>ERZ1643249.4655-NODE-4655-length-11328-cov-4.600905_pt1 | contig 11328 bp, 5 predicted proteins | sample MGYA00579263_ERZ1643249 | MGnify/ENA primary metagenome ERZ1643249 (study PRJEB29033, sample SAMEA4952264) | chicken gut metagenome | biome: Broiler Chicken; feature: Gastrointestinal Tract; material: Caecum | place: Ireland | collected 2018 | study: Broiler...
TGGTCCAGAAATTGATTATGATAAATACAACTTCGAACTTGTAAACGTTCCAAAAGACCACCCTTCTCGTGATATGCAAGATAGTTTATATATAACAAACGATATTTTACTTCGTACACAAACCTCTAATACTCAGCCACGAGCAATGGAAAAAATTAAACCTCCTTTCAAAGTGTTCAGCTTTGGTAGAGTTTTCAGAAAAGACGAGATTGATGCAACTCACACTCCTGCATTCTATCAATTAGAAGGTATATATATCGATAAAAAGGTCAGTCTTGCAGACTTGAAACACGATTTGAGTTTAATTTTGAAAAAATATCTTGGCGAAAGTACCAAGACAAAATTTAGAGCCTCATACTTCCCTTTCACTGAACCAAGTGTAGAGGTCGATGCAGAATGTAATGTATGTAAAGGTAAAGGTTGTTCAGCATGTAAAGGTGTTGGTCAATATGAAATTCTAGGTGCAGGCATGATTCATCCACATGTCCTTGAAATGAACGGAATTGACCCCAACGAATATAGTGGATATGCGTTTGGATTTGGTTTTGACCGTTTCCCAAAGATGCGCTACAAAATTCCTAATGCAAAAGTCATGTTCGAAAACGATGTCAGATTTATTAAGCAATTTAAGTAATTATAATTGATTATAAATCTGGCGAAGTTTCCTGGCAATCTCTTGATTGACAGTAAATGATAAAGATTTATTAAGCAATTTAAGTAATTATAATTAACAAATAACTTTTAAGGAGAAAAATATGAAAGTTTTATTATCATGGATAAACGATTATGTAGACACAAGCGGTATAGAATTACGCACACTAACAAAAGGGCTCACCGATGCTGGTTTTGAAGTAGAAGAAGTAATTGACAAAGCAAAAGGCTTGGATAAAGTGGTGGTGTCAAAAATTACCGACATACGCCCACACCCAAATGCTGATAAACTTGTGATATGTTCAGCGGACTATGGATTTGGTTCTACTCAAATTGTCACACATGCAACGAATATGAAAACAGGTGATTTTGTACCCCTTGCCCTAGTTGGTGCAAATCTTCCTAATGGCGTTCAAATAAAAAGTGGAAACTTGCGTGGAGTTGAAAGCAATGGTATGTTCTGTGCAGGTGAAGAATTAGGTATTGACAACTCAATTTATCCTAATGCCGAAGTGGACGGACTACTAATTCTTGAAGACGGATTAAAAGTTGGCACTCCTATTGCAGAAGTGTTGAAACTTAATGAAATCGTTTTAGACATCAATGTGCTACCAAATCGTGCTGATTGTAATTCAATCTATGGAATTGCAAAAGAAATTAGTGCAATATTCAATCTTCCATTAAAACCTCTTGATTTATCCTATAAAACAAATTCAAACAAAAAAATTGATGTAGAAGTATTAGACTATGCTCTTTGCCCAAGATATGAAGCCACTATTGTAGAGAACGTTAAAAATGGAGCATCTCCTGATTGGATGCAAAGGAGACTGACTCTACTTGACCATACTCCACACTCTCTTTATGTAGATATCACTAACTATGTTCTACTAGAAGTGGGTGAACCTATGCACGCATTTGATTTATCTAAAATTAAAGGTGACAAAATCATCGTCAGACGTGCTAAAAATCAAGAAAAATTGCTCGCACTCGACAATAATGAATACACTTTAAATGAAAATAACTTGGTGATTGCGAATGCTGTTGAACCTATGGTCATTGCAGGAATTATGGGGGGTGTAGATAGCGGTACTTATCCTGATACAAAAAATGTATTGCTCGAATCTGCTAATTTTCATTTTGCAAATATTAGACGCAGTTCACACGCATTAGGATTAAGCAGTGATAGTTCCATAAGATATTCAAAAGGTGTAAATATTGGTAATACAGAAATTGGTATGAAACGTGCATTAAATATTATATCAAAATTAAATGCCGGCGATATTTCAAGTGTGACAGTCGATAAAAATTCTGGATTGCCAAAATTGAGAACAGTAGAAAGTAAAGTACAAAATATTTGTGATAGATTAGGCCTTAATATAGATAAATCTATAATGATTGAAATTCTAAATAGACTAGGAATTCAGACAATTGCACGTGGCGACACTCTTATTAGCACGATTCCAGAAGAGAGAACCGATATTGAACGTGATTGCGATATATGTGAAGAAGTGGGCAGAATTTACGGCTTGGATAAAATCAGTATTGACGATAGTACTGCCACAGACTTCTCTACCGTTGGAGAATTGACTGTTGAACAAAAAAATATAAATAAACTAAAAATCACAACTGCCTTATTCGGATATAATGAAACTTTGACCTGGCAATTTGGCGGACCTAAGATGATTGCTGCTGCTCTAATGGACGAAAATGAACATATAAAAATCGCCAATCCAATAGGACAAGATTACAGCATCATGCGAAGAAGCCTTATCCCTAACATGTTAAATACAATTTCATTCAATTTAAAGCAAGGGAACAAAGATTTAAAGTTGTTTGAATTAGCTCGTGTGTTCATTCCTAAACAACTTCCGATTACTGAATTACCTGATGAACACAATAATTTATGCCTCAGTCTAACTGGCGATTATGATTTCTATAAACTAAAAAATGACTTAAATAAAATACTATCCAGTATTGGAATAAAACTAGAATATCGAGCAAGTCAACATAAACAGATGCACCCAGGAATTTGTGCGGACATTTATTTATACAATCGTCCAATTGGTATAATTGGGGAAATTCACCCTATTATTAGAAAGAATTTTGAAATCAATCAAAAAGTATTCATAGCAGAAATAAACCTAACAAATGTAATTTCACGACTAAACGATAGACACACGGGAAATGCACCAGAAAAATTGCCTTACATTATGCGTGATTTAGCCATCGTTGTAGATAAAGATATCCCTGCGAGCAAAATCATTGAAACCGCAATCAAAGCTGATAGACAAAACATTGTTGAATGCAAAATCTTTGACATTTATTGCTCAGACTCAATAGGTCAGGACAAAAAGAGTGTTGCTATGACACTTGTCATTCGACAAGGTGAAAAGCCTTTGAGCGAGAATGAAATTGCGCCTATTGTGAATAAAGTTTTAGATGCGGAGATAAAAACCATAAATGCTAAATTGAGATAATCTTAATAAACCTTTTAAATTTAATATACAAAACAAAATTTCTTTATAAATATAAAATTACATTTAATAAATTTATTAATTTTCACTTTTTACCTTGATGCTGATTTGATAATCAATTCCATCAAGGTAATTTTTTTCACCTACTCTATTTAAATATTCTTCAAAATCTTTATTTTCTAGTGCATAAAAATGCTTATACACTCCTAACAAATCAACCTCATTATCTTGACAATATTTAATAATCTCCCTCATATCTCCTTCCATCTTTTCTTTGATTTTGGCAATAAGAGCATTTGTTAAAAAATCTTGATTTCGTCTAAGCAATCGTTCACTAGGATTTTCTTCAATAACTTCATCGATAAAAACAGTCAAATCAACATCTGTTTTGTAAATAGGAATGCCATCTTTAAAACTTGGTTTGATTGATATATCTTTCTTCAAAATGTTTACCACAACTTTTGCATTGTTATATATATGGTCTGTCACCCCCTCGACTACTACCGTGCCTTTTTGTGCATCGTTGACAAAAATATTTGCTTTTTTCACTTCTTCTAATGTCATGTCTATATAATGTTTTCCATTCTTAAATAAACTGACTGTGCCATCATTCATAATGAATTTTTTGTTCTCACCGCCATCTCCTGTACTACTCATATCTGTACTCGCTCCGCCTGAACTTCCACTATCTGAACTAGCTACTTCTATTGCATTAAACTCTTCACTACTACCAAGTTTAACTTTCGACATTATTCCAAGTGAAATAGGACTATAATATCCTATATAAAATGTCTCAATATTGCTGTCTTGCGTCAGAACATATCGCTTGTCAAAACTGACAATCCTATCTAATCGTAGAGATTTTTCTAAATTTAGATTTGCCACTGCTTGTGTAAAATCAACCACACCACCAGTAAATGAAACAAGCACCGCATTTCTGCCAACTTTTTTTGTCCTAGTCATATAATCTAGTACCTGCATAACTCCTTCTGAGCATATATTTTCACCAAGAGCCATTATTTTACATTGTGCAAAGCCCATTTCTTTTCCTATTGCCAACCTAATGTCTCTCCCTCTCCCGAATATACCTGAAAATTTGCCTTCTTGTCCTGCGAAGGAGTAAGGACAGTTGCCGCCACCTTAATCTTGTCATCAATTTTGTCAACACAAAGCATTGTGACGATTGCTTGTGTCTGGCTCATAGCAGATTTGTTAAACGCTGGCACTGTAAATATTAGGATTAAAATCGACAACCATAATACTAGTTTTTTAGGGCTAAATATTGACTTTAACTTCTTCTTTATCTCTGTTTTTTTCTCTTTCATAATCTACCTCTTTAACCTTTTCTCCCCCTTTCTTTTTTCTATTTTTTATGGTATATGCTATTTGCAAAACTACTGGCAAAATGTATTGCGCTAAAAATGTCACAATTGAGGCGAAAGGTGTGAAAAATATTTCTTCCATTCTAATCGTATTTTCACCTATAAAACTCCAAGCAAGTAAATAAACAACAACAATAATAATCGAAAGTATATTACCTTTAATATCAAACAAATATTTGATAGCTTGTGCCATACAATATCCATAAAGTCCTAATTGAACCGCCTGTGCAACTATCCACATTGACACCACAAGCCAAGACAATTCATCAATGGCTGAATAGGTACTTGAAAATTGACTAATATCACTAATGCAGTAATTATGAGTCGGACATGTCACTTCGAACAAACCATAAAAAACAAAATATAAAAGTTGAACAATCAATATTGCAAAAATAATGTATTTAATCATTTTAGTTTTCTTCTCTGAACTAAAATCAACAAATCCAAACAACATGAACATAAATGTAGCAGAACCAAACCAACTCAAATGTATCCAAGCACTATCGACAAGTGGTTTAAATCCATCTTTAAAAAAAGGTAAAAATGACAAAATGTCAATTCCAGATAATGCTTTTAGTGCTATATAGATAAGACCAATCACTATTGCCCAACAAACCATTTCGCCTACTCGTGCAATATTTCGAATTCCTTTATACACCATGAAACCCACCAATATCATAAGTGGCAAAACAAAGACAAACCAATTAAATTCCGTATACAAGTTCTCTACCACGAAAAACTCTAATCCCTTTGATATATTGCCAGCAACAAGTGCATATTTGAGTATCAATAAGATTAATACGAGCTTTGTAATCACCGTACCAAGACAACTCTTCATAAACTCGTATATATTTTTTTCACCACTCTTCTTCATCAAATCAAGCAAAACAAATACATATATTCCATCAATTAGCATAAGTGCTAATGCCACTAACATACTCATGTTTTTACTTTCAACATAAAGCAAACTAGGCAATGCTAAAAATTTTAGAGCGATGAAACTCATAAACACCATTATTGAAATTTGTCTATAATTTATTTTCATACTATCTCCTGATTTCATTTTGTTTATTATTAGCAATAGACTTTGGTCGTTTTTTCATCTCGTCAATGGTCTTACGCATATACGAATCTTTTTGGTCATCTTGGATATATGGAGCGGTCGGTGCAAGGTATGCAGATTTATAGCTATCAAAGTTGCATAGATATGAAAGAATAAACACACAGAACAAAAGTATTCCATATATTCCAAGTGAGGCTCCAATTATTACACCTATTAAACGCAAAATACTAAACTGAGAAGCTTGACCTGGTATGATATAGAAAGTGATGCCTGAAAGCGCCACTATCATTACAGCAGGAGGACTCACTAAACCTGCATTTACCGCCGTCTCTCCCAATATCAAAGCACCTACGATTGACATCGCCATACCAAAATATTGTGGCATTCTAATATTTGCCTCATATAATATCTCAAACAGTAAAATAATAAACAAGATTTCAATGAAAGGAGAAAAAGGTATTCCTTGCGTGCTATTCATAATTGTTATCAAAAATTCGGTTGGTAAAATTTTGTAATGATATAATTCCAACGCAATATATACGCCAGGAAGTAAAACTGCCAATATTACACCCACCAAACGCAAAATTCGCACAAAAGTCACTCGAATTGGTTGCGAATAATAATCATCACTATTTTGCAAATCTTCCAACAAAATAAATGGCAGGGTCAAAACAATAGGGCTACCATCTACAATTATTCCCACTCTACCTTCCAACATTTTGCCAACTAATATGTCGGGTTTTTCGGTATCTCCAACCTGCTTAAATAATGATTTTTTATTTCGTTGAAGGTAAGCCACAAGAAAATGGCTATCCAGCACCCCATCTATTTTAATTGATTGTAAACGTTTTAGTATTTCATTTAAAACTTTTTTATCCGCAATAGAATCAAAATAGACTACCGCAACCTGCGTCTTTGTCATCTCTCCTATCTCTAACATCTTCACAACAAAATCATCAGATTTTACACGTTTACGAATTAATGCTAAATTAAATTTTAGGCTTTCAGTAAACCCTTCTCGTGGACCTTTTATCACCACACTCGTGGGTGGTTCCGCCACAGCACGTACCGTAATTTTTTCCATATCACAGCCGATAATTTTATCTGCCTTGTCCACTAAAATGAGAGTATTACCTGCTAGTAATTTGTCTATTGCAGACTGCAAATCAGAAAATAATGTCACTTCTTGATTCGCCAAAACTTTGTCTCGCAAAACTTCAACAACGTCTTTACCCTTAATTTCATCGGAAAAATTGATGAGCGGATATAACAATGTATTATTCAAAAGCTCATTATCTGTAATGGGAGCAAAGTATAATATGCAAATTTGTGTGTCAAAAAACTGCACGTTTCGAGACTTTAAATCTCCACTATCGTGCAGTTTCTTTTTTATTTGTTCACTCGTTTTCACTGCATCAATTTTCATTAAATCTAGTTTAACTAATCATTGATTTTTTATACTAACTTATTTCAAGAGTAAATACATATGTAGTCATACCAATATTTGTATCTTGGACATAATGCACATTTGTTTGTGTCTGTTCATCAAGATAGCTATAATATTGGTTAATTGTCTGCATTATAGATTGTATCGTTGCATTGCTAGGAAGAGTCGCTCCGCCTATTGCACTATTGCTTACTCTAAATTCGAACGAACTTCTTGAACTTGTATTTTCATAGAGCATCAAATTCTTTGCATACATTATTGAATTCATTACAAAAGCTTGTAATTGACTATATTCTGCTGTCAAAGCATATAATTGATAATTATTTTCTGAATTATCTACAAATTCCATACTATACTCAAAATCTGCAATATTATCTCCTGCTCCGACAATGGTATTATTAATATCATCTACTGTCATTGCAAAACTTGTATTTGCGTAATAGTCATAATAGCTATTTGCGCTAGGATAATTAATATGCGAATCTTGTGTTAGATTTAGATTAAGATTTAAGAATGTATCAGTCACTAAGAAATATAAATGTGAACTATAATTATAACATTCTCTATAATTATAAGAAACAAATCTATTATCAGAATATGTAATATCCAATGAATACCATGTTGGATTATCTCCATCAGAACTGGTATCAATATATACTTTGTTCCATGCATGTGGAGTTGTCACGTATTGACCTTCTAACATATAAGTAAACGTTCCATTTACCTTTCTAGTTTCAATACCTTCTATACCGCAAAGTAATGTAAATGCTTTTGCAAACGATTCACTAGTTGCATTCTTGCTTCCTAAATAGAATTCTCCATCATAGCCACCAATCTCAGTATTATGAATGTCCAAGAAAATTCCTTCTAGATAATATTCTTTTCTATTGCCATATTCCGCCAAAGTACCTTCAACCAAAACATTGTCGGACAACACTCTATTTGAATAATAATTTAGGTTGTAAGCATATTCTAGCCAATCAAAGATTTCTGTCACTTTTTCCAAGTCTGACATGTTATTGTTGATAATCGTCCTCAACACATTTTTGGCATTCTCATAAACGAGTTGCGCCGTTTCACTATCTCCTACAAAATTAGGTTTTCTTCCATACTGAACAGCCATTAATAATTGCTCTGTTGTACTAACATCCATTTCTGGAAGACTATCTATTGCGAATAATGAATTGTCACTTCTTCTTGAATAGATATCTAGATATTCATAATCATTACCATAATCTGTTGGAATTTGAATGAAGTTCGATTCTGTATCTACCTTCTCAACCTCCAGAGCATTTTCATAGTATAATCTGAATATTTGACTGTTATCTTCATGCGTTATTTCAAAATTATTCAACACTGCCATCTCTGGATATAATGATAATAATGCACGAGTCATATAACCAAATAGCGCACTATCTGTTCCGCTAGAAATTAAATTTAACCATTCACCATCGTTATTAAAGTTGTAAATTGAATTTGCCTCATCTGCCAATCGGATTATTGCATTGCGTACACTCTCGCCTTCGTTAACATTTAAATAGATTCCCAAATCTAAATCTGGATTAATTCCAAATAGATAGTGATACCATAACAAATTCATTAATTCTTGAACTGTACTAACAGAAAAGTCATAATATTCTCCATACATATATACACTATATCTTTCAAAATCATGTGGTTGAGTATATGTATAGTACAAATACACTTCTTCACTAAATGGACTAGATGTATATTCAATTGCATTTTCACTAGTGCTATCTACCACTGCTTTAATAGAAACAGCATAATTACCTTCCAACGTTATACTTGGATTGATATTATATTGTGTAGTGTTATAAGCCTTATATTCTCTTGATATTCCATTGGTATCTGTCACTTTAATTGTATAATAATCAGCATTTTCATCTCCAACCCATCTTATTAGATAACTATCAGCCGATTGATTAGAGAATTGTATTTCACTAGGAGTGTTAAGAGTGCTCAATTTGTTCAACACGCCATAATTTTGTGATTCATTAGAATCTCCATAGAAACTATCTTTTCCTGCCAATGCAGTCACATATACATAGTATTCACCCGCTTGTACAACATAATCTGTAATATCCGTAGATTGAACCACTTCAAACGGATTTGCCAAACCTAAATCATATAGATAATTCGTATAGTTTCCATCATTTAGTTTTACTATTCTAACTCTATATGAATCTGCATTCTCTTGTATGTCAAACGATAAGGTATATCTCCCATCATTCTCTGTTATACGAATGTTCGTCACTTCGTCTAACTGCATTGTCAGAACATAATCGTATGAATTATAATTACTTGCTTTGATATTTTCTTCGCTAAGTGGATTTGGAAGAGCTCTAACCATAATTGTATAACTGTTAGCACTTGTTAAATAATTTGTAATGTTAATTTCATACAAATCAGTTGTTCCATTGCTTACTACATTAATCGTATTGAAATTGACCATCACTTCGTATCTGTACGCATATTCCACACCATAAAAACATAAGAAATAATTTGTTATACCATTGACATTTCTTCTAACTATTGGAGTGATTGTACCTGAATCATCCCTTAAAAACATAGGTACATCTAATATTCGAGTATGCGATACTGTCAAAGTGCCAAATTCTGTCAATTCACTATCCGTATATCCACTATATGGAGATGCAACAGCTTGAATTTGAACAGAATAATCTCGATACATTCCTTGTTTAATAATATATTTAGATAAATCAATCGTTGTTGAAGTAAATATCTCTTGAATTCTTGCAGGTTCAGAATTGTTTATTCCTGTTAAATATACATAATATCCTATTGCATTGTCTACACCTGTAAAAGTCAAAACGTATGGATTATTTTCTTGAAATCCCTGATTTGATGCGACAGTTGGTGTTGCCAGTTGTTTTGAGTAAGTTAACTCTACATTTATTGTTTTTGGAGCAAAATCAGATTTGACAATTGTCAAAATCATCTCATCTACTATATCTACGGATAAAAGATTAAAAGTATTTTCTTCCTGCACTATGATTTGATTATCTATTTCAAGAATATAATAGGCATCATCAACTCCGTCCCATATAAGTGTATTTGCATTTATTTCTGCACTTATATTGTCAGTAATTTGTTCTGAAAAATTAGATTTTTGTTCGCTAAGATTAGAATCTAAATAATTCCCCTGTCCTATTGCTTGTACACTTACAGAAATAAAACTTGTTGGCAACATTATTGATGTATTGTTTTTGCTTAATTCGTAAATATTCACTCCCGTGTCAGTCGCTATATAAACTTTGTATCCGCTTATAAATTCAACATTATCTACACTCCAATTTGCAACATAACAATTTGAGAGTTCATCATATTTCAATTCAATTTTTGGAGCATCTAGTTTTTTGTAATTTTCTATTAAAATATCTTCACTGAAATTTGAATCTAGATAATATTTATCCTGTTCATTCATGGTCAAATAATTTGCCTGTATTTGGAATGAATATTGTTTTATTTCACTAAAATCAATTAATTTCCCATCAACATATACATCTTTAAAAAATTGATTTAGATTTATATCAAGTAAATTTTCAGTCTGTTTCACACTGCTTTCTGTGCCATTTAGTTCAACTGATTTTTTATATTCTCCCGCTTGTATAGTAATTCCGTTAGCATTAGTATCTATAACTGCAATCAAATGGAAATTATCTACATATGTACCTTGATTTGTATCCAATTCATTGACTATATATATTTGTGAATTCGTTGGAGTAGCCAGTTGTATTTCATTTCTATATGTCACTTTGCTGGTATATCCACTTTCGGTATAATTACTATCATTACTTAGCGCATTAATATAAAATTTGTAAGTGCCTGCACTATTTAAAATAGATGAAAAATCAAATCTATTAGTACTAAATTGATATGTGGTCAATTCCGCATTTGCTATCGTCTCACTATCATCAGCACTGACGTTATCAGTAGGGGTCAATACTCTGACAAAATACAAACTTGCATTTTCCACAACGTCCCAAGTTAAAACCGTTCCGTTTATTTGAATATTTGTAGGTTTTGCCATCGGAATAGTATGGGTATAAGACACTACACTTGTATAAGAACTGTCACGTTTCCCATCAGCTCTTGCTTTTACACGGACTGTATAACTCTCTCCCAAAATAAAAATCTTTGAGGCATCGTATTGCAAATAATTTTTACCATTTTCACTAAATAATTGAACATTGGAATTGTTGGTAAAAACATTAAACTCTGTCTCATCAATCAATATAGTATAATATCCTTCATTTTCAACACGTTCAA
>ERZ1643249.4657-NODE-4657-length-11324-cov-4.189635_pt1 | contig 11324 bp, 9 predicted proteins | sample MGYA00579263_ERZ1643249 | MGnify/ENA primary metagenome ERZ1643249 (study PRJEB29033, sample SAMEA4952264) | chicken gut metagenome | biome: Broiler Chicken; feature: Gastrointestinal Tract; material: Caecum | place: Ireland | collected 2018 | study: Broiler...
GAATTCCGGGAATGTAATTTCGGAGATTTTGAGAATAAGAACTATCAGGAGCTCCAGACCAATCCTGAGTATCAGAAATGGGTGGATTCCATGGCGACCCTGGCATTTCCCAACGGAGAGAGCCCGGAGGCATTTAAGCGTAGATGTGTGGACGGGTTTGACAAGATGGTGGACACCTGTATCCGCAGGCATTATAAAAATGTTGCCTGCGTGGTTCACGGCGGAACGATCATGAGTATTATGGAGCAGTATGGAATGCCTGCCAGAGATTATTACGGCTGGCAGGTGGCGAACGGATGCGGATATCACATCTGTATTTCGGAGAGAAACTGGAAGATGGGGCGGCGGGAAGCGTTTATGGAGTCGGAGATCCGCCTGGAACTTCCGGAATAAGAGGCGTGGAAACGGAGGAAACTTATGCCTGGAGAATGCCATGCACATATTTTTATGGATGGAAAAAATTACAGAGCGGCGGCTGCCGCACACCGGGATGCACCGGATGAGACGCTGATCCGGGAGCATCTTGAGGCATACCGCAGAGCGCATGTGAACTATGTCAGGGACGGAGGAGATCCTTACGGGGCGAGGCTTCTGGCGAGAGAACTGGCCGGGGAATACGGGATCACCTACCGTACGCCCGGGTTTGCCATACACCGGGAAGGGCGCTATGGAAAGATTGTGGGCCGCTCCTATACAGACCGGAAAGAGTACGGGGAACTGCTGAGGGCGGTGAGGGACTGCGGCGGAAATTTTGTCAAAATCATGACGACCGGGATTATGGATTTTTCCGATGGCGGAAGGATCACCGGGGAAGCGCTGCCCCGGGAGGAGGTTTTCTGGATGGTGGCGATGGCTCATGACGCAGGGTATTCGGTGATGGCCCATACCAACGGCGCCCGGGCCGTGATCGACGCGGTGGAAGCGGGTGCTGACTCGATCGAGCATGGGAACGGTCAGAACGAGGAAAGCCTTCAGTGTATGGCGGAGCACCGTGCCGTATGGGTGCCGACCGCGGTGACGGTCAGAAATCTGATCGGAAACGGAAGGTACGGGGATGACGTTCTCAGAAAGCTTTACCGGGATCAAACAGAGAATATCCGAAAGGCCGCCGGTCTCGGCGTGCTTATGGCTGCCGGCAGCGACGCGGGAGCATACTGTGTTCTGCACGGCCAGGGGATTCTGCAGGAATATCAGGTCTTCCTTGAGACGTTCGGCGACACGCCGCAGGTACGGCAGGGTCTGCAGCGGGGAGAAGAGGAGATCCGCAGACGATTTTAGGCTTGCTTTTTCCCGAGAAGTATGATATGGTTAAGTCACATTTTACAATCTATATGCCGAAGAGGCATTCTTTGCCGGAGATTCCCGGCGTTTTACCGGAAAAAGAAAACAAAATCAATGGCTGAGCCGTAACCGTCCGGCTGGCTGAACGGTTACGATCTGACGGAAACGTTGTACAGGTGTGCCTGTGCAAAAAGGACAGGAACGCGGCAGGATACAGCCTGCTGCGGGAAGTCAGTCTTGCGCGAAAAGCGATCAGAAACATTTCCCAAAATCAATGAAAACAGAACAGAAAAAATGAAAAAAGAACAAAAGCAAACGTACAGGCGGATTGCAGGACAAAACGGCTGGAGAAAAGGCCGGAAAAGGAGATATCTGCGCAGCCTCAGCCTTCTGGCGGTACTTCTGCCGGCGGCTGTAATTTTCGGAAGCGCTGCGGTAAGATTCCGGCCGTATGTCGTTCTGTCCGGATCGATGGAGCCTGCGCTGCAGGTGGGCAGTGTGGTCTGGGTGGATGTCAGAAAGACAGAAGCCGGAATCGGAGATGCAGTCACCTTCGAGAGAGATGGAAGGACAGTGACTCATCGGATTGTAGGAAAAACAGAGAAAGGATATCTCACAAAGGGAGACGCCAACCGGGAGGCAGACAGCAGCCCGGTGGAATCCGGAGAAGTGGTTGGAACGGTTGTGTTCCACCTGCCTTATCTGGGCTATGGAGTCCTTTGGCTGCAGCGATACCGGATTCTCCTTCTGGGCGGAGGAAGTACAGTGCTGGCAGTACTTTTTCTGCTCCCGGAAGGAAAGGCCCGGAAAAGCAGCAGGAAAAGAAGAAAAACGAACAGTTCCGCTGGCCTGCAGCAGCGGAAAAAAACCGGGAAAAGGGAAAGGAGTAAAACGTATGAAGAAAAGAAGAACAGCGGCAATGATCGGAGCAGGAATCCTGTGTACACTTCTGACAGTGGGAAGTACAGTGGCTTATCTCACAGACAAAGATGAAGTTGTCAATCAGTTTACAGTGGGCAGAGTGGAAATTGAGGGAAAGGAACCCAGTTATACGCCGGACCCGGGAGGAAAGACAGAGGACATTGTTCCCACAGAGGTGATTCCGAAGGATCCGCAGATCACCAATACCGGGAAGAATGATGCGTATGTGTATGTGGACGTGTCGATTCCGGTCGCAAAGGTTATCACTGTGGACGCCCAGGGAAAAAGACTGAACGGAGGGGCGGCCGCGGAGACAGAGCTGTTTACGATGAATGAGGTTTCTTCCCGCTGGACCCTGATGTATCAGAAACGGACAGGGGATTCTATGATCTACACATACAGCTATAATGAAATTCTTGCGCCGCAGAAGACGACGCTTCCGCTGTTTCAGAGCGTAACCTTTGCAAATATTGTGGAGGGTCAGCTGGAAGAAAAGCAGCTGGAAGTCCCGGTGAATTTTTATGCCATCCAGGCGCTGAACACCGGGGAAGGGACAAACGTTGTACAGCAGGCCGCCGATGCATGGCTGAAGTATGTGAACCAGAATGACGGACAGGCCGGGGCAGCGGCGGCTCCGCTGTCTGATGTGCAGACACTGCAAAATGAAGCCGGCGAAACTCCGGAAAGTGAAGACTCCACAGGACAGAATGAAGAAGCGGAAGCTGCAGAACAGAATGAAGAAGCGGAAGCTGCAGGACAGGAAGAATCATAAAAGGACAGGCCTGCCCGGCAATGTGCAGGCCTGCAGGAAAGGCGGAGGAAAATGAAGAAAACGAACAGAAGAAAAGCGGGAGCGGCTGCGGCTGCCTTCTGCCTCGGCCTTCCGGCTGCGCTCGGTGTGATTACCGGAACTTCCGCTTATATGACAGATCATGCGGAGAAAGTCAATCGTATCACTGTCGGATGGAATACGACGGAGATTGAAGAAGAGTTTCCGTCTCCCACTCCGGCAGCTCCGGGAGACACAGTTGCAAAAAAGGTCCGGATCCGGAACACCGGTTCGGTTCCCTGCTATATCCGTGCGGCTCTGCTGGTGAGCGAGGGGACGGTAACTCCCGGGGAAATGGACACGGATCTCTGGATCGACGGGGAGGACGGATATTACTATTACAGGGACGTAGTGCAGCCGGGGGACAGTACCACAGAACTTTTCACAGGCGTCAGGATCGATCAGGAATCGGAAGGAGATACGGTGGCGGTCACTGTCTATGAGGAATCTGTACAGGCATTCGTCGGAACTGTACCCTGTGAGGATTACCAGGAGGCGTGGAAGCATTATCAGGGAGGTGGCGGAGAATGAAGAGAAGAAATTGGATCACGGCGGGCATTGTCTGCGTGCTGATTTCCGGTACTGCAGGTACTTTCGCGCTGTATCAGGATACGACTGCCGTGCAGAACCATATCCGCACCGGCGATATCAGTATCGGTATTCAGGAGTAGGAGGAAAAAAACGGGGCGGAAGTCATTTACACGGGCTCTGAAGGGCGTCCCGTGCTCCCGTCACAGTCTGTTTCCAAGATCCCGCGAATCACGAATTACGCACAGCCCTGTTATCTGCGTGTGAAAATCCAGACGTCCGGGGAGACGCCGGGGGAAGAAACCGTACAGATTCAGGGAATGCCGGAAGGATGGGTGTATGCGGGAGAGCATTATTACTGGACACAGCCGCTGAAAACGGGAGAATCCGTAGATGCCTTTCGGCGGATCACGATTCCCTCCGTGTGGACAGAAGACGAATCAGACAAAACATTCGGGATTACGGTCACTGCGGAAGCGGTTCAGTCGGATCATTTTTTTCCCGATTTTCAGGCAGATCAGCCCTGGGGAGATCTGGAGACGGAGATCTGTGTCCATGAACGGGACGGAGCGGTTACGGAAGTGGAAAAAAGGTATCAGAGTATGTCGGTTACTTATGAAGGCCCTGCCAGGAACCTTGTCGCGGTTCCGGAGGACTTTTTTGAAAATCTCGGGGCTGCAATGCCGGGAGATTCTCTGAGCGATACAGTGGCGCTCCGCAATACGACGGAGACGGAGGCGGAATTTTTCTTCCGCACGGAGATTCCGGAGGAACTGACGGAGGCGCAGAGAGATCTGATGGAGCAGTTTGAACTTGAAATCACTCAGGAGGGGCGGCTGCTGTACGAAGGAGATCTTGGAACAGAACTGACGGAAACGGAACCGGTCAGCCTGGGCGTTTACCGGCCGGGAGAAGAGGGAAGCATTCACTTTACACTGAAGCTCCCGGCGGAACTGAACAATGCGTATGCCCGAAGGGAAACCTTTGTCAACTGGATCTTTTCTGTACAGGGGCAGGAAGAGCCGGCTACGGAACAGGAGCCGGGCCCGGCGATCACGCAGCTCTCGGCACCCAAGACAGGTGTTACGGATCCATACGTGGCGGTTCCGCTTCTTCTGGCGGGAGTGGCCGGGATCAGCACCTGGCTGCTTGAAAGAGGCGAAAGGGATACTATGAAATGCAGTATGAAACGGAAAAATTCTCCGCCAAAAAGGAGGATGCAGCTGCGGAACATACGAAGCTTCCGACGATGAAAAACGGTCATAAGAAGGCAGGAAACACCAGAGGGTTCAGGAGCATTCTGACAGGTTTTCTTCTTTTGACAGGCATGATTCTGGCGGCCGCAGGATATCTTCCGGTTTATCTGCAGAATCGCAGGGCCGATACGGAAAAGGAACGGTTTCTTGATATCAGCCTGGAACAGGATGAAACCGGGGAACCGGAAAACGGACGGGAAACAGAAGGCGGTTCGGATCAGGAGAAAGAGAAAAGAAAAAATACACAGCAGGATCCGTTGCAGCGCCGCTTTGATTTTGCAGGCCTGAAGGAGATCAACCGGGAAATCGTCGGATGGATTTATGTTCCGGGCACACAGATTGATTATCCTGTCTGCAGGGGCGCGGACGACAGCTATTATCTGACTCATTCGGCGGAAAAGGAGGAGAGCGTTCTGGGGGCGGTGTTTGTTCCGCCAGAGACCGGGGAGACACTGGGAGAAGCCCACGTTCTTTTTTACGGGCATAATATGAGATCCGGAAGGATGTTCGGCGAACTGTCTTCTTACTGTGAGAAAACGTTTCGTGAGAAGTATCCGGAGGTCTACGTCTACACTCCCGGGTTTTCCTGCAGAAGTGTCGTGTACAGCGTGTACCGGACGGATCACGACGGACCGGCGTACACGATCGGCTATTCCTTTGAAACGGAGGCTTACAGAAGGTGGCAGGAGGAAACCGCAGAACAATCCTTATATGACTGCGGGTACATGCCTGACAGCGGGCAGCAGGTTTTTACGCTTTCTACCTGCACGGATTCCGGAGCGGCGACAGACCGTCTGGTGGTCCACTGTGCCGTGACGGAGCGCCGGGATACATAGGACGAAGGCCGAAAGTCTGCACTGCGCCCGCCTGAATGAAAAAAGAGCGGAGGAAACACGGAGGACTGACACAGGACGACGCAGCGAGTGCGTCAGGAGGAGGTAGAAATGCAATGGAAAAGTAGAATCGCGGCGCTGCTTGCGGGGATGCTGGCGATTGCGGGTTTTTCCCTGGCAAAGCCCGCAGAAGCGGCGGCCGGATTTGCGGATATCGGAACTGCGCCGGATACTTATGTGGTGGAAAAAGGATATGAAGTAGACGGAGATTATATTTTTACGCCTGAAGTAACGGAACAGACGCGGATGACATTTCATGGCACATGGGATAATACCTGGTGCTCCCGCGGACAGGCAAACACAGGGATAATAACAACCTATTGGCCGAAAGCGGATACCGCGGCATGGAGCAACACAAGAAGCGCCGTTCTGACAGACAAAAAGAAAGGAAATCTTTTTGTCTCGTTTGAAAATGTCGGAGAGTACCTGGGAGAGCAGATCAATATGAGGCTGACTCTGAAAGACTGGTCTTACTTTGACAATCTGCCCTATGAGGATTATGCAAATGTCATTGTGACTACCGGCTATGGAGACGGATATCCGGTGGTTGACACGGTATGTCTGAAATCCATCACCGTTGAGTTCAGCTATTATAGACAGAACGGGGAAAGCTTTCCGGTCAGGGGACATTATACGATGAACGATCTGGATTACGGACAGGGCTTTCAGGTAATGGAAAACGGAAATACTGTCGGTCTGTACTGTACGCCGGATGCGGCGGCGAGGATGGGCTACGATGCCGGAAGCGGGATTATATGGTCGGAAAATACCGGCACAACGCCGGAGAATACCAACGGATGGGTGACCTACCTGTTTGACGGAGATCGTGTGACCATGAAATGGTGGGATGGAACGACAAATCCGAAAACAGAACTGTACCAATATAAAGCTGCTGACGTATCCCGGTGGCCCGATCTGCCGGAACGCCTCAAAACAAACATGTACCGGTATTATCAGGGAGCAAGCCGCACCTGGGTTTCACAGGATGTGAAGTCTGCCTGGAATTCTGCAGAGTTCGGATATTTTGCAGAGGCTGCGATCAAGTTTTCGCCAAAGGCAAATGTGGTCGTCACAAAAACCGATGGGGAAACAGGAGAAGCGCTGGCGGGAGCGGCTTTCACATGTTACGAATGGTCGGAAAGCGGATGGAAAGATATCGGCAGTCTGAGCTGGGACGCGGAGAAAAAATATTATCTGAAAACCGGGCTTGAGCGCACGTCCGCCAACCAGGGAAAATTTAAGATAGTGGAAACCCGGAATCCGTCAGGTTACACCGGAACCTGGGAAAAAGAATTCACGATCATGGAGGAGGGGACCGTCACATTAAAATACGAAGCCGCCAACTCCCGCAAAACCGGAAAAATTACCATACGGAAATCAGACGCGGAAAACGGTGCGGCAGTTACAGGTGCGGTTTTCCAGATTATTGCCGGGGACGATATCAGGACGGTCGGCGGAACTGTGCTGGCGAAGGCAGGCACAGTCGTTGAAACTCTTACCATAGATGATGGCACGGCGACTTCAAAGAATCTGGAATTTGGAAGCTACACGGTAAAAGAAACGGCTGCAGCTCCCGGGTATGTATGTACCGGACAGAGTCAGGCCGTGACTTTGAGTGACAGCCAGACAGAGGTAACGGTAGAGTTCAAGAACACACCGAATCAGCTGGTTCTGCGGAAGGTCAGCAAAAACGACGGAAGTGTCCTGGAGGGTGTGAAATTTAAACTCTGGCTGAAAACGGACGGGGAAGAAAAGGCTGCTGTTTACAGAACGGACCAGAACGGCGAGATTACCCTCCGGAGACTCGCGGCCGGAACATACTGTTACCGGGAGACCAGACCGCCGGAGGGATATCTTCCCGACGATACGGTACGGGAATTTACCGTAGGCGCCGATGGCAAAATCAACGGTCAGGGGGCTGTTGTACTTACTGTTGAGAATGATTACATCAAGCTGGAACTCTCAAAGGTGGATGCGTCGACAGGCGCTTATGTGCCCGGAGCGAAAATGGCATTGTATCAGGGGAACACGAAAACAGCCTCCTGGACGTCCGGAACGTCCGCGTACCGTATTGATAAGATTGCACCTGGGGAATATACGCTTGTAGAAGAGGCTGCGCCGGATGGCTACCAGCAGGCAGAGCCTGTTGCCTTTACGGTGGAGAACACGTCTGAGGTGCAGAAAATTATTATGAAAGATCTGAAGTATACAGACCTGACAGTAGTGAAAAAAATCAGAACGGATGAAATTACCTGGGCCCATGGGAATCCTACGTTTCTCTTCACCGTGGAAGGAAAGGATCTTTCCGGTGAGAACCACAGATATCAGAAATTCGTTACCTTTACGGAAGAAGAGGTAACGAAAAACGCCGGTGAAGAAGAATATGCGGAAGCGTCTGTGACATTCCGGAATATCCCGATGGGATCGGCGTACGAGGTATCAGAGCTTCAGACCCTGCGCTACGGTCTGACTGCAGTGACCGGGACAGACAATGTGACTATTGAGAAGCTGTCAGAGCCGCAATACGGGCAAGCGCCGTCTGAGAGTTTCCGTGTGTCTGCAGATCTGGAACAGAGACCGACCGGAACCTCTGTCACATTTGAGAACAGAAAGTACCGCTGGGATGATTATTCTCACAGCAGCATCGTTGAGAATATAATTCCAATAAAAAAATAATTGTTACGGTTCAATCAGGTCTGTGCATTTACTGCACAGACCGTATGAAACCGCAGAGCCTGTGTTCAGCCTTCCGCCGGTTGAGCGGATATATTCTGTAAGCGCTCTGCTGCGTCATTGTTTGACACGGCAGAGCGCTTCCTGTATAATTCAGATATCGCCGCCGTACAGTTCTCGCCGTCCGTCTCTGCGTGTTCTGTATTGTGCCGGTTTCAGTGCGTGTCTGAGAAATCATTCCCGCAATCCGCAGGAAAAACAGAAAGTGGAAGTCAGCCAACAGGTTTTAGAACTTCGTTGATGTCCTTCACGGAAAGGCAGTGAGAAGAATGGAAGAGCAGTATTTGTGGACAATCGTCTGTGCGGTATTTGTGGTGATTCTGGTGGGAATTGCAGTGCGTGACAGGATACAGAGCAGGAAGCGCCAGATAACAAAGCTTCGTCAGCGATGGGGGAAGGTGCCGGAGCAGGAATATACGTCGGAAGAACTGAAAAGTATTTCGCATTATGCCGCGAACCATCAGAACGGGCGGTTTATGATCGACGATATCACGTGGAATGATCTCGATCTGGAACGGATATTTCTGCTGCTGAATAACACCTGCTCCTCCTGCGGGGAGGAGTATCTCTATGCGGTTCTGCGTCTTCCGGAGTTTCGGGAAGAGACGCTGCTGGAAAGGGAACGTCTGATTGAGTTTTTCCGGGGGCATCAGACAGAGAGGGAGATGGTTCAGCGGGGCCTTCTCCAGGTGGGAAAAATCAGTGGCCTCTCAATTTCAGACTATATTAAAGCCCTCTCGGAGATTCCGGTGCGGAGCAGGGCAAAGTACTTCGCATGCTTTCTGCTGGCCGTCGCCAGTATTGTGTGTTTGCTGGTGAAGCCGGCGGTGGGAGTGAGCCTTCTTGTGGCTGCGGTTATTGTCAATATTTCCATGCATACGATGGAAGCCAATAAGATTGAAGTGTATCTGAAATGCCTGATGTGTCTGATCCGTGTGCTTCACGCATCGGAGAAGCTGGGAAAAGAGAAAATTCCGGAACTGGAGGAATACCTGAGCCGTCTCAGGACAAATGAAAGAAAACTGCACAGTGTCAGAAAAAAATCTGTGACGCTGGTGACAGCAAAAGGTACGGAGGGAGATATCGCGGGCGTTCTGTATTCGTATATCAATTCTTTCTTCATGCTTGACTTTATTCAGTTTTATTCTATCCTTCGGGTTCTCCGGCAGAATCAGCAGGAGCTGGAAACGTTGACGGAAACGTTGGGAATTCTGGACACGATGATCGCAGTCGCATCATACAGGGAATACCTTCCCTATTACTGTATTCCGAAGTTCTCGGATCAGAAGCATGCGGCGTTTATGGATGTGGAAAATCTTTATCATCCGCTGATCGCCAACCCGGTGGCCAACAGCATCCGGGCGGACGGAGGTATCCTTGTCACTGGCTCCAATGCTTCGGGAAAATCCACGTTCCTGAAAAATGTAGCGGTCAACATGATTCTCGCCCAGTCCATTCACACCAGTCTGTCCAGCAATTACCGCGCATCCATGTGCAAGGTCATGACGTCCATGGCATTGCGGGATGATCTGCAGAGCGGAGAAAGCTACTATATTGTGGAGATCCGGTCGCTGAAACGGATTCTGGAAGAGACCGGGAAGGACGTTCCGGTTCTGTGTATTGTGGACGAGGTTCTGCGGGGAACGAATACGGTGGAAAGGATTGCCGCTTCCTCCCAGGTTCTGGCTTATCTCAGGCGGCCCAGCGTAATCTGCTTTGCGGCGACACATGATATTGAGCTATCGTATATTCTGGATCGGATGTATACCAACTATCATTTTGAGGAAGAAATTACGGAGCATGATGTGAGATTCAATTATCTCCTGAAAGCGGGAAGAGCAACCAGCCGCAATGCAATTGCACTGCTCGAGTTGATCGGCTATGACAAAGGCATTGTGCAGGCGGCCCGCGCATCCGCAGAGCAGTTTGAAAAGACAGGCATCTGGAAAGAACTCTGATAACCGGTCTGTTTTTCATGCCTGGTATTTTCTGATGGCAAACCACAGAAAAAGGCGGAGACCTGGAACAGTGCGCTGGAATGAACTGTTGCAAAAAGACGACTTAGTTAGATATTTAACATTTTTTGAAAAAAAATAACCGATTTTTATTGATTTAATTCATTTAATATGTATAATTAGTAATAGGACGAACGAGAGGCTTCGTTTTCCGGCCAATATAATACTGTCTGCGTCATGCGGGCAGTTATTATATATTAATTAAAGAAAAGAGGTTAAATGCGAGATGGCAGAAATCAATTTAAGCAAGTATGGCATCACAGGGACCACAGAGATTGTGTACAATCCTTCCTATGAACTCTTATTTGAAGAAGAAACCAAACCGGAACTGGAAGGATATGAAAAAGGTCAGGTCAGCGAGCTCGGTGCAGTAAATGTTATGACCGGCGAGTACACAGGACGTTCTCCGAAAGATAAATTCATCGTAGTAGACGAGAACTCCAAAGATACCGTATGGTGGACTTCTGACGAGTATAAGAACGATAACCATCCGGCTACTCAGGAAGCATGGAACGCGGTAAAAGACATCGCTCTGAAAGAACTGTCCAACAAGAGACTGTTCGTTGTAGATGCTTTCTGCGGCGCGAACAAAGACACTCGTATGGCAATCCGTTTCATCGTGGAAGTTGCATGGCAGGCTCACTTTGTTAAGAACATGTTCATCCAGCCGACAGATGAAGAACTGGAAAACTTTGAGCCTGATTTCATCGTATACAATGCTTCCAAGGCAAAAGTTGAGAACTACAAAGAGCTGGGTCTGAATTCTGAGACAGCAGTTATGTTCAATATCACAAGCCGTGAGCAGGTTATCGTTAACACATGGTACGGCGGAGAGATGAAGAAAGGTATGTTCTCCATGATGAACTAC
>ERZ1643249.4658-NODE-4658-length-11321-cov-17.996361_pt1 | contig 11321 bp, 9 predicted proteins | sample MGYA00579263_ERZ1643249 | MGnify/ENA primary metagenome ERZ1643249 (study PRJEB29033, sample SAMEA4952264) | chicken gut metagenome | biome: Broiler Chicken; feature: Gastrointestinal Tract; material: Caecum | place: Ireland | collected 2018 | study: Broiler...
GCTAGAATTTATTAAAATTTTATGCAAATAAAATTTTAGCATCACATGGTTTATAATTTGTTATATAATAAATTTTTTTAAAAAAATACAGAGAGTGCCAAAAAAAATTAGGTAAAAAACAAAATTTATGTATAATAAAAATAAAGAGAATGTAAATTTTCTTTTAAAAGGAGATTATTATGGAAGAAAATAGAATGCCTCTCATTGGCGACAAAGCACCAGCCTTCAAGGCTGTAACAACACAGGGAGAAATCAATTTCCCTGAAGATTACAAAGGGAAATGGGTGATACTTTTCTCTCATCCTGCCGACTTCACACCTGTTTGTACAACAGAGTTTATGACCTTCGGCTCAATGATGGAAGAATTTAAAGCCATCAACACCGAACTTGTGGGACTTAGTGTAGACTCAATCTACTCTCATATTGCATGGCTACGAAAAATACAAGAACTTACTTGGAAAGATAAAGCCCACATTGAAGTTAAATTTCCGCTTATTGAAGATATTAAAATGGAAGTTGCAAGCAAATATGGCATGATACAGCCATCTCAGTCGACCACTCAAGCGGTGAGAGCGGTGTTTATAATTGACCCGAATGGTGTGATAAGGACTATCCTTTACTATCCTATCTCAACAGGTCGAAACTTCAGCGAAATTAAGAGAATTGTTTTGGCACTTCAAAAGGCTGATAAGGATGCCTGTGCGACACCTGCAGACTGGCAACCAGGCGATGACGTAATCGTGCCAACCGCTGGTTCTTGTGGTGTTGCTAAAGAGCGAGTAGAGAGCAATGACCCGAGCCAATACTGCCTTGATTGGTTTATGTGCTTTAGAAAAGAGAAAAAATAAATAAAAAATCAGTTATTTTGATAAAAAACACAAAAAATTAATCGAAAATATAAAAAATCAAAAATTATCAAAAAATATAATGATTTTTATAAATTTTAAAATATTTTCAGCAAAAAAATCCCTTTTGAAAAGGGATTTTTTGTTTTTATTATAAAAATTATAAATTAATATCAATTCATATTACTATAAATTAATATCAATTATATATTAATATCTATCCATATCAGAATATAGACGTCTTCTTCTTATGAAAATTGTGATTGGAACGGACACTATGATTATACCGCCAACGACCGCAAGTACAATTATGACAATCTTTCCACTTTCGGTCTCAAAAAATGGTCTTTCTATAAATCTTACACTGATGGTCATGTTTTGTTCTATATCGCTTACTCTTAAAATATTACTTTCTTCACTATCTACAAGTGAGCCATTAACATATATTTCAATTCGGTTTTTATCATAGTCAGTATCTATTCTAAACACCCTATCATCGCCGTATTCTACACTTGTCAAGTCTTGAGAGCAATAGAATCTGCCATTACCTTCGACTAATACATTGACTTGAAATTTATAAATTTCAAAGTCAACTTCAAAATTGTGACTATCTTCTATATTTGCAAAAGTGTATCCAGATTTCTCAACTTCTGCAATTTCGCTTCCACTAAGAGATTGTCCATCAACGGTTATTGACAAAATATAGTAACCTTCTTTTGGTAGTACGTAGTAAGTTACATTGGTGTTGAAGTTACGTTCAATTGTGCCATTTTCGTTTGCATGAATGATATTTCCTTCGCTGTCATGAATGACAATCTCGCCATTACTATCAAATGAGTAGTCAAGTTGATAGGTCTTTATCTGCCATTTTGCATATAGTGTGAAGTTCTCTGCTGGCATTGTTGAAAAATCGTATTTTTCTTGGAAAGAACTATCCTTATACCAGCCAAGGAAATCATAACCCTTTCGTGAAGGAACATATGGACTTATTTGAGAATTATAATCATAATTATAGTCTACATTTTCGTTGTCATAGCCCAAATCATAGGTTATTTGATACTCTGTAACTTCAAAATATACTTCAATTGTGTGATTTTCGGTAACTGACAAGAATGTATAGCAATCATCTAAAGACTGCACTGAGACCTCTTCGCTGTCTACCACCACTCTTTGTACGTGATAGCCAGTATCTGGCAATAAGAGATATGTTTGACTCTTGCCGTATTCAATCTCAATCCGACCATCTGGTGAAATTTGCCCATTTTCACCAGCATATGACGAAATAAAGTAAACATTTATTGCAAAATTTACTTCAATGGTATGAGAGGAGTCAATGTTTTCGAAGGTATACCCCTCTTCAAGTATGGTTTCATATTGCTCTTCATCTATTAATTTATCATCGACAAAAATTGATTCAATATGATATCCCCTATTTGGCAATATAATATATGTCGCATTTTGCCCGTAGGAGTATACTCGCTCACCAGTTGGAGAGATGATTCCGTTGCCACTTGATAAGGAGTCTATTGTGAACTGGTCAATTGCAAACTGGGCCCTAATTTGATGGTCATCGTCAATATTTACAAAAGTATAGCCATCCTTGATTGCATTTGTCAGAGCATCTCCCGAAAGTCTGACTCCGTCTACAATAATCGCCGAAACGTGATAGCCCTTGTCTGGAATAAAGGTAAAGGTTTGACTTGTGTTATATTCCTTTTCGACCTCTCCGCTTGGAGAAATTTGACCATTGCCGTCACTTGTCGCGTAGATACAATAGGTCATTATTTGCCATTTTGCATAAACGGTGACGTTATCTTCTGGCATAACAGTGAAGATATATTCATTAATGCAATCTTTTTCTTGATACCAGCCAACAAAGTTGTAACCTGTTCGCTGAGGGCTGGCAATCACGGCTATCGACTCGCCCGCCTTGTAAGTTTGAATGGTGGTCACATCATCATATAGAACATATGTCAATGTATAGTCTGGCTTTTCTTGAAGATAAATCATACCATCTCTATTGACAAACTCATATTTTGAATTTTTCAGTTGTGAAAGGTCAATGTTTGCACCATTTTTTAGTATTATAATTGGACTTTTTAAATAAGCCGTCTCATCGCTCATCTCGATATTGAAGATTTGCTCTTCGCTCAAACTCTCAACAACTGTCAGCGAAATTGGAAGTGTTGAGTTGTCAATATAGAAACTACCAAACTTGCAGTTTGAGTCTATCTGCACACAGTTTTCTTGCAAACTATCAGCATCACTATCAGTTAAAACAATGTCATAATATTGTTCTATGGAAGATATATTCCCGCTTGAACTTCCGCCTAAAAGGTTGACTTGGCTATTGCTATTAAGTGAAACATATATCAAACTTTGACAATTATTTTCGGTAAAATTACCATCATTTAATGTTAAAATACTGTTATTTTCTGCAAAAACGATGTTTTTTGCATTATTTTTATCAAAATTTGCATTGTCAATTGTTAGGTTGCCATTATTTACGTATAAAATCGCACCATCCTGCACTATTAAATTTTGCAATGTCGCTCCGCCACCAATATTAACATTGCTTGCAGAAATCAAATTGTCATTATTTTGAGGAGTTGAACTGTCAACCACTTTTCCATTGATTGTCAGATTTGAACCACTTTCTCCGTCAATTATGCTGTCCGCCAAAACATTTTGAAGTTGTGCATTTGTCTCTATAGTAAGAGTTGCATTTGTTTTTATCAAAAACAGAGTGTCAATGCTGTTTTTATTTGACTGTCCGTCAATGTATATCGATGTAACCCTTAAACCTTGATATATTGTTTGGAAGTATCCTACTGCCAAACTTGCACCATCGCCTATTGTTATAGCAGGATAAGTTTCTTGAATGTCCTCATGAATGTAAATGGTAGAATTGTTTGCCGAAAGCAGAGTTATATTTTTGTCAATGAGTATGTTCTCTTTTAGATAACAATCCTGTGTCACCACTATAATGTCGCCATCAACGGCTGAATCTAAGGCAAGTTCAATAGTGGTGAAGTATTGCCACCCAGACTGAGTGTAAATCTGTGCCACATGGTAACTCTCGCTTGCTTTGACGGTGACCTCACATATATTTGAAGTGATAGTGTTGTCTTCCCAGTCGGTCACTACAACGTAATATTTGGTTGTTCCAAGTTCGAGCGACTGCAATGTAAAAGTCGGTTGTGTCTGTCCTTCAATCATCTCGCCATTTGAAGTATCTCCGCTGGTTGTGTACCATTGATAGGAAAGTTTTAGTCCATTTGCAGATATTTTGAGTGATTCATCGTCTCCTCTCTCTATCTCTTTTGTCATTGGAAGATTGCTCGTAAAGGCAAGCGGTTCAATAGCGACAAATTCATTTCCGAAATTATCACAATAATCCTCTGCGGTACTCCCTTCATAGCCATAGACGGTTATACCCTGTCCTACACCTTCGCCATAGGTGGTTCGTAACGACCTCCCTATCGCCACCATGGTCACACCAGAATTATAGAAAGACTCCTCGCCTATGGTGATAAGTTTTGGAAGATATACCTCTTTTAAACTCGTGCAACCCTCAAACACGTGACCAAGCACATCTTGATTTTGTTTTTCTTCGCCTAGTCGCTCCACCTTTTTAGTCTCTATCTCGCTTAAAGATTGACAGTTTTGGAATGCATAGGCACAAATTTTAGTTACACCACTTATCTCAATGCTCCTAAGATTGACACAATCGGAGAAACAATATTCGCCTATTGTCAGGCAGGTGCTAGGCAAAGTGAGGACTTCTATCTCATTGTCATTAAAAAGTCTGGCATCCAAGGCTGTGACAGTCCGCCCATCCACAATGCTTGGAATAACAAGTTCGCTAAAATGCCCTGTATAAGAAGTGAGTGTGCCGTTGTCGTTTGTAAAGAAGCCGTCTATATCATCATTAGGATTGAACATATCCACTTTATATAGAATTGAACTTCCTGTTATACTGCCACCCACCATATCATAAGCCATAAAATAATATATGTCAGAGTGAGTGATTGTTAATGTGGTAGAGTATAGGTTTGAGTTTCGCGTTGGAATGGTTCCGTCTGTTGTGTAATAGACTTGATATCCGCTCGGTGCCTGAACAGTAAGGCGGTAACTACCTTCAAACTGTATATATTCTGTTGTGTCTATTTCTTTATTGTTATTTTTAAAAGTCAAAACATCTTGGGAGCAGTCTACATTAAAATACTTTAAGTCGACCATACCATTGCCATAAAATTCATCCCAACCTTTGTCACCAAGGTCGAGTGTGTTTTCATAGAGCCTTGCCTCGATAATATCATCGGTATAAGTTGGCTTTGCCCCCTGCCAGTATATCTCGTCACAACATAAAAGTGCCACGGCAGCACTGACATGAGGAGATGCCATAGATGTCCCTGACATATATGCCCCCATATTGTCAGCGGTATAATAGGCAGAAAAAATCTCTGTTCCTGGTGCTGAAATGTCGACAGTCGAGCCAAAATTTGAATAACTATAGTCAAACGAAACCACATCGTCATCCTCTTTAAGTGCGGATACTACAATTGCACTCTCACTGTTTGCTGGCGTATAATTTTCAACGTCGAGTTGGTCATTGCCAGCCGACACAACAGGTAAAATATTTTTATCTCTCAACTCATTAAACAAAGTGTCGAAATAATTTGAATAATAACTATTTGTTCCTCCGCCCAAACTCATATTGACACAGCATATATTGTACTGATTGCTATAGACATTAATTACCCTCTCTAGTGCGACAATAAAATTTGAGAAATTGCCACTTCCCGCACTATTCAACACTTTTATAGGTAAAATTTTGACATTGGTCGGTGTGAGTTGAGTGATTATACCCGATACATGAGAGCCATGTCCGTTGTCGTCCTCAAAATCATACTGCTGATTTAGGGCATTTGACTGATAATAACTATAGCCTACTATCTGTCCGTTTTCTTCGATAAGCCTATCTTCAAAAAATATGTGTGTCGGTCTTATACCTGTGTCAAGCACGACAACCACTACATCTTCATCGGTTCCATGAGCCGTCAAATAGTCATTGATGCCTGCCGTATTCATTACTTCCGCCCCCCATGTGCCTTGGGTAGGATATGTATAATTGTTGTCAGCATAGTCATCAATATAAATCTTTTGATCAACAATGACTATCAAATCTTCATTTTTGCTAAGTTGATTGTAGGCTTGCTCTGTGTCCTCTTCACTATCAAATGCCAAAATATTATAATTTTTATAGCCGTCTATAACACTCGTTGCACCATAATAATAGTCAATTTCTCCGATGACTATTAGTCTCTTTAATGCAAAAACTGAATCTTCATCTTCATAATTGTTCTTGCTAAAAGAACGTGCAGATAAACCATTATCTTCCTCTTCACTCACAAGTTTTAAAAATTCATCTTCAAATCTATAAAAATCTTCCACAGAGCCACTTTCTGCATAACTTGTATTGTCAACATCGATCAAAAAGCCAAGGCAAAATATTGTCAATAATGCGAATAAAACAAAACTAAATAAACTTTTCTTTTGTAATGAAGAATGCATATTTTCTCCCTTGAAATATATTATATACAATATAATAAGATATATTTAAAATTACTCCAACTTAATAGTAACACACTTGATATCAAAAAAGCAAACATATAAGTAACCTTATTTAAAATAAATTACTTTTCGTCATGTTTTGTAACATTAGCCTCGTTTATTTATTTTATCTTTTTCATCTCTTTTGTTATAATAAACTTGATAAGGAGGAAAAACTATGAGAAAAGATATTAAAACAACAGAGGCAATATTTCCTATGCCTGTACTGATGATTGCAACTTATAATGATGACGGAAGTGTCGATGTCATGAATGCAGCATGGGGAACAATGCTCAGCCGAAATGAAGTTATACTCAACCTGACCGAGACACACAAAACGGTAAAGAACATTAAAAAACGTGAGGCTTTCACGGTAAGCATTGCAGATGCAAAACACGTGGTCGAAGCAGACTATTTCGGAGTTGTTTCTGCAAACAATACCACAAACAAATTTGAAAAGAGCGGACTTACGGTGACAAAATCGACAAATGTTGATGCCCCAATTATCAATGAATTCCCTCTTTGCATGGAATGTGAATTTATAGAATATCAAGATGATAGGTACGGATGCGGGGTTATCGGCAAAATAGTGAATGTAACTGCTGATGAAAGTGTACTTAAAGACGGAAAAGTGGATATTGAACTTGTCAATGCCATTGCTTTTGACCCTTACACTCACGGCTACTACAAGGTATCTTCTCGGGTAGGCGAAGCATTTAAAGACGGCTTAAAACTTAAAAAATAGCAAAAATTACACAAAAATTACGTAAAAAAACACGTTTTTTCGCATAAAAACATAAAAATACAAAAAAACATCTCTAAATTTCAAACTTAAAACGTTTAGACCACATTTACATATAGCGATGTTTTTTATTTTATAACCTTATAATAAATCGTCCTTTCATGCCCTCCATAGACACTCTTATCTATGTATTTTTTATAACCCATTTTTAAAAAATTGTTTATACTAAACAAATTTAACGGCGAAACAGTCGCTAAGAATAAAGAAATGTCTTCATATGTCTTTTCAAGTTTGGAAATCAACATGTGCCTGTAATCTTTTCTGCTCACCAAAATTATCCTCAGAAAAAATGTTTTCTCCCTTTTCTTTAATGTCTTCTCTAATATTCATACCATCTCTTATAATCTATAATAACATATTTTTTAATTTAATTCTATCAAAATAGATAAAAAAACGAAAAATGCACTTTAAATAACGAAAAAATTAGGAAAATACATATTTTTAATAAAAAAATTAAAAAAATACATGATTATAATAAAAAAATAAAATCCCAAAACACACCAATTAAATTATACCAATAAAAGATAATTTTATCTTATTCGCAACAATTTTTGCAAATAACATACCAATTAATATAATATTTATGTTATAATATTTTACGGGTGATAAAAAATATTATACAAATCATAAATAATAAAAAAATAAAATCAAAATAATTTCCAAAAAAGAGGTATGAAATATGGAGTCGATTGTATGAAATTAGAACTAATTGTACCACAAAAAGAAGACCTATGGTTTAAAAAAGAAATGAAAGAAGACCCAAATACCATGGACTATAATGCAGGTTATGACTTAAATATTGACGGATATAATCGTCAAAATGGAACAATTCAAACTGATATAAATGAACTAAAAGAAGTTTGGGCAAAAAAATGGATTGGCAATCGCCCTGCAATTTTTTATTATTTTATACAAGCAGACAAACAATTCATCGGTGAAATCTATGCAAAGTACGATGTAAACAGAAATTCATACGAAATTGGGATTGTAATTAAGGGTGAATATAGAGGAAAAGGCTACTCTACACCTGCCATCAAATTATTGTGCGAAGAATTGAAAAAACAAGGAATAAAAAAATTGTATCACAAACTTCCTATGTGTCGAAAAGCAGCAATAAAAGCCGATATAAACAATGGTTTTATTATAAAAAAAGAAAATTTAGATGGAATGAAAAAATTTGGGGAAAGCGAAAATCTTGTATATTTGGAAAAAGAATTGTAAACACAAAAAGTCGCTTTTCACAAATATAAGTATCCCTTATCTAAGATTCACTTGTTAGAACTAAAACTGCTAAGAGTTTGGAGTGAATTCTAATAGGCTCCAGCACAAGGGTAAAAAACAAACTATATTTTTATCATTTTTTAACTTTTCAGTATTCTAGACAAACACTGATATGCTCCAGTGAACGGAGCGAACACTGATAGGCTTCAGTGACGAATTTTAAAAATTCGTCCTTGAGTTTTTAACAAAAACTCACAAAAAACTCGCTTTTCGCGAGTTTTAAAATTAAACTATGCCTTTTATTCTGTATTTGGAGCTGTTCAGTAAGCGGAGCGAACGCTGATAGGCTCCAGTGACGAATTTCTCAAATTCGTCAGTGAGTTTTTAATAAAAACTCACAAAAAAACTCGCTTTTCGCGAGTTTTTTCTGGAGCTGATACCGAGGATCGAACTCGGGACATCTGCCTTACCAAAATTGAGTTCATTTTTAATGGTATTTTATACCCACCATAAAATTACTATATAAATAAAGCGATTTAACGATTAAAAAACAAAATGGTCCTACTATTTTTTTTAAAGTAGTAGGACCATTTGACCCTAAATGCCTAAAATACGGCACTTTATTAAAAATCTTACTAAAATTTTCTAAAATTGACTAAAATCATATAGATTATATTTTTTTATTAATTAATAGATTTTTATTCAACATCTAAATTTTCTTCACTAAATAATGGACTATTAAAAAATTCATCAATAGAAATACCAAGTGTTCTTATAACTATAATTAAAGTTGTAAGATTTACACCTTTATATCTTGCATACATTAAAGAAGTTAATGTTCCTTTGCTTAAACCAGAATTCATTTCTAATCTGTATTGAGACATTTGTTTTTCTGTTAAAATTTCACGAATACGTGTTGCTACTGCTTGTGATACTTTCATATATAATCAACCCCAATGTTATGTTTTTCACTAGGTATAGTTTAACATAACCATTTTTATAAATAATTATGTAAAAACATAATATTTTTGTTGAAATAGACAATAATTGTGATATTATAATTATGTAAAAACATAATTAAGAGGAAATATCATGATTAAAATAAGTAAAAATATTTTTGGCATAAAAAAGAGATTAAATGATTTAAATAACTTGCTTTCTAGTAATGTTTGTTGTTTTACAGGGTATAGACCACAAAAATGTCCATGGGGATTTAATGAAAAAGATGAGAGATTTATAAAAGTTAAGGAAGAAACAAGAAAGGCAATAAAAAATGCAATATCAATTGGATATAATACTTTTCTTTGTGGAATGGCTATTGGCTTTGATATGATGTGTGCTGAAATTGTTTTAGAGTTGAAGAAAAACGATAAAAACATAAGATTAATAGGTGCAAGTATTTTTGTTTTGTTTTTTACCGTTTATCAACAACAAGGAGTTTATTTTAAAACAAACGATTATGAATACCTAGAATCACTACCAATAAAAAAGATAGAAATAGTTATAGCAAAATTTGTTAGCTGTTATATTTTAAGTTTTTTTTATCATTCAATATTTTTGCTTCCTGCTTATGTTGTATATTTTATTTTTAACTCTATTACGGCAGAAGCAATAATCTATGCAATCTTCTCATTTATCTTTGCCCCCGCTTTTATTAATTTTATAGGCAACATTATAAGCATAATTATAAATCTTTTAACAGCAAAAGTAAAAAATAAAAACATTGTAACCTCAATTTTAACTTTATTTTTTACAATATTTTTAGTATTGTCAATAACACTAGCAAGCAATGAAACATTTACTAATTTATTTTCAAACGAAGAAATATCAATTTGGATACAAGTATTCTTGCCTTATGCAACAACTCTATTTTATTCTATAACAAGCAATTCTTTCGTTCAATATTTATTATTTATTTTAATTTCTATCTTTGCGATTATAATAAGTATTACACTTTTAACCATTACTTATAAAAAATTAAACTTATTTCTATTGCAAAGCGATTCTAAAGTTAAAACTATAAAAAAAACAAGAAGTTTATAAAGAACAATCAGTTTTTAAAGATTTGTTTTGTAAAGAATTTAAACTTTTTGTTAATACTCCCGTATATTTTGTAAACTGCATAATGGGAGCAATTATGACTGTAGCAATATCAATAATTTTGGCTTTATCTTTCAAAAATTATGAAGAAATAAAGAACGTTGCTTTTGCTATTTTTACATTTGTCAATTTAATGATGATTGGAACAGCTATTCCTTCTTCAGTCAGCATAAATGTAGAAGGTGAAAAAAATTACATTGTCAAAAGTCTTCCCATTCCTTTTAAAACAATAGCACTGTCAAAAATAATGTTTTCTATAGTTTTATACCTTCCCTTTGTGATTGTTTCCAATATTTTATTCCCCGCACTTTTGGGTATAAACAATTTTTAATAATCTCTTTAAGTGCATTGCTCCAATTAATTACACTCATTGAAAATTCATTATTAGGATTTTTGATTAACTTGCGATTTCACAATTTAAAATGGATTAACATGACGCAAGCAGTTAAACAAAGTTTAAGCACTTTTATTTGTTTAATTATAAATTTTGCGATTGCTATTATTCCATTAATCACGGGTTTTATTCTAGGAGAAAAACTATATAACAATTTAGTTTTAACATTGATCATTTTAATTTCTACAATTGTTTACATTTTAATATTAATCATATCTTTAATTGTTTTAAAAAATAAAGGACAAAAAATGTTTGATAAAATATAAAAAAACGATAAGAATTTATCGTTTCAGCCTGAAGACAAATAACTTTTTTTAATAGGGTTATTTGTCTTTTTTTTATG
>ERZ1643249.4660-NODE-4660-length-11320-cov-4.081846_pt1 | contig 11320 bp, 9 predicted proteins | sample MGYA00579263_ERZ1643249 | MGnify/ENA primary metagenome ERZ1643249 (study PRJEB29033, sample SAMEA4952264) | chicken gut metagenome | biome: Broiler Chicken; feature: Gastrointestinal Tract; material: Caecum | place: Ireland | collected 2018 | study: Broiler...
CGGCTTCAGCAGAAAAGTTACTCTCTTTTAGGTAAGGTTCAAATGTAACCTGATGTTCCTGACAGTAATGAATAAACGCATCTTTTCGCTCTTCAAAATAGTATGTGTCATTTTCCAGACGTTCTCTTCCGCCAAGATAAGCAATATGTTTATGACCAAGATCGGTCAGATAGTCCATCACATCAATTACAGCCTGTGAAAAATCAAGAGAAATTGTATTGCAGCAGATACGTGAGGTTTTCATATCCAAAAAAATAATATTACTTGTAATCTCTTCAAATTGCAGCATCATTTCCCGATCAAATTTCCCAATACAAATGAGAGAAGAAACGCCTTTTAATGCTTCCATATAATTGGAATCACTGCGGAAAGCTCGAATAACTTCTATTTGACGATTGGCACAATAGGTTTCAATACCGATTCGAATCGCCTGATAGTAAGGATCCTCAAGTTCTTGAAACATAGAATACCATTGGAAAATGCCAAGTGTTGTTTGAGCAGATGCTGTTTTCTTTTTTGTGTAATTGAGCTCCTGCGCGATCTTAAGGACACGTTCTCTTGTTTGATCGGTTACACTTAAAGTTTCATCTTGATTTAAGATCCTGGAAACTGTTGCAGCAGAAACTTTGGCTTTTGATGCAATATCTTTTATTGTTGCCATAGAAAAATCTCTCTTTCTCTTCTTAATTCAATATTGTTAAAAAATATTATAGCAAAAAGCAGAAGAAAATAAAAGCAATTGATTTACTAAAAAATAAGTAAAATATTTAGTAAAAATACTTGATAATTTTACTAAACAGTGATATTATAAACATAACAGATAATCAAAAAGCTAGGAAGGAGATTGGGAACATGGCTGTCAATGGAAAAGAATTAAAGAAACAATTTGAAGATGATATTTATCGGGAATTACTGAAGGATATCTATGTAGATGAAGAGGTATTGGCTCATCAGAAAGAACGATATATAAAGGCGTTGCAGGCTTTTGAAGATCTGTATGGAGAAAAGGAAGTCGAAATTTACAGTGCGCCGGGACGAAGTGAGATAGGAGGGAACCATACAGATCATCAGTATGGAAAGGTACTTGCGGCATCTATTAATTTAGACGCAATTGCCATTGTATCTAAAACAGACGACGGAAAGATTGCGATCAAATCAGAAGGCTATTCTCCTTTTTCTGTCGATTTGAATTCTTTGTATATGGATGAACAGGAATTTGGAACATCTAAAGCATTGACAAAAGGTGTTGCCTCAAAATTAAAAGAAGAAGGTTACAATATTGGCGGTTTTCAGGCATATATAACAAGTGAAGTATTAAACGGAGCGGGAATGTCTTCTTCTGCAGCTTTTGAAGTATTGCTTGGAAATATTTTCTCAGGTCTGTATAACGATATGAAAGTAGATCCTGTATTGATTGCCCAAATTGGACAGTATGCAGAAAATGTATATTTTGGTAAACCATGTGGACTAATGGATCAGATGGCTTCTTCTGTCGGCGGACTGATTAATATTGATTTTGAAGATCCCAAGCATCCAATTGTCAAACAAGTAAATGTAGATTTTGAGAAATATGGTCATAGTTTATGTATTGTCGATACAAAAGGTTCCCATGCAGATCTGACAGATGATTATGCAGCAATTCCGGAAGAAATGAAAAAAGTAGCGAATTTTTTTGAACAAGATGTATTAAGAAAAGTCGATAAAAACGAATTTTATCTCAATCTTCCAAAGATTCGGGAAATTTTAGGGGACCGTGCTGTGCTTCGTGCAATGCATTTGTTTGAGGAGAATAAACGTGTAGATGAAGAAGTTGAGGCTCTGGAACATGGTGAATTTGAAACATTTAAAAAATTGATTAAGGCATCAGGAGATTCATCATTCAAATATCTTCAGAATGTGTATTCCGGACATGATCTTCAAAATCAGAGCGTATCCATTGGTCTTGCGGTCAGTGATGTTGCGTTAGGAGACAAAGGTGTCAGCCGAGTGCATGGCGGAGGATTCGCCGGAACCATTCAGGCATTTGTTCCAAATGAAATTGTTGGAATGTATAAAGAAACCATAGAACATGTATTTGGAAAGGGTTCCTGTCATGTTCTGAAAGTTCGCAGATATGGTGGAAAGAAGGTTTTGTAAGATGAATCTAGAGAAAGAAATTAAAAAATTGGTACAGTATGGATTGGATCATCAGTTGATTCAGCCGGAGGACACCGTTTATACAATCAATCAATATTTAGAGATCTTTCGTTTGGATGAATACAGCGAACCGGACATTTCCGGAGAAGAGATCATTTTAGAAGATATCCTGAGTCACTTGCTTGATGCGGCATATGACCGGCAGATCATCAAAAGCCAGGATATTGTTACCAGAGATTTGTTTGATACAAAATTAATGGGAGTATTGGTGGACAAACCAAGTCATGTTATCAGGAAATTTTGGAATCTGTATGAGCAGAGTCCGGAAACGGCAACCGATTATTTTTACAAATTCAGTCAGGACACGGACTATATTCGAAGATATCGAATCAAAAAAGATATGCGCTGGACGGTAGAAAGTCCGTATGGAACCATTGATGTAACGATCAACCTTTCCAAACCGGAGAAAGATCCGAAAGCGATTGCGGCAGCAAAGAACGCAAAACAAAGTTCTTATCCGAAATGTCAGCTTTGCATGGAAAATGAAGGATACGCAGGAAGGATGAATCATCCGGCAAGACAGAATCATCGAATCATTCCATTGACGATCAATGACAGCAAATGGGGATTCCAGTACTCTCCATATGTGTATTACAACGAGCATTGTATTGTATTTAACGGAGAGCACATTCCGATGAAAATCGATCGGAATGCATTCCGCAAGTTATTTGACTTTGTGAAACAATTCCCACATTATTTCCTTGGTTCCAATGCGGATCTTCCGATTGTGGGAGGCTCTATTTTGACCCACGACCATTTCCAAGGAGGACATTATGAGTTTGCCATGGAAAGAGCGGAGATCGAAAAGGAAATTCAAATTCCGGGGTATGAAGATGTGGAAGCAGGAATTGTTCACTGGCCATTGTCTGTAATCCGAATCCGCTGCAAAGATGAAAATCGTCTGATTGATCTGGCAGATCATATTCTGACAAAGTGGAGAGGATATACGGACGAGGAAGCATTCGTTTTTGCCGAGACAGATGGGGAACCTCATAATACAATTACTCCGATTGCAAGGAAAAAAGGCGATGTTTACGAATTGGATCTGACGCTTCGCAATAATATAACGACAGAGGAATGTCCTTTGGGACTTTATCATCCACATAACGAATATCACCATATCAAAAAAGAAAACATCGGACTGATTGAGGTCATGGGACTTGCAGTGCTTCCTTCCAGACTGAAAAAAGAAATGGAATTGCTGGCAGATTGTCTGGTGTGCAAAGAGCCGCTGGAAAACCACGAAGAATTGGAGAAACATATTGACTGGGCGCGTGGTTTTATGCCAAAATATAGTGAGATAAACCAGGAAAATGTTATGGATATCCTGAAAGAAGAGATTGGTCAGGTATTCGTAAAAGTTCTGGAAGATGCAGGAGTTTATAAATGTACGAAAGAAGGAAGAGAAGCCTTCGATCGATTTATCAAAACTTTATAGAAAGGCGGATGAGAGTATGAAGATTTTAGTGTTAGGCGGAGCCGGTTACATAGGTTCTCACACTGTTTATGAACTGATTGATGCAGGGGAAGAAGTTGTCATCATTGATAATCTGGAGACCGGGCATATTGAAGCAGTGCATCCAAAAGCAAAGTTTTATCAGGGAGACTTAAGAAACCGTGAGTTTGTTGATAGTGTGTTGGATCAGGAGAAAGACATCGACGCGGTTATTCACTTCGCGGCAAATTCTCTGGTTGGCGAAAGTATGGTAAAACCTTTGAAATATTATGATAACAATTTGTGTGGAACTAAGACGATGTTGGAATCTTTAGTGGCTCATGGAATTGATAAAATTGTCTTTTCTTCCACAGCGGCAACTTACGGAGAACCGGAAAAAGTGCCGATTCTTGAGACTGATAAGACAGAACCGACCAATACCTATGGAGAAACGAAGCTTTCTATGGAAAAGATGTTCAAATGGGTTGGACAGGCACATGGACTTCGCTATGTATCCCTTCGTTACTTCAATGCATGCGGCGCTCATGTAAGCGGAGAGATCGGAGAAGCGCATAATCCGGAGACTCATTTGATCCCTCTGATTCTTCAGGTACCGAACGGACAGCGGGAAGCTATCAGTATCTTTGGAACCGATTATGATACAAAAGATGGCACTTGTGTCAGCGATTACATCCACGTAACAGACCCTGCCCAGGCACATATTAAGGCAGTAGAAGAAGAACGTCGTGCTGGCGATCCGGCAACATTGATTGCGTCCAGCGAAAAGGCACAGGCGGTATTAGGATGGAAACCGGAGCATGCGGATTTGGAAGAAATCATTGCGACAGCATGGAAATGGCACAGCACTCATCCAAATGGATATGCAAAATAGATAAAAATAAAAAATGTAAATCTTCCAAGTAAAAAATCGCTGAAGTTGTGACACTTCAGCGATTTTTTGTTATAATATGTTTATTAAAATACATGGAGGATTTATTATGGAAGAGACGAAGAAAAAGAACAATAAGAAGAAATGGATCATTATCATTATTGCGGTAATTATTGCTGCTGCCGCATTGGTAGTTTTCCTTGGGAAAGGGGATTCCTCAGAACCGCCGAAGGAAAAGGAATATGTGAAAGAAGATCAGATTGGAAGCGTATTTTCTGACCCGGATAAGTTTAAGGACAAGTATATTAAACTAAAAGGACAAGTATTTAATGTAGAAGAAAATGATGGAACATATTCTCTTCAGGTTTGGTATGATGTGAAGAATTTTGAAAAAGATTTCATTGTAGATACGGACCAAAAATTTGAGGAGGAAGATTATATTTCTATTGATGGATGGATTACAGGATCATTTACGGGCGAGAGTGCAGTCGGAGGAGAAGTCACATGCCCTCGGATTCAGGCAGTATCTGCCGAAGAGACGAATTACATAGATGTTGTAGCACCAACGGCAGAAGAAAAAACAGTCAATAAAACGTCTTCTCAGTATGGAGTTGATGTTACAATTGAGAAAATAGAATTTGCCAAAGATGAAACGCGTGTCTATGTAAAAGTGAAAAACGGTTCAAAAGATGCAATTAATCTATATGCTGCTTCTGATGCAAAGGCAATTCAGGATGGAAAACAGATAGGTCTCAATGAGGATGTTTATTTAGGCGATTATGATGAACTGCAGGACGAAATTTCTGCAGGTGCATCTGATACGGGAATCATTTTATTTGAAAAAATGGATTCAGACAAACCTTTTAGACTGGAAATTAATGCATACAGTGATAACTTTGATATTGAGTTTAAAGAGTTTACATTTGAAATTGAATAGGAAATAAAAGAATAAGGCGGTTCCGGTTCATTTGGTGCCGCCTTATTAATATGGTTGTGTTATTGCAGATCTGTTTTCCACTGGAAATTCTCTGTTCCGGCTCCTATTTCAAAGTGGTATTTTGCAATTCCAAGATCCGTTTTGCTGTAAAAACCAATTCCTGCTTTCAGAGAAACTCTCTGATCCTCATGTAAAGTAAAATAAAATTTTTGCTGATTCATCGCTGTTGGCGCTAAAAGCGCCGCTTCTACACCGTTTCGAAACCATTCCGGAGAGTCGTCGGTAAGATTAGATACATCCTTGGCAGATTTGGATTTGTGAGGATGTCCCTGATCTTGCCCATAGCCGATTGCGATCACCATGTAGACTTTTTCATCTTTCTCTAATTGATAAGCATTTTTGACCTTGCCGTATGTCATTGCGACCCAGCAAGTATTTAGTCCGAGCTGCTGTGCCCTCAAAACGATTTTTTCCCCATAATAACCACATAATATTTCGTCGCTGCCATCCTTTTTTCCGATGACGGCGATATAATTTTCTACACCGGAGAACTTTCCAAAATGTGCCATAAAGCCGCGAAAAGCTTTGGGTTCGCCAAAGACCAGCTGCATATGCAGACCACTTGCCTGATTGTATTCCTGAAGGAGAGATGATAATTCATCTTTTATATCGCCTTCGATTTTCTGGCTGGTATAGGAACGCACGGAATGTCGTGTTCTTATTGCTTCTAAGAGATCCATGTTCATTCCTCCTTCCGTTTAAGAACAGATTTGTTATATTATATCATATAAACTGCAGAAAGTCCCAAAAATACGGGAAGGAAAATTAGAAAATCTTATCTTTTTTAGGAGAAGGGCCATTTTGAACCAGATAAAGGGTTATAACATATATTAATGGAAGAACATTGAAAAGGAAGGGAACTTATGCAGTATGATTTTGCGATTGTCGGCGGTGATCAAAGACAGGTGTATTTGGCAAATTATTTGAAAAATCGACGATATCAGGTCATTTTATATGGTACAGAAAAGAAAGATCTGGATCCCGGATGCCGTCAGGCTGAAAGCTTTCTGGAAGCTATCATGAATGCAGATAACATTATTGGGCCAATTGTATTTTCAAAAGATGATATTAGTCTGACTTCTCCGAAGGATGAAAAAGAACTGTTGCTGGAAGAGTTTCTGGCAAAGATAAAAAAGAGACAGAGCGTTTTTGGCGGGTGTATTTCTGATATGGTTCGAAAACGATGTGTGAAGAAAGGCGTCGAAGTTTATGATTTTATGAAAATGGATGATGTGGCCGTCTTTAATGCGATTGCGACAGCGGAGGGAGCGATTGTAAAAGCGATGGAATTAAAGCCGATCAATCTTCATGGAAGCCACTGTCTTGTGCTTGGCTATGGAAGATGTGCGAAAGTGCTGGCGGATAAATTAAAAGGACTGAAGGCAAAAGTAACGGTATGTGCCAGGAGCGAGATCGCCAAAAGTCAGTGTACTGCTTTTGGATTGGATTGTTTGGGATTTGACAGTCTGGAAAGGTGTATCTTGCGATATGATTATATTTTCAACACAGTACCGGCTTTGGTACTAAAGTACCCTGAGCTGAAACGGATGGCGAAAGATGCGTGTATCATAGATATTGCTTCTGCGCCGGGAGGTGTCGATCGGGAAGCTGCCAAAAAGCTGGGCGTTCAAGCCTATCTGTGCCCAAGTCTTCCGGGGATTTATGCGCCAAAATCCTCTGGTATTCGATTGGCGCAAAAGGTTCTGGAACTGAAAGGGAGAGATGATGATGGAGTTAGGAAATAAACGGATCGGTGTGGCGATGACCGGTTCTTTTTGTACTTTCGCAAAAGCAATTGGCAAGATAAAAGATTTGGTGGAGGAAGGAGCAAAAGTACAAACGATATTTTCCGATGCTGCACAGGTCATTGACAGCCGCTTTGGAAAAGCCAAAGATTTTGTCAGCAAAGTTACAGAGATTACTGGACAGGAGCCAATGATGACGATTGAGCAGGCGGAGGTCATCGGACCGACCGCATGTTTTGATCTGCTGGTGATACTCCCCTGTACCGGCAATACAATGGCAAAGCTGGCAAATGGGATTACGGATACGCCGGTTTTAATGGCGGCGAAAGCCCATTTGCGAAATGGGAAACCATTATTGATCTCTATGGCAACCAATGATGCCATGGGAATGAATTTTAGAAATATTGGGCATCTTTTCAATTGTAAAAACGTTTATTTTGTTCCTTTTGGGCAAGATGATCCGATCAAAAAGCCAAATTCCATGATTGCGGAAACCGATCTGTTAATTCCGGCGATGCTGGAAGCCCTGAAAGGACGGCAGATTCAGCCGGTCATTGGAAATTGGAAGATGCAGGGAAAAAAATAGAAGAGGTGAGAAGCTATGTGCGGCATTGCAGGATTTTCCAATCCGAAAGAAAAGTATCAAAAGACCCCGGACGTTTGGATGAAAATATTGAATACCATGAATCAGGTACAGAAACATCGAGGCCCGGATGATGAAGGAACCTATCTGGATGATGGCTGTGGTCTGGCTCATGTGCGGCTTTCGATCATTGATTTGAAAAATGGGCATCAGCCGATGCTTCGAAAGAAAGACCGAAAAGAATGTGCAGTTATTTTTAATGGTGAGATCTACAACATGATTCCGTTGAAACAGGAATTGGAGCGAAAAGGTGCCAGATTTCAGACGACCAGTGATACGGAAGTCATTTTGGTCGGATATATGAGATGCGGAATATCATTTATTGAGAAATTGAATGGGATATTTTCCATTGCCATATGGGATGGTGCATTAGAAAAATTATATTTGATTCGTGATCGTTTGGGAGTGAAACCATTATTTTATTGCAGAAAGGGAGATACTTTGGTATTTTCTTCTGAAATAAAAGGACTGTTCCAATATCCCGGAATTGAACCGGTAATTGACCGGGAAGGGCTTGGAGAAGTGTTTGGATTAGGACCGGCCAAGACTTATGGAAAAGGAGTTTTCCGTGGCGTGCTGGAAGTGCTCCCGGGACATTTTTTAGAGTATGGAAAAGAAGGTCTTAAGGATCGGACATATTGGAAATTGGAAGCAAAGCAGCATGAAGATACACCGGAACAAACCGTGGAGAAAACTTCCTGGCTGATCCATGACGCGGTGAAACTGCAGATGCTTTCTGATATTCCGATTTGTACGTTTTTATCCGGAGGGGTAGACAGCAGTTTGGTTACTTCTATTTGTGCCAAGGAGCTTCATAAAGAAGGAAAACAATTGAATACGTTTTCTTTTGATTTTCGGAACAATCATCAATATTTTCAGGCCAATGCTTTTCAGCCTTCTGAGGATCGGCCGTGGGTCGATCGGATGGCAGAATACGCAGATACCCATCACATCTATTTGGAATGTGAAAATACGAATTTGATTTCTAATTTGTATCAGGCAGTAGAGGCAAGAGATCTTCCTTGTATGGCAGACGTGGAATCTTCCATGTTATATTTTTGTTCTAAGGTGGTCAAAGACAATAAGGTCACGCTGACCGGAGAATGTGCGGATGAAATCTTTGGCGGTTATCCATGGTTTCACAAAAAAGAATGTTTTGAGGCCGATTGTTTTCCATGGTCGATGGATATGGAACCACGGAAGGCATTGCTGCGGGATGATATTTTAGAAAAAGTAGATTTGGAAGCCTATTCTAAAGCGGCATATCAGAAAACGATAGATGAAACGCCGGCGCTTGATGGGGAAGATCCCCTGGAAGCCAGGAGAAGAGAGATTTCTTATTTGAACCTTCGATGGTTTATGGTGACGCTTCTGGATCGCATGGATCGTACCAGTATGTATTCCGGATTGGAGGCCAGAGTGCCTTTTGCGGATCATCGGATTGTAGAATACCTTTATAATGTGCCGTGGGAGTTAAAATGTTTCAACGGCGAGGCGAAAGGTTTGCTTCGGGCGGCAGGAAGAGAAGATTTGCCGAAAGAAGTATTGTATCGGAGGAAAAGTCCGTATCCAAAGACCTATGACCCGAATTATGAGAGACTTTTGGCAGATGAATTAAGACGGGTTATGAAACAAAAAGAAGCGCCGATCAATCAGCTGATTGATCTCAAAAAGACAGAACGTTTTCTGGAAAGTCCAAAGGATTATGGAAGACCGTGGTATGGACAGTTAATGGCAGGTCCTCAGATGATTGCCTATCTGCTTCAAATCAATTACTGGCTGGAGCATTATAAGATTCGTCTGGAAATATAAGAAAAGAAAAATGTAAGAATGAACGGATTTCTTCTCTATGTTGTGATATAATAGCTCTAGACAAAGATTGGAACAAGAGAAAAAGGAGGCGGTGAACAATGGATTACAGACAAACCATTGCAAACAAGTATTCTGTACGAGATTACAAAGATAAAACCATTGATGCCAAAACAGCAAAAGAGATCAGGGACTATGCTAGGACCTGTCCGAAGCTCGTAGAAGATATTGCGGTGGATATACGATTTATGGACAACGATATGGTTTATCGCCAGCTGGATGGCTTTGCAGGCTACAAAGGGATTATGATTCAGGCTCCCCATTATGCAATTCTTCTTTCAGAAAAGAAAGATCACTATATTGAAAATGCAGGGTATGTAGGAGAGGGAATCTGCCTGAAAGCCAATGAATTAGGCGTTTCCTCCTGCTGGATCACATTTGAAGACAGCAAGACGGTCATCCATAAGCTGAATCTTGTAACAGACAAAGAAGTCGTAGGAATCCTTGCACTTGGGTATGAAAAGAAAGCAAGGAAGATCACAACAGGCGCAGTGCAGACCGGCGGTAATTACACGCAGGCAGATATGAAGAAGAAAGCTTCTTTGGGAGCAGGAAGGCTGCCATTGCAAAAAATTGTTTATATTGATCAGTGGGGACAGGAAGCGGATGTGGATACATTGACAGAACGTGCGCTGTATGACCCGATGGATTATGCAAGAAGGGCTCCTTCTACATTGAATCGCCAGCCGTGGAGATTCTTGATTGATGGTTCAAAGATCATATTAGCCGTACGGGATGATGATGAGACCAATGAATATGAAGAACAGATCGATGCCGGAATCGCTATGCTGTATTTTGAAGGCGTAATCGAGCAGTCTTTGTGCCAGATTCAATGGAAATTGGGACCGGCGGATCAGGACTATCAGATCCCGGAAGAATATAAGGTGGTTGCGACCTGCGAGGTATAGAGAAGATATTTCGATATAGAGGTGAAAAAGGGTTCGATGAAGGAATTCATCGAACCTTTTCTAAATGAACACGAAATGAAATCTGTCTCGGGGTATCCATGCGGTCAAATTGGATCAGGTAGGCACTTTGGGATGAATCAACGGAAAGAATCGTGCCAAGACCAAAGATCTTATGGCGAATCTTATCACCGACTTGAAAATTTCCTTCTTTTGGAAGATAACCGTCTAAATACCGATCGCTGTATCGGATGTAAGCGATGGTGTCAGAAATCAGCGGGTCCGATGGCCTGCGGTCATAAGTCAGCAAAGATTCATCGATATCCAACAAGAAGCGAGATGGATACTGCATGGAACCATCGAAATTCCTTCCTTCACTCTCCGATAAATAAAGCCCCTTCTGAGCTCTGGTCATGGCGACAAAGGCAAGACGGCGCTCTTCCTCCATGCCATCGATGTCAGAGGTCTTTTTGGAAGGAAAGATGCCCTCATTCATAGCGCATAAGAATACATAAGGAAATTCCAGTCCTTTGGCGCTGTGCAATGTCATCAAAAGGACATAGTCCTGATCCGGGTCTACCGTATCAATATCTGCAATCAGAGCAATCTCCTCCAGGAATCCGGACAAGTCAGCGCTTTGC
>ERZ1643249.4663-NODE-4663-length-11312-cov-5.072399_pt1 | contig 11312 bp, 12 predicted proteins | sample MGYA00579263_ERZ1643249 | MGnify/ENA primary metagenome ERZ1643249 (study PRJEB29033, sample SAMEA4952264) | chicken gut metagenome | biome: Broiler Chicken; feature: Gastrointestinal Tract; material: Caecum | place: Ireland | collected 2018 | study: Broiler...
TCAGCCAGGTCATCACAAGAGAGTCTTTCCGGGATTTCACAGAGGACGAGATATTCAGCATCCGCAGCGTTTCCTATGCGGATGAGCAGAACTTTGGCGGGTATGGCCCGGTGAAGATCACGCTGGAAGATGGAAGAGACATGACCATAGATTATACAGAACTGGAAGGGAATATGCGCATATAAGAAGGAGGCAGCAAACGGCAGAAACCGTATGCTGCCTCCCCTGCAAAGAAGAGCTTTCTATTTGTTGCCATAAACCGACTGCTTTTAGTGGATAAGAGTTCCGGTCTTTCCTTTTAGTGCATCTTTCACCTTGTCAAATGTGGTGATGTACGCCCGGCGGCCTTCGTGCCCTTCGATGAACTCTACCGCTGCCCGGAATTTCGGGAGCATATTGTAGATGCCGAAGTGTCCCTCATCCATATAAGCCCTTGCCTGAGCGGTGGTAATCTCGTCCAGCGGCTGTTCGTCAGGCTGCCCGAGGTTGATGCACACCTTTTCCACATTGGTCAGGATGATAAGCATATCTGCGTTAATGCCCTCGGCAAGCTTGCCTGCCGCAAGGTCTTTCTCAATGACCGCACTGGCCCCCTTTAAATGATTGTCCTGTTCCATGACAGGGATACCGCCGCCCCCGGCCGCGACAACGATCTGGTCTGCGTCCAGGAGTGCGTTGACTGCGTCCAGCTCCACGATCTTCACCGGATTCGGAGCAGATACGACGCGGCGAAAGCCTTTGCCGGCCTCCTCAATGATATAGTTTCCTTTCTTGCGTTCTTCGTTCGCTTCCTGCGCGTTCATATAACGTCCGAGCACTTTGGTCGGAGTGTAGAATGCCTCGTCATAAGGATCTACGATGACCTGCGTGAGTACCGTGCTGACTGTGCGGTAGATGCCGCGGTTTAAAAGCTCTTCGCGGATACCATTCTGCAGGTCATATCCGATATATCCCTGGCTCATTGCGGAGCAGACAGACATCGGTGCCGGAGTGTATTCAGGATGTGCTTTGGCAAATTCATTCATGGCTGTGTGTATCATGCCTACCTGCGGCGCATTGCTGTGCGTGATGGCTATCTGATAGCCTTCTTCGATCAGGTCGGCAATACATTTAGCAGTCTTTTTAACGGCAACTTTCTGCTCTGGGAGAGTAGTACCAAGGGCCCGGTGCCCAAGAGCGACAACAACTCGTTTTTTCATAATTGTTCTCCATTCCGCCGTCACTTTTTGCGGACGACATCTTATTTTCTTGAGATAACTTATAGAAAGTTTACTATCATTTTTATGAAAAAGCAACAATAATAGTCAAGGCGGCATCCACGGCAAAGAGAACGCAGAGTATGATACAGAGAGCGATTCTTTTTGAACGTCCCGCTTTCATGAAAAGATCCGTCCATGTTGGCGCGAGGTAATACAGGAAAGCGCAGCCTAAGAGGGCAAAGGATATGGAACTGCCCATATAGACACGCCCGTTCAGATTCAGGAAAAACTCGCTGTAATCATGGAATGGGTGCCCTAAGATCAGATCGGATATCAAATTGAGTATGTATTCCAGCACAGAGTAAATGAAGAAGTCCGCAAAAAATACAAGCGCCGGTTTCCTGGTCAGCCGTTTTGTGAGGAGAAGGCTGAGTATGCCAAATATTCCATACATAGGCAGCCACGGACCAAAGAAATATGTATTGTTTACGAACGCGCTGTCCCGGATCAGATAAATCAGCGTTTCCAGCAGCCATCCGAACACGGAGAAAGAATAGAAAAGCAGGATATATGAACACAAGTCGTATCTGCGATCCGGACGGACAGGCGAGCGTACAGCACGCAGCGGCGGCTGTACGGAGAAGAGGAACATGGGGTACTGCTCCGGAGCAAAATAAGTAGTCTTTGTGTATGGTCCCTGTGAATCATCGTACAGCGCCTTGCTGATGAGCAGCTCATCTTCTGAGGGCACATGCTCAAGGTAGGAGTCGTTTAACCTCTCATACCGGGGAGAACGGGAAAGGACATAATTTCGCCTCAGCGTAAGATAAAGTTCTGAATAGCAGCCGGTCATATAAGGATTTACGATCACAAAGTCAAGGAACCCAAGCGTAAGGATGGAGAGCAGTTTCCATCCGGCAAAGGAGAGGTCTAAAAGAAACAGTTTCCACTTATTGTGTTGTGTGAGCTGTTTGGACAGAAAGAAAGCGTCTCTTCTGCTGATTTTCGGATTCTCCGCAAGGATGAAGGGAATCATGATATATTCATAATATTTGATGACGCCGCCTATGACCGTCAGGTTCCAGAGGGTCTGGAAAACAGAACGGCAGAACATTACCCATGCAGGGTGCACAAGACAGCACAGTCTGAATAAAAAGAAGATCTTTGAGACGGGAGTCTGACGGTAGCTGCGGATCTCAAGGAAGAACCGTTTCTCTCCCACCTGAAGGATATTGCTGATAAAGATCTGATATAAAAAAGCAAAGACCACCCCCGCTGCCACCAAAAGCGCTGCCATACCCGGTGAATCTGTCAAAAAAGTATTGACGGCCCGCAATACAGTGAAAAATGCAGAAATATTCGTTGAGTGCAAGTCAATGATCAGACGGCTGATATTTGCTGCAGTGCTGCCTGACAGACCAGACAAGGGTGCTCCTTCCATAAAGAAGCTGATCGTCTGACTGATGACTTCTGAATTGGGGTGATCCGGCGCGAAAGCAGTGTCAGAGAGCTGCGGGCCGGGTGCGGTCTGAAGATTGATAAATGTAGTCGAGATCGGATAAGCGGTCGTCAGAACAGCGATGATAAAGCACACAGACGCCATCTTCCAATAGCTCTTTCGAATGGATGAACGTACTTTTTTCTTTAATGCTTTCCTCTTCCACATATCTATTGTCCTCCGGAAAGTTTTATAATATCCCATTATAAGTTAGAATAAAATGATTTGCAAGTATTATGTAAAGTGTACTTGACATATTGTGTAAAGGCAACTATACTTTAAAAAAGTGGAGATCACGAAGAAAAAACTGCCGGAAGGAGAGTGTCGTGTGAAAAACAGGATACAGGAGCTGAGAAAGGAGCGCAGGGTCACCCAGAGCGAACTGGCCGACGCGGTGAAAGTGACCCGCCAGACGATAATATCTCTGGAAAACGGGAAGTACAATGCTTCTCTCATGCTGGCTCATAAAATCGCACAGTATTTTGAGATGAATATTGAGGACATTTTTATTTTTGATAAAAAGGAGGAGAACATATATTGTTAAAAATAATGTTTCAGGGAGCGAATACAGATGAAGAGTACAGAAGAAAACTGAAAAACAGGAACAAGCTGACAGACGCGCGGGGGCATCTGTCAGCCGGAAGAAGGACACGGGGCTTATGGATTCATGGCCTCGTGCTCTTTTTTGATCTCGGCGAAACAGTCGGGAGCAGTCCACTCGCTGTTAGTGGGGGTGAGGATTGCCTTGTAAGGGAAGGGACCTGCGCCGCTTTTGCGGAGGGCTGCCAATGTCTGATTGAGACGATTGTCGTCAAAGAAGCAAAAGACGATCATCGTGGAGGGAAGCTCTGGACCATCATAGCTGCCCTCAGCCGGGATCATATCTTTTATACCTGCAAGTACGCCCAGAGGCTGGTTGTAGTCTGTGCTCTGGATACGTTTCAGGCGGATGCGCAGCGGAAACAGCGCCATCTCCAGCTTTAAGAGCTGCTCTTTTTCCGGGGGATTAAAAAGTAAGATTGTTTCTTTCATATCGTAAATTCTCCTGTTTTATAAATGATTTCCTGTGTATGTTATTGTAATCCAGAAAGGGAAAAAAGAAAAGGGGATGAGGAACTGTTTGCTTTAGAGCGCATATATTGATGATAAGAACAGTGCGGAGAAAAGGAGGGAGTGACATGAGAGTCTGTGAACTGAGGAATAAGGAAGTCATCAATATATGCAGCGGGAGACGTCTGGGATGTATCGTGGACGTGGAGATTAATGTGTGCAGCGGCGAGGTGGAGGCGGTCATCATTCCGGGACCGGGCAAGATCTGCGGATTCATCGGGACAGACTGTGAGTATGTCATTCCATTTGCGTGTATCCGTAAGATCGGACCGGATATCGTGATAGTCGAGATACAGGAAGAAAAGTTTTTGCAAAAATTTTAACAATTGTGTATAATGGACACAGAAAAGTGGATTGTAAGCATCCGCAGAGCAGAATACTGGCGGCGCTGATGTATACTGACGCTGTGATTGGTGAAAGAAAGGCGGAAACAGATATGAGATGTCCATATTGCGGCAACCCGGATACAAGAGTCATAGATTCCAGACCGGCGGAGGATAAGAGTTCCATCCGCAGACGCCGTTCCTGCGATGAGTGCGGGAGACGGTTTACGACTTATGAAAAGGTGGAGACGATTCCTCTGATCGTCATTAAAAAAGATAACAACCGTGAGCAATACGAACGTTCAAAGATCGAGCAGGGAGTTTTAAGTGCGTGCTACAAGCGCCCCGTTCCGGCGGAGGCAATTCAGAAGGCGATCGACGCCGTTGAACTGGAGATTTTCAATAGGGAAGAAAAGGAGATCCCAAGCAGTGTGATCGGTGAGATTGTCATGGACAAGTTAAAGGATCTCGATCCGGTGGCATACGTGCGCTTTGCGTCTGTATACAGAGAGTTCAAGGACGCGGGCACATTTATGGACGAGCTGAAGAAGTTTCTTCAGTAGGAAGCCATGCGGACTTATAAATTGATTATCGCCTACGACGGCACCCGATATCAGGGCTGGCAGCGGCAGACAAACACGGACAGGACGCTCCAGGGCATTTTGGAACAGACGATTTCCTCACAGACAGGTTTTGAGGTTGAGGTGAACGGTTCAGGCAGGACAGACGCGGGCGTTCACGCTACGGGGCAGACAGCCAGCGTCGTGCTGCCGGGACAGGCAGAGCAGGATTTTTTTGCGGCAAAGATTAATGAGGCACTTCCGGCAGACATCCGGATTATGGATGCGTGTCTTGTGAAGAACGGATTCCATGCCCGAAAAAGCGCAGTGGCGAAACGGTATGAATATCATATTGACACCGGAGAGAAGCCGGATGTTTTTATGAGGAAATACACTTATCATTTTCCGAGAAAGCTGGATCTTGCAAGGATGAAAAAGGCGGCCGGGTATCTCGTGGGAACGCATGAGTTTGCGGGATATACAGACAAAAAAGATGATAAGTCCACAAAACGGACGATTTATGATATAATGGTCAGCGGACAAGGCGGCAGAGTTGTCATTTCATTTGACGGCACCGGATTTTTGTATCATATGGTGCGCATACTGACAGGGACTCTGCTTGAAGCCGGGACATATCAGCGGACGCCGGAGAGCGTGCGCGATGCCCTTGATACAAAAGACAGGAGCAGGGCAGGATTCCTCGCTCCGGCAAGAGGGCTGTTCCTGCGGGAAGTACGCTACGACTGAAAAAGGCGGGGACAGATGCGTAAAGCTCTGTCCTTCTTTGAATTTTACAGCACATTGTTCTAAGCGGCACAGGGCAGGAGCAGGATAAAGGAGGTAATAGATGAAACTTATATCATGGAACGTAAATGGATTACGGGCATGTGTCCAGAAGGGATTTCTGGATTTTTTCAAAGAAGCAGACGCAGATATTTTCTGTGTGCAGGAGACAAAGATGCAGGAGGGGCAGCTCGAGCTTGAGCTGCCGGGGTATCGCCAGTACTGGAACTATGCAATGAAGAAGGGGTACTCGGGGACAGCAGTTTTCACGAAAGAGGAACCCCTTGCTGTGTCATACGGCATCGGTATTGAGGAGCACGATCAGGAAGGACGCGTGATCACCTGTGAGTTCGAGGACTTCTATTTTGTCACGGTCTATACGCCTAACTCTCAGAATGAGCTTGCCAGACTGGATTACCGGATGAAATGGGAGGATGATTTCCGGGTGTATTTAAAAGGACTGGAACAAAAGAAACCGGTCATTGTGACGGGAGATATGAATGTGGCGCACAGGGAGATCGACCTGAAGAATCCGAAGACGAACCGCAGGAATGCGGGATTCACGGACGAGGAGCGGCAGAAGTTTACAGAGCTTCTGGATGCGGGCTTTATCGATACGTTCCGGTACTTTTATCCTGATCAAGAAGGGATCTATTCCTGGTGGTCTTACCGATTCAGCGCGCGTGCCAAGAATGCAGGGTGGCGCATCGACTATTTCTGCGTGTCAGAATGCCTGAAGGACAGGCTTGCGGACGCGAAGATACTCACAGATATTATGGGGTCGGACCACTGCCCGGTGGAACTGGATCTGAAATAATTGGACGGCATGCGGCAGCCAGGGGGTATGTCAGAAGCGCGCTGCAGCATTTATAGAAGGAGGAAATCAATATGACAAAGATAGATATCATTTCCGGTTTTTTAGGAGCCGGAAAGACAACGCTTATTAAAAAGCTGCTCTCAGAAGCATTTGCGGGGGAGCAGGTGGTGCTCATTGAAAATGAATTCGGTGAGATCGGCATCGACGGCGGATTCCTAAAGGAATCCGGCATAGAAATCCGTGAGATGAATTCAGGGTGCATCTGCTGTTCCCTTGTGGGAGATTTCGGAAAATCATTAAGAGAAGTGGTGGATACTTACCATCCGGACCGTATCCTTATCGAGCCATCAGGCGTGGGCAAGCTTTCTGACGTTATCAAGGCAGTCCGGGACGTGCAGGATGAGATCGGCGCTAAGCTCAACAGCTTTACAACGGTGGCGGATGTGACGAAGTGCAGGATATACCGCAAGAACTTCGGTGAGTTCTTCAGCAACCAGATAGAGTATGCGGGCGCTGTCATTTTAAGCCGTACAGACAAGGCAAAACCGGAGAAGATAGAGGAGAGCGTGGCTCTTTTGCGCGAACTCAATGACAAGGCTCCATTTATCACGACACCCATCGCTCAGCTTCCGGGCAAAAAAATACTGGAGACAATGGAAGAGAGCAGGTCTTTGGAAGAAGAACTGCTGAGTGAGATTGTGTGCCCGGAGTGCGGTCACCATCATGAGGACAGAGAGTGCTGCAGCCACGGCCACGGGCATCATCACGATCACGGACATCATCACGGCCACGGGCATCATCACGATCATGGACACCATCACGGCCATGGGCATCATCATGGCCACGGACATCATCACGCGGACGAGGTGTTTACAAGCTGGGGCCGTGAGACGATTCACACTTATACGAAAGAACAGATCAGTGATATTTTGAAAAGTCTTGAGGAGGACGGCTCTTACGGAAATATCCTGCGGGCAAAAGGCATGGTCGCAGGAACGGACAGCGAGTGGATCTATTTTGATATGGTGCCGGGCGAGCACGAAGTACGAACAGGAGCGCCGGAGTACACAGGGCGTATCTGTGTCATTGGGGCAGAGATCAAGGAAGAGAAGCTGGCAGAGCTGTTCGGGATCGTCTGAAAGGAAAGCTGTGCCGTCAATTTGGCGGCGGAATGGAGAGTATTATGAATGAACCAAGTGTAATGGTCTATCTGATGACCGGATTTCTGGACAGCGGAAAGACTCAGTTTTTAAAATTCACGCTGGCACAGGATTATTTTCAGATCGACGGTAAGACACTGCTCATCATCTGCGAGGAGGGCGAGGAGGAGTACGATCCGATGGAAATGTTAAAATACGGCATTGTCATTGAGAAGGTGGCGGAACAGGGCGATCTGACCGGGGAATGGCTGGAAGAGATGAATCGGAAACATGAGCCGGAACGTGTTGTTGTAGAGTATAACGGCATGTGGAAGGTCAGCGGTTTCGAGGCGTTGAAGCTCCCGGAAGGGTGGGCGATCGAGCAGAAGCTTACCACAGTGGACGCCAGCACATTTCAGATGTATCTGACCAACTTAAAGCCGCTTTTTGTAGAAATGGTCCGGGGAGCAGAACTGGTACTGTTCAACCGCTGTGAGGATATCGCGCCGCTTGCAGGATATCGCCGTAGTGTGAAAGTAGTCAGCCCTCAGGCAGAGGTAATCTTTGAGGACGAAGAGGGCGAAGTGGAGAATATCTTTGAGGACGAGGTGCCCTATGACCTGAAAGCCCCTGTCATCAGGATCGAGAAGGAAGATTACGGAATCTGGTATGTAGATATGATGGAGAACCCGGACCGCTATAAGGGGAAAATCGTGGAGTTTACGGCCAGAGTAGTCAGGCCCCGGTCATTTCCGTCAAAGGTATTTCTTCCGGGACGCATGGCGATGACCTGCTGCGCGGACGATACGACATTTCTCGGATATGTGTGCAAGAGCCCTTATGCCCCGAAGCTGAAACCCGGAGACTGGGTGAAAGTGCGGGCAAAGGTAGGGTTTGCCAACCTGTCTGTGTACCGCGGGGAAGGACCGCTTCTGGAAGCGGAATACGTAGAGACGGCGGAACCGATAGAGGAACTGGTATATTTTAATTAACGGATGAGGGGAGGTATACAGATATGGAGAAAAAATACGATGTGATTGCGCTTGGTGAGCTTTTGATTGATTTTACGATGAACGGACAGAGTGAACAGGGGAACAATATGTTTGAGGCATGTCCGGGAGGAGCGCCCTGCAACGTGCTTGCTCTTCTGAATAAGATGGGGAAAAAGACGGCATTCATCGGGAAAGTGGGAAAAGACCAGTTTGGCACGCTTCTTCGGAATACCATAAGTGAAGCCGGCATCGACACGTCCCATCTGGTCATGGATGAGGAAGTCAACACAACGCTGGCGTTCGTGCATACATTTCCGGACGGGGACAGGGAGTTCTCGTTCTACCGCAATCCGGGGGCAGATATGATGTTAAATGCCGATGAGGTGGATGAGGACTTTGTGAAGGATACAAAGCTATTCCACTTTGGTACACTGTCCATGACTCATGACGGGGTGAGGGCAGCGACCAAGAAAGCGGTGAGCGCCGCAAAGGACAGCGGATGCCTGGTTTCCTTTGACCCGAATCTGCGGGAACCGTTGTGGAGTTCTCTTGATCTTGCGAAAGAGCAGATGGAGTACGGTTTTAGCATGTGTGATATCCTGAAGATTTCAGACAATGAGATCCGGTTTGTCTCGGGCAGAGAGGACTATGACGACGGAATCGCGTACCTCCAGAAAAAATATAATATCCCGCTCATCCTTTTGACAATGGGGAAGGACGGAAGCCGCGCGTATTATAAAGGAATGCGCGTGGAGAGAAAAGGATTTTCTGTGGGTGCGATCGAGACTACAGGAGCGGGAGACACGTTTGGCGGAAGTTCTCTTACTTATCTGCTGGAACATGACTTTGACAGGCTGACAGAAGAGCAGTTAGGGGAGATGCTCACGTTCGCCAACGCAGCGGCAGCTATTGTGACTACAAGGAAAGGCGCGATCCGAGCGATGCCAACACGAGGGGAAGTACTGGCGCTCATGAAGGGATGAAAATTACACATAGAACAGAGGGAGCATCCCGGCTGATATTTTCAGTCCGGGGCGCTCCCTCTTATCAATTTTGTCTTACATTTACTTTACGACCCGGTTCTGGTTCCGCCACTCTCTGGGGGAGCTTCCGTAGACGTTTTTAAAAGCGCGTGAGAAATGCAGTTGATTGGGATAACCTATGGCGTTTCCGATATCTCCAATGGAGAGCTGTGTGAGCTTTAAAAGTTCCGCTGCCTTTGCCATGCGGTAATTGAGCAGGAACTCCTGCGGGGATTTTCCGACAGTTTCTTTAAAGATACGTCCGAAGTAGGTACGGTTAAGCCCACAGAACTCTGCGATCCCTTCTACGGATATATCATTCTGAAAATTCTGTTCAATATAATTAAGTGCCTCTTTGATGTAGAAATCACGTACTTTCCCACTGGCAGCAAGTCTCATAGACGCCGCAGAGCGGGAGAGATAATCGATGAAGAGATAGAGGTGCCCGATGAGGTGAAAGGGAGATTCCCCGCTGTGTTCTGTCATGTAGAGTATCTCATCTTTCATGAGCTCACGAAGCTCTTTTGAGGAGGCGTGGTAGACCGGGCGATCCGGCGAGAGCCCGGCGACCTCGATGATCTCTTTTGCCCTCAGCCCGTCGAATTCGATCCATGCATATTCCCACGGAAGATTCTGGTCTGCGATATAAGTGGTGATCTGCCGGGGGAAGATCATGAATCCCTGACCGCTGTGGATCTGATATTCGTGTGTCTGTCCTTTGGAATCATCTGCCATCAGATGCCCTGTTCCGGACAGGACATAATGGAACAGGTAATGGTTTCTTGAGGCGGGGCCGAAAGAATGTGCGGGCGAGCAGGCCTCCCTGCCAAACTGATACAGCCCCAGGTCTACAAAATTTTCATTTGGAAATACGGAAAACAGAAGGTCACTCATGATCAAACCATCCTTTATTGTACTATTGTAATTATAACTTGAAATATACCAAAATGCGACCTGACTTTAGATAAATACCTTATAAGTTTCATTTTGGCATAAATATAGAAAAATCAAGATATTTTTAGACGCATTTTGGTATGTTATAATTTTCTTACAAGATAATCTAAAAGGAAGGAGCTGGAACTAATATGAAAAAGAAACATGCAGTCAGCGCCGTACTCGCGGCATCCATGCTTGCTGCAGTCATTCTTCCGGGATGCGGTTCAGATGAGAACAGCGGAAAAACGGAGATTGAGATCCTGCAGTACAAGCCGGAGGCAGCGACGTACTTTGACAAGGTGGAGGAGGAGTTTAATGCAACTCATGATGATATCCATCTGACCATCAGTTCTCCGAACGATGCCAGCACGATCATGAGGACACGTTTTGTCCGGGAGGACTATCCAGATATTATTGGCATAGGGGGAGATATCAATTACTCCTACTATGTTGACGCAGACATTCTTGCCGATGTGTCAGACTACTCAGGCATGGCTGATGTTAAGCAGTCTTATATTGACATTCTTGAGGCTCTTGAGATCACACCGAAAGACGGTACATATGGTGTTCCTTACGTGGCGAACGCGGCCGGCATCCTTTACAACAAGGATATGTTTGAGGAACACGGATGGGAAATCCCCGAATCATGGGGAGAACTGATTGATCTGTGTGAGGAAATTCAGGCAGAGGGAATCCTTCCCTTCTATTTCGGGTTCCGTGATACATGGACCTGTCTCGCCCCGTGGAACTCCCTGACTGTCGGCCTTGCGCCGTCAGATACCTGCCAGCAGGTAAATGCGGGGGAGACGACATTCAGCAAAGAGTACAAAGAGACAGCGGAGAAATGCATGGAGATGGTAAGCTACGGGCCGGATGATCCGTTCGCTTATGGATACAATGACGCTTGTACAGCATTTGCCAATGGAGAATCGG
>ERZ1643249.4664-NODE-4664-length-11311-cov-32.545753_pt1 | contig 11311 bp, 10 predicted proteins | sample MGYA00579263_ERZ1643249 | MGnify/ENA primary metagenome ERZ1643249 (study PRJEB29033, sample SAMEA4952264) | chicken gut metagenome | biome: Broiler Chicken; feature: Gastrointestinal Tract; material: Caecum | place: Ireland | collected 2018 | study: Broiler...
AGCGTAAGCTAACGAGCCACTAAGCCCTAGACTTCAGTCTAGGGTAGTTGACAAAAATAGAATAAAACCCGGATTTAAAAATGAAGTGCAACACTAAGTGTTAAACAAAAAGGCCATGAAGACCTAAACTTGAAGTGACGAAAAATCAAGAAAGGAAGATCTTCATGACCAATTCAAATTCTAGCATTTCTAAGCACTATCATCAATTAACCAGCGTACAACGTAAGTGTCAATGTTTTTGCGGTAGCCTAAAAACCATTAGTCTGACCTTAATTCCTTAATAATTTATGTGGTTTAACATTCGATTGAATTTACTTAAATAACTTCCGCCAGCAACTTCTGTTGTTAACGCTCCATGTTGAATTCCAATGTGCGTTTCATGACGCCGCTTTAAGCTATCTCTAGCTGCTGCCTGTAGTTTCTTGCGGTCTAAACTGATCAACTTACCTGTCTCAAAGTCACTATTGAGCCATTGCTCTAAGTCGTGATTCTTGATGCAGGTCAATATTCTGAGCATGCCTTCTAAGCCAGCTTTAGACCAGTATTTGCCTTGTCCCTTAACCCGATAAGTGTACTTACGGTGATTACTCTCACAGCTACCGATTGCTTTAGTAACCTTTAAATTACGCATTTTGAACGGCTTGATATCGTCCCAGTGGCTATCAATATAACTGCGAAGTCGGGCGAGATGCTCATAGTTTTGCGCAGTATCTAGCTCATCAATTAGTTTACTTTCAACCGTATTCAAGATTGTATTCACTAAGTCGCGGTCGTACTTAAACTCTAAGGCATAGATTAATTTACCCTGCAGTTCTTGGACAAAGCAAAGACGATCTTTAATCTTCTTGTTCAGATGGAAAACGTCTAAAAAGTGCTCATGTTTACTGCAATGACCAACAATTTCGCCAAAGTCTTTTTTAGTATAACCAGCACCGCCATCGGCATTACTGATAATCAAAGTGTCAGTTAAATCATAAGTGTTAGCTAAATATTCTTTAGCTTCATTCAAAGCATCCAAACGGCTTAACGATACAAATTCCTTGGCATTAACTCGCTCTCTGCGTTTGTAAGTTACATTACGAATACCTTCACAAATCTGATAGCGATGAAACTCTAACCGTCCTTGAGTGCCTTTAATCATGACGCCATCGCCTTCAAGATACAGTACTGACACTTTTTTCTTTGAAGTTTACGCATCATAACGACTATCGGATTCTTGTTGTTCTTTGATCTTTTGACCAGCAGCTTTGACCAGATTACCTACTTGAGCATGACTAATATTAAAACCTGAAAGGCAATTAACAGCTAAGGCAGTATTGCGATAAGTGGCAACACTACTTACTTCTAAAATATTTCTGACAGCTAAAACACTGTAATGCTTATATTTATCAAAGCCCATTAATTCATCTAACGGATAGCGGCTTTCTGTACCAGCTTTCACATACCTTCTTCTAGAATAAGTTACTTCACCAAAAGCCATATTAATTGAACGTTGATTCTTCTTTTCAATCTGGTAGCCTTGATTCTTCATTGATTCACTTAGCTCTTGATCAACTTGTTCCAAGGCTAAAGCCATTAAGTTTCTAATCAAATTAAGAAAGAAGACTACTAAAGCTTTTTCACGTTTAATAATATTAGTTTCAGACTTTAAAATACCTACGATTTCAGTTACAATTAAATTCATAAAAGACCAGTTTCTAATATGTTTTTTTGCTTAACATCAGACTACTGGTCTTTTTGTTTTGGAGTCAAGTCCTAAATTGGATTTGGCTCCTTTTTAATTTGTAACTAAGCGTCACCGCAAACTATTTTACACTTAGGAATAATAAAATCCGTTACTTAATATAGCCATAAACACAAAAAAGACTACCACATATTGTGGAAGTCTTTAGATATGTTATTCAAAATTATCCATTTCTTCGATTGCTTTTTCCCAAGCGTTATTTGCATCATCTAGCTGTTTTTGAACATCAGATAATTGCTCTTGAAGTGGTCCAAGCTTATCAAAATTGGAAGCAATATCAGGATTTGCCATTTCATTTTGAATACTTTGTTCTTGTTCTTCTAATTCTTCAATCTTTTGTTCAGCTTGGTCAATTGCGCGCTGCAATTTTCTCTTTTGTGAATCACGCTGTTTTTGTTCTTGGTAAGAAAGCTTTTGCTGGCTGACTTGTTTAGTAGGTTGAACTTCTGTTGAAGATGAGGCAGCTATTTCTTGCTTTGCTTTTTCATCAAGATAGTAAGAATAATTACCATTATATATCTTGGCGTGACTATTTCTAACAGAAACAATTTTATTAGCTAATTGATTAATGAAGTAACGGTCGTGAGAAACGAAGAGCAAAGTGCCATCGAAGTCTTTTAGTGCTTTTTCAAGCACTTCTTTTGCTTCAATATCCAAGTGGTTGGTAGGTTCGTCCATCAACAAGAAGTTATCGTGTTCAAGAGAAAGAACTGTTAAAGTTAATCTGGCTTTTTGACCACCGGATAGTTGTCCGACAGTTTTATCAATATCTTTAGCAGTAAAAAGAAAACTGGCCAAGATTGAACGAACATCACGTTCTGGCATTGTCTTATGACGATCCCAAACAGTGTCCAAAACGGTCTTAGAAGGATCAAGTCTTTGCAATTCCTGATCATAATACCCGATGTCTAAAGATGCGCCGTATTTAATGGAACCACCTTTAGGCTGCAATTGTTTCATAATGGTTTTAAGTAATGTAGATTTACCGATACCATTTGGTCCAATAATAGCTACACGATCACCTTTATTAATTTGGAAGGAAATATCACTAACCATTGTTTTGTCTGGATAACCAATAGTTAAATCGTTAAGAATTAAAACTTCCTTACCAGAAGGGCGCTCGCTATTAAAGTGAATTCGAACCTTGTTCTTATGCTTTGGTGGCTTGATTCGTTCGATTTTTTCAAGCTTTTTACGACGACTCTGAGCACGTTTGGTAGTAGTAGCTCTTACTAAATTCTTTTGAATAAATTCTTCGTCTTTTTTGATCTCGGCCTGTTGCTTTTCATATGCTGCTTCTTGATCTTTATCACGTTGTTCACGCTGCATTACGTAAGCAGAATAATTACCCTTAAATGGAGTTAATTTACCAAATTGCAATTCGAAGATTTGAGTTGCCAAATGATCTAAGAAGTACTGGTCGTGGGATACAACCAAAATTGCACCGCTATAGTTCTTCAAAAAGCCTTCCAACCAATCAAGCGTATCCAAGTCAAGGTAGTTAGTAGGTTCGTCTAGCAAAAGCAATGCGGGCTTACGCAGAAGCAACTTTACGAAAGCTAATCTAGTCTTTTCACCGCCAGAAAGGCTGCCAATCTTCTTTTGCCAAGTATTTTCTGGAAACTTGAAACCATTCAGGATACTCTTAATATCTGATTGGTAGGTATAACCGCCTTTTTGTTCAAAAGCAAATTGCTTTTGGTCATATTGCTTAAGCAGTTCCTGGTCTTCGGGATGTTCCGCAATTTGTTCTTGCATGTGAGTTAAACTTTTTGCTTCCTTTATTAAGGGTGCAAAAACAGATTCCATTTCATCCCAAATGGTCTTGTCTTCGTTTAATGCATTTTCCTGAGCAATGTAACCTACATCAATGCCCTTGTTAACAGTGAATTCACCGTGAGTTGGTTCTTGCTCGCCTGTCATAATTTTTAATAGGGTAGTTTTACCGACCCCGTTGGGACCAACTAAACCGATTCGGGCATTAGAATCGATTGAAAAAGTAACATTTTTAAATAAAGTGTTGGCACCAAATTGTTGTTCTAAATCGTGTCCTTGTGCAATAATCATAATTTTTCACCTAACCATTATTCTACCATATGGTAGAAAGTGATCGAATACTAAATACATGTGAAAAATAATCTTTGTGAAAAATATATTTGGACAAACACCCTGTTAACAGGTATGATAGATATGCTTGATTGTGCATTCACAAACATGAAATACAGTTGGGGGCTTCTATTATGGATAGAATAAAAATTCCAAAAGCAACAGCAAAAAGACTACCTTTATATTATCGTTATTTGATCATTTTAAATGAAGAAGGCAAGGATAAGGTTTCTTCCACTGAACTATCTGAGGCAGTTCAAGTTGACAGTGCTTCGATTAGAAGAGATTTCTCATATTTTGGTGCTTTAGGTAAGCGCGGATATGGTTATGATGTAAAGAATTTGCTGAGCTTTTTCAAAAAGATTTTAAATCAAGATACATTGACAAACGTTGCTTTAGTTGGTGTTGGTAACTTGGGAAGAGCGTTACTTAATTACAATTTTAAGCGAAGCAACAATATTAGAATTTCTTGTGCTTTTGATATTAATAAAAAAATTACAGGTCGTATTCTAAGCGGCGTTCCTGTTTACGATATGAAAGATTTAAAGCAGCAATTAAGTGATCAACAAATTTCAATTGCTATTTTAACTGTTCCTTCAACCGCTGCCCAAAAGACTACTGATGAAATGGTAGATGCGGGAGTTAAGGGAATTATGAACTTTACACCGATTAGATTATCTGCTCCTGCAAGTGTAAGAGTGCAAAATGTAGATTTGGCAACAGAATTGCAAACATTGATTTACTTTTTAGATTCTGAAAAGCAAAAGAACGATGAATTATAATCTTAAAAGACTACTTTTCTAAATGAAAGGTAGTCTTTTTTTACCTCTTAGTCATGAAAATTGACCACTTAGTCTAAATAGCTAGTTTTCACGCAAGATTCTTAGTTTAATATAGTTAAGTCGAAGGGAGGGATGAAGCTTGAAGATAAAATTAAATATTGATCCTAATCAAAAGGAGACAGAAATAGTTATTAATGCTTCGGAATTAACGCCAGAAATTGAACAATTGTATCATGCCTTGCAGAAACAAACGCCTAATCTTGAGCAGATCGAAGCTATTAAAGATGATGTCTCTTATTATTTGAATTTAAGCGACATCCTTTTCTTTGAAACTGACAGTAAGATCGTCATGGCTCATACGACGAAAAATGCTTATCAAGTTAAATACAAATTGTATGAGTTAGAAGATATATTGGGCGGCAATTTTATGCGAGTAGCTAAATCTACTATTTTGAATTTGGATAAAATATATGCCATTACACGTTCGATTTCTAACTGTCAGATTAAATTTGAAGAATCATATAAAACGGTCTATGTATCGCGGCATTATTATCGTGATTTGCGTAATCGTTTAGAAGAAAGAAGGAATTTTCAATGAGAGGTAAATTGGGACGAGCTTTTTGGGGCATCTTCTTTATTGCCTGTGCATTGTTTGTAGTTTTAAACCAAATGGGGATTTGGACTTACAGACTAGGGTTCTGGGCTGCGATTGGGACAGTGATTTTTGCAATCAGTTTATTAGATGGATTAATTAATCGGCGGATCACTGAGAGTGTCTTTTCCGTTGCGTTCATTTTAATGATTTTCGCTGAACCACTACATATTACTCGGTTGGTACCGTGGACTATTTTACTTGCAGCAGTCCTAATTTCAATTGGATTGGGGATTATTTTTCGCAATCGATTTCATACGGTGGTTTATGCAAATAAGAAAATTAAAAACTTTAGGGACAAAAGAGAAAATCTTACAGATCATATCTTTACTGATACAGTAAGCAAAGAACAAGGTTCTCATGTAGTAGTTGATCAAACTATGTCAGACACTTCTCGTTATATTCATTCTAAAGCACTAGAGACAATTGATGTGAATGCTAAAATGAGTGATGTTAACTTATACTTAGATGATGCTCAGGCAGCAAATGAAACAGTGACAATGAATGTCAATATAACAATGACAGATTTGACGATCTATTTACCATTATCATGGCAGGTAGAAAGCAACATGGCATCTACTTTCATGTCAGGTGATTTTGAAATTGATGGTACGTCTAACGGTGGTGGACCAACTTTAATTATTCAAGGTCGTTCGAGCATGAGTGATATCAAAATAGAATATGTCTAAAAAATAAGGCTTGGAAATCTCCAAGCCTTATTTTCATGCGGTTGTTAAACTTTTAATTAATTTAACAGGTAAGATGTAATGCTTTTTGTTAAGTTCTTTATTAGGATCACTAATTCTTTGAAGCAAAAGTTTAACTAACAAAATAGCTATATCATTGATGGGTTGAGCAATTGTTGATAATTCAGAATGGTAAGTTTGAATTTGTTTAGTACCATCAAAGCCAATTACTTTTAAATCTTCAGGTACTTTTAATCCTAACTTTCGTGCTTCTTGTAAAACTAAGATTGCGGTTAAATCATCTGTGCAAACAACACCATCAGGATGATCATTTTGCAGCATTTCGTGAATAGTTATATTTTTCAATAATGTAGAATCAGAAAATGCTACTGAACGAATGTGGGGAGTAAAATTTAAATTTTCTGCTTCGTTTAAATAGGCCTTTAATCTTTGGTCTGTGGGGTTACCTTTTAATTGTTTATTTCCTAAAAAGAAAATTTTATGACAACCACTTTGAATTAAATCATGTACTGCTAATTTGATTCCTTGATAATTATCACAACTGACAATAGGTACATTTTCGGATAATTTACGATCAAAAGAAACAATCGGCAATCCTAATTCTTGATATTCTTCGATTCCTAAATTATGAGCTCCGGCAATAATACCATCAACCTGGTTGGCTAAGAGCATTTTTAGGTAGGCACGTTCTTTTTCTTTATTTCTTTGAGCATTACAAAGGATTATCTTATATCCCTTTTCAAATAAAATGCTTTCGATATCTTGTATTAGTTCCGCAAAAAATGGATTGGTTATTTCTGGGAAAATCAATCCAATTAATTTCATTTTTTTGCCTTGAAGTGATCGAGCAAGGGAATTAGGTTGATAATTTAATTCTTTCATAGCTGTGAAAACTTTATGTTTGGTTTTATCGCTTAAATAGCCATGATTATTAATTACTCGAGAGACAGTTGTTACTGAAACACCAGCTTTTTGTGCAACATCTGTCAATTTTACTGCCATAATATCACCTTATTAAAGGATCGTTTCCATATTGTAGAAAGTTCCTTGATAATTTGTATCTTGATCAAATTTAATTCGTTGGTTAACTGGATCAGTGAAAAATCTGCCAGTTAGAACATGTTCGCCACCGTTAACGAAGATTTCTACTAATGAGTGATCGACAAAAATATCAAGTTTTAAGTCTTCGTGTGGAGTAAAGCTAGTAGATCTAGTGGTGCCATAATCAACTGCTACTTTCTTCCCAGCCTGAGCACGATCCAAAGTTAATTTTCCATCGTTGGTATCAAACTTGATTTGCAAGCTTTCGCTTAAATCATCGTTAGCAGCAAGGTGCAAAGTGCCAGTTTGGTTAGCTGAAATATTTAACTTTAATTCATATTGGCCGGTAGTATTTTCTTTTATTGTCTTACCACTAACTTTTTCTTCATTTCTGCGTAATGACTTGATAGTTTCAACTGGTTCTTGAATTAGTTTGCCATCATGAATACTCAACTTCTTAACTTGGCTTAAGCAGTTAGCCCAATTTTCATCATCGGTTGGGTAAGTGGTATCAGGCAAACCAACCCAGCTAACTTCGTATGCAGTACCATCAGGGGCGTTAAATGCTTGTGTAGCATAAACATCGAAGCCTTCGTCGAGGTTGTGTAAAGGACCTGGGTTGATTAAACGGTGATTTTCAAAATTAATGTCATCGGCAATCACATACATGTTAGGGTAAATATCATCATAGTCTGCAATCTTTTTATCTAAACCTTGAGGGCAGAAAATGACTACGACTTTACCGCCGACGCGAACAATGTTAGGACATTCAATCATGTAGCCTAAATCGTGATCTGATAAGTTTAAGAAGCCTAATTCTTCCCAATTCTTAAGATCCTTAGATTTCCAAACATCAATATGACCGTGTTTTTCAGCTTTGTCTTGTGCACCTAAAATTGCATAGTAAGTGTCATTTTCCTTAAGAATTTGAGGATCGCGGAAATGTTCAGTGATGTGATCAGGATTCTTGAATAAAACAGTTTTGTCTTTGACGACACCATCTTTATCCATCCAAGCACCAATTTGGTAAGGAGTGCGAACCCAGTTTTCATCACGGTGATTACCTGTGTACATTAAGAATAATTTGCCGTCGATTTCACGAGCAGAACCTGAGTAGGCACCGTGTGAATCTGCCATGCTGTCAGGCTTAACAGCTAAGCCGAGATTGATCCAGTGAACTAAGTCTTGAGACTTGAAGTGGACCCATGATTTTAAACCGTGAACAGCACCAAATGGATATGATTGATAAAACAGGTGATATTCACCATTAAAATAAGAAAATCCATTTGGATCATTAACTAAACCTGAAATAGGGTGTAAATGGTAATGCATTTGATAAGCGGAATTTGCGGCCTCTGCTTGTAAGTCAAGTAAGGTCTCTGCATCCCATTTACTATAAGGTAAATAACGTTTTTCTCTTGTCCATTCCATAATTTTGCCTCCGTGTAAGCGTTATCTTTCATTTGCATTTTAGTAGATAATAAAAAATGTGTCAAACGTTTATCATATTTTATATTAGCAAAATTGGCTTATTAAGTCATAAGTCTGTAAAATAAATAAAGAAATTTCTGTCAAACGATTGACATATTTCATGAATGCGTTATCATAGTTAGTGAATTGAGAATAAAAACGTTTACATAGGAGGAAACAAATATGGACCACAAAAAGGTGGCTGAACGAGTAATTAAAGATGTGGGCCGCGATAATATTATTGCTGGTGCACACTGTGCTACTCGTTTGCGTTTAGTTTTAAAAGATGATTCAAAGGTTGACCAAAAGGCATTGGATAATGATCCAGATGTTAAAGGTACTTTTAAGACCAATGGTCAATATCAAGTAATCATTGGGCCAGGAGATGTTAATGATGTTTATGATGAATTCATTAAGATCACTGGCTTGAAAGAATTATCAACCGATGATTTGAAGAAGGTTGCTGCAGAAGGTAAAAAGAAGAATCCAGTAATGGATTTCATTAAACTTTTGTCTGACATCTTTGTTCCAATCATTCCAGCCTTAGTTGCTGGTGGTTTGTTGATGGCTTTGAACAACTTCTTGACTTCACCAGGACTATTTGGTTCTAAGTCAGTTGTTCAAATGGCACCTAATATTGCCGGCCTTTCTAACATGATCCAAGTCATGTCAGCTGCTCCATTTATCTTTATGCCAATTCTGGTAGGTATGTCGGCGGCTAAAAGGTTTGGAGCTAACCAATTCTTGGGTGCTGCAATCGGTATGATTATGACCACACCTAACTTGGGTGGTGCTACTAAGTTCTGGGATATCTTTGGTTTACATGTTGCACAAACTAACTACCAATACCAAGTTATTCCTGTCTTAGTATCAGTTTGGGTATTATCAATTTTGGAAAAGAGATTCCACAAATGGCTTCCATCTGCAGTTGACTTTACCTTTACACCACTTCTTTCAATTATGATTACTGGTTTCCTTACTTTTGTAATTATTGGACCAGTCTTCAAGGGTATCTCAGACGCTATTACTAATGCAATCGTATGGCTTTACAACACTACTGGTGCCTTTGGTATGGGTGTCTTTGGTTTGACTTATTCAGCAATTGTTACTACTGGTCTTCACCAAAGTTTCCCAGCTGTTGAAACTCAACTTTTGGCAGCATTTGCTAAGAATCCAGCAAGTTCTGGTGACTTTATCTTTGTTACCGCATGTATGGCTAACGTTGCTCAAGGTGCCGCAACTTTCGCAGTTTACTTCTTAACTAAGAACGAAAAGATGAAGGGTTTAGCAAGTTCATCAGGTGTTTCAGCACTTCTTGGTATTACTGAACCAGCACTTTTCGGTGTTAACTTGAAGTACAAGTTCCCATTCTTCTGTGCTTTGATCGGTTCAGGTGTTGCTGCCGCATTTGCTGGTGCAATGCACGTAACTGCAGCTGCCCTTGGTTCAGCTGGTTTCCTTGGATTCCTTTCAATTTATCCAAAGACTATTCCAATGTGGATTGTTTCTGTAGCAATCAGTTTTGCAGTTGCATTCATTCTTACTTATGTTTACGGTAAGGGTCACTTGAAGGAAGAAGTTGCTGAACAAGATGTTCCAGTAAACGATGCAGATGATTACGCTGAAGAAAATCAAAAGGCAGAAAAGCTCGGTAAGGAGGAATTATCATTAAAGGATGAAGTTATTGCTTCACCAGTTGATGGTACTCCAGAAAGCTTAACTAAGGTTAACGATCAAGTATTCTCAGCTAAGTTAATGGGTGACGGTGCTGCTGTTATCCCTAGTGACGGTACAATTTACTCACCAGTTACTGGTACTGTAACTATTGCTTACGAAACTAAGCACGCATACGGTATTAAGTCAGATGACGGTGCTGAAGTATTGATTCACATCGGTCTTGATACTGTAAACCTTAAGGGTGAACACTTCGAAAGCTTTGTAAAGCAAGGCCAACGTGTTCAAAAGGGTGACAAACTTGGCAGCGTTGACTTAGATGCTGTCAAGAAGGCAGGCTACGATACTACTGTAATGGTAGTAATTACTAACACTGCCAACTATGCAAATGTTCAACGCATTACTGACGCTAGCGACAAGCACGGTGATAAGTTGATCGCTGTGACAGCTCATAATTAATCATTAATTTACTCTTCTCTAGAAAGCAAAAAAGTTAAAACGATAGATAAAATAAAGAAGACACTAAGAAAGATCATTTCTTGGTGCCTTTTTTGTGTAATTAATATGTGAATGGACAAAATATGTTATAATTTAAGTAAAGAAAAAGAAGACACAAAGGTCTCCTATGCAGCCCGCTTTAAGAGCGGTGGTCGATATTATTTAGACGTCAGAAACGTTGCTCAATAACTCTTCCAAAGTTATCAAATTGAGCGGCGTTTTTATTTTTTGTCGTGATGATCGATGTAGGTCAGCAACGCCAACACAAACATCCCAAACAAAAGCATCAAAGAAATGCAATCGTAAACCGACATGGTTGAACCCTTTCTCTAGTTTATTGACCATAGGCCTCACCTCCGGGAGGTAAAACGACCACCATTCATAAAACTTTCTACGGAAATAATTATATCGAAAGCTAGTTCGCAAAGAGGAGACGAACAAGTAAAAAAGCTCGCAATTGCGGGCTTTTTTAGTATGTCTATTTAAAACAAGAATCTAATTAACTTAATTCTTTTGCTGATTTGACCAAAAGATTCCAACTAATTGGATTTTTATGCTGAAATAGAGTAAAGATGTGAGTTGATTAAATTTTGATTATTAGTAGTGTTACACCTTAACAACATGCTATAATTTTGGC
>ERZ1643249.4665-NODE-4665-length-11307-cov-3.954852_pt1 | contig 11307 bp, 2 predicted proteins | sample MGYA00579263_ERZ1643249 | MGnify/ENA primary metagenome ERZ1643249 (study PRJEB29033, sample SAMEA4952264) | chicken gut metagenome | biome: Broiler Chicken; feature: Gastrointestinal Tract; material: Caecum | place: Ireland | collected 2018 | study: Broiler...
CGTTTCCAAAACTGTCAACAGACACTGTCTCCGGATCGGATGAGCTCCACACGAGACCTTTGAGCAGCGTCCCCTCTTCGTGTCCCACTTCAAGGGCAATCATTTCTCCAACGCTGATCTCCGCGTCTTCCAGAGAAGCGGAATCCGCTACCTTCTGGATTTCAAACGGAACTACTTCCTGAAGGCTTGCAAAATTATTGCCGCCCTGCTCAACATAGATTACAAGATATTTTCCGGTCAGCGTCTCCGGGAACTCCGTCGTCACCCACGCTCCGGATGTATACAGTTCATCCGGCACTGTAATGGACTCGCTCGCATAGACCTCATTATTGTCTGCGTCCAGGATCACATAACGGTACTGGGAAATCCTTCCGTTTATATTACCGTCATTTCTCTGGAGGAAGTTAAATCCGCCAAAGGAAACCGTGTCCCCAAGATCGATCGTAAGGATCGCCGGATTGTCCGGGCTTACATTAAATCCTGTGGTGCTCCAGTTGGAGTGCCACCTTGTTGAAGTATTCCCATCGACTGCATACGCTGCCGTACCAGTCTCCTCTGTGTTCGCTGTCGCGTACATCTCAAGCTGGTCTGCGATCTCCACGATCACCCGATCGGTCACTGTGATCGCAAACTCTGCGATGGTTTCTTCACCCACTGTACCCGTGATCGTCACTTTACCTGCTCCGATCGCTCCGATGGTGAGAGTCTCCTGATCGAAATCTACGACTCCTTCATCGCCAGTGCATGTCCACTCTACTTTCTCAAGGTTGCTTCCGTAGATCGCTGCCGTCTCGCCCTTGTACAGTTCTGTCTTGTCAATGCTTGCCGCAACGGCATCCTCATCCACTGTGATCACCAGGTTGTCGAGGATAAAGTCGTTCTGGCCGGTTGCAGTCGCGCCTGTCGCACGGCTGCCGTTCTCATAGAGACCGATCCATGTCTGGCCGCTGCCGCTTCCGATCACCTGCATCGTTACATGGCCTGTATTCGCCTCTCCGCCGCCGGTCTTCTGTGCAAGGTACTGGTCTTCCGACGGCAGTGTATATGTCGTGCCGTCTCCGACTACCATGGCGTATGCCCTGTCCGGTCCTGACTGATAGTCAAACTCAACCGTGTAGACCTTACCCGGCTCGAAACGGAAATTCTGCGGGATCGTCTGGTAGATGATCCCCGTATTCGCGCCGTGATGCTTCAGCGACCACTCGCCGTCAATGACGTCATCTGTCGCTTTCTTGTTCTGCCATCCTGCCTGTGTATATGGAGCGTGGAGTTCTGCCAGATGGGTTACCGGATCGGAAACACCCTGGGCTGAGCTGAGCACAAACGGATACAGACCCTGGACAACAGATTCGAAATCCTGTTTAAAGCTGCCGTTTTCATCAAAATTATTCAGCGTGATCTCTACGATACGGATATCATCCATATATGTGGATCCCGGTCCTGCTTCCCTGAAAAGAGTCAGGTTCGCGGTCGGTCCTTCCGCTGTAAAGGATACCTGCATGCGCTGCATGTTCGTACCGTGCTTCTGGTCGCTCTTTACATAGTTGGCCGCGATCGACCTCATCGTGTAATTGGAAACGCTGCTGCTTCCTGTATTGACAGCGATCTCCGCCTTTGAATCACTTGCATTGTCCACATATACTTCCGCCACATATTCCACGCCTGTCTTAAGCCCGGAAATCTGAGTCGTTACTGCCACATCCGCTGACGGGCTGTTGAACGCAAGCCTCTGGTCTCCTGTGGAAGCTTTTTCTACCACCACTGCCGGATCATCGATATCTCCGATCCAGTCAGCCCCGTCAAGGGATTCGCCTGCGCCTGCATAGCCGTTGAAGCCCGGATCTGTCACATACTGGTCGCCGAAGTCATCTTTGAGTGTCTTTGATGCCTCGCCTTTCAGAACAACATAAGCTGTCTCTGCCTCTGCTGTCAGAGTGATCTGACCGTTCTCAACCGGAACATTTACAGCCTCTCCTCTGCCCTGGTCAGACAGCGGATATACGACTACATTCGCAAGTCCTGCCCAGTCGTCCTGGAGCTCCCATATCGTCGTGCCGCCTTCCAGGTTCCAGTGATACAGCTTCTCTTCGCCTGTCTCATCATCTGTCCACGGAAGCAGGTACTCTACATCGTCAAGAACCTTTTTGCCATTGAGAGTGATCGTACGCTCAATATAGCTGTCCGCTCTCTGCTCTTCGTTTCTTGTCACTACTACAGTGTCGTTGTCATCATTCTTCAGAGTGATCTGCTTCTCCTGGTTGCCTACCGGAGACTCCCCGTCCTCGTAGTCTTCCCAGTCAGTCACATAGTAGTGCTGCAGGAACTTCGTCGGAAGGTTCTCTGTGAATGTCTCTCTGATGTACTTGTTGAAATCCTGGTCTCCGCCCCAGCCTTCAAAGCCATACAGCCTGAATCCGCCGAGCAGCGGGTTGTCCGCCGCGCCGCCGAAGGACGGGTAGTTGATGACCTGCACGTCTCTCTGGTCATTGCGGATGAAACGGATGATCTCACTGTTGTATCCCTTTGTGGTATTGCCGCCGTAAGCCGCGTCTGTCGCCCAGTGGGACCATGTGGAGTCATACTCGCCCTCGTACGGGAACTCTGTCGTGAATCTCCATCCGAGAGAATTGATCTGCTCAGCGATCCTTCTGGTCTCCCAGGCATCCTGGTACCATACATCCAAATAGATGAAGTCCATATTGTCTTCCAGCCCTGCTGCATACTCTGCGATCTCATCCATCGTCGCGTTGAGTGTTCCTTCGGACTCTCCGACATACTCGCCCTTATCCCAGTCTCCGCTGTAGAAATCAGTCTCATTGATACGGTCGAACAGCTGCACCATTCTCTTGTATCTTGCCTGGCTTCCGAGATCCCACAGCTTGTCGATGACATAGGACTGATCCAGCCATCCCCAGCCGTTTCCGGAACCGTTGGATACCATTGTGTTATTAAATGACTTGGACTCCGGATAGGACTCCTGCGCGTTGATATGGATACCGATCTCTGCGCCGTAATCATGAGCGATCCTGATCAGTTCCTGGAATCCTTCCACGCCGCCTTCCCTGTCCGCAATGTGCGCGTACTCAGAGTTCGCGGAGTCATGTCCCTCGCTTCCGTATCCCTTCAGCATAACTGCCTGCGGAAGTCCGTCTGTCGCGAGGTAAACTTTCTTGATATTGTCTGCTGTCGTCATGTACGGATTGGATACCATACTTGCAAAGTTCATGACAATGCGGTAATTGACAAGATTTTTGATATCCTCTGCATCCTGCGGGACATTCATGATGTCGCGGAATGCCAGAGCGCCGTCGTTCCAGTCAAGGTCACCGTCTTCGTTTATGTCGCCTGCGATGCAGACTTTCGCGCACGGAAGCTCGCTTACAGGATACTCATAATCGCTCTTTTTCTGAGCGTTCGCGTCTCCGTCTTCATAATACCATTTTGCGCTTGCAAGGCTCATGGTATCTGCGCCGCTGTTCAGGACGACTCTTTCATCGCCTTCGATCTCGGAATTGCTCCAGAGGCCGGCGCTTAAGTTCCCGTTTGTGAGGAAAGCATAGAGGTATCCGTCTGTTGTTGACGGGTTGAACCCTTTCTCCCATGTGATCTCTTTATCGCCGCTTGTAACAGTAGAGTTGGATGCTTTCGCGCCGTTAAACACCGCGTCTGCCTCTACCGCGTCCACGGAGATAAGATTGAGCTGCGGGATGTCGATCGATGCGATGTCAGCGCATCCGTCATTCTTCGTAAGCTCTGTCACTTCCCATGTCAGGTCGTTGTCATCCACACTGATCTTCACTGTCATGGACAGATCGATCGCTTCTTCTTCATCCGCCAGGGACATGCTGTATGTCTGTGATGTTTTATCATTTGTTACTTTTACATTTTCCGGTGTGATCGCAGCGCCGTTGATCATGATCTCACTGAGCTTCGTCTCCTGCGCGCGGAAGATCGTCTCTTCTTTATCCTTCAGCACGTATCTTGCCACGAGCGGGAATTCTTTCCCCACATACACTGTCATGTAGTCAGATGCGATGGAGTCATAATCCTCAAGATCGATCGGCGTCTTCTCCTCCAGCTGGATATCGAATACATTCGCTCCGCCTTCTTCTACTGTCACCGTCTCTTCATATGCCTGATATCCCGGCGCGGTTGCTGCCACATTGTACTCTCCGACTTCAAGAGCTGCAAATGCGTATGTACCGCTCGCGTCTGTCTCGGAAGCATTTACGCCGAAACGGACGGTTGCGCCCTGGATGGGTTCGCCGTCTGCGTTCTTCACTGTTCCGGATACATCCTCAACAGCTGTGTAATATGTATCCGTCACCTGTCCGTTACGCTCTGCGCACCAGTCCCAGTTATCTTCCATGCAGTCTGTACCGTTTACTTTCAGATCGGCAAACTCGACTTTTGTCGCGCCGTTTGTCTTAACGCCGAATTTTCCCGTGCCGTTCAGCTGCTCTGCAAGTGTGAGCAGGTTCGGCGCGGACACGCTTGTCCTTGTGCCGTTCACGGAGACCGCAAGCTGCTCCCTGGAAAGAGAGATTTCGATCGTCATCTCCTCGCCCGTCTCAGGAGCCGGGAGACCTGCAAGCTGCGGATAGCTTCCGCTTCCGTTCAGATTGTACTGATAGTACCACTTGCTGGATGAATCATATCCGATATAGAGCCAGTTGCTGTCATTCTTATACATATAGAAGATACCAAAGTTATTGCTGTTTACCGGACGGAATGTAAGGGACAGCGTACCGTCAACCGGCATTGTCCTGTCCTGATCCAGCAGAAGCGCCGGAGCCGCTGTATTGGCGTTTCCGTAGGCATGCCCGCCGCCGTTATTGGAACCTCCCTGTACGGTGATCCATTTTCTTCCCTTCTGATCCGGGTCCGGTGTATCCCCGCCTTCGCCGTCATCGCCGACTTCTACGGATACAGACGGCTCCCAGGTCTGTCCTTCTGCGTCTTCTTTGTACAGAGACCAGTTCCTGTAGTCAGCCGCCGTATACTCGCGTTCTCCGACAACAAGGTCCGCGAAATAAATGTCCGTATAAGACGTGCTGTATGTAGCTGCTCCGAAACCGATCTGTCCGGCCTCATCTTTCAGTGAATTAAAAGATGCATCCGTAACCGATGCGGTTCCTGACTCTCCGCTTGTCGTATTGTTTACCGTAAGCTCAAGTCCGCTGTCCTTATAACTTCCGGAAAACTCCACGACATCGTTCTGGTTCAGGGCCGGAAGCCCTGACAATCCGGGATATGCACTTGCCCCGTCTGCCGCATACTGGACAAACCAGTTGTCCGCCATTCCGTCATATGCGATGAATGACCAGTTGTTATCATCCACATATTTGTTCACAAAGCGGAAACGAGTGTCATCTTTCGTGCTTCCCACTTTCAGCGTAAAGCTGAAGTCTTCGCCTGTAACATCTGTGTTATCCGACAGGATAAACGCTTCCGGCGTTGCTCCGCCGAAATGTGCATTCGCATTTCCGCTGCCGGACTTTAAGTGCGCCATCTCTTTCATGATCGGCGCAGCAAGCACTTCCAGCGACGGAAGATATGCCATTACGGTGGTGACCACCATAGCGGCAGCCAGCATCACAGATGCCAGGCTTTTCCATGCTCTTTTCATAACATTCTCCCTTCTTTTTTATTATTTATTTCCGGCTGATCCGTACTTTTGTACGCCTCAGCCGTTATAATCCGGAGCGGGGGCCGTCCGGTCCCCCGCCCCGGTCATAACCTGGTATGACGGAGATCTATGCTCTCCTGTTCTGTCTGCGGAGGACTGCCGCCGCAGCGGCTGCCGTGCCTGCTGCCAGCATCAGGATGATCCAGCCGTATCCCGCTGTATCTCCTGTCTGCACTGCCTGATCCCCTGCATCATTTTTGTCGTCGGAAGCGGACGGCTTTCCGTCTGCCGGTTTATCTTCCGACGGTGTCTGCGGTTCGTCTTCCGACGGTGTCTGAGGCTTGTCTTCCTGACCGCTCAGGCTCATTGCCTCTTCCGCTTTTTCTATCAGTTCTGCCGCATCTTCTGCGGAAATCTCGTCTGCATTGATCGCTTCCCAAAGCGCATCCCTGATCTCCTTCACCTGGGCGAGCTGTTCTTCGCTCAGGCCTGTCAGGTCTTTCTGTCCCAGAGACTCCTCAAGTCCTGTCATCTCCAGGATCTGTTCTTCTGTTGCCTTCAGGACAAGGCCGGCGTAAGCTTCTTCCAGGGCTGCTTTCTGATCCTCTACCTGCTGTTCGGTCTGCGGGTCATTGAGCACCTTTTCTGCATTTTCAAGCTCTGTCTTCATCGCTTCCGCCCCTTCGCTCATATAAGCGGAGAGATCGCCGAGCTCTGCTGTCAGGCTTTCATACAATGCCTTCAGCCCTCCCGTATCCGGTCTGACCTCCACATCTTCAGCCGCTGCCGCCAGATCTCCGATCATGGCCTTTACATCGGCCGGGGCTGCTGTGCCTGCTTCCAGCATCTCTGCCGCCCTGCCCAGAACATCCTGCAGAGTATCCCATGCGCCGTTCGGCAGGTACTGATCTGTCGTCCACCCGGAATAGAGATCATACAGCGTCTTAAGTTCCGACATATCCGCCTTCAGTGCAGTCCTTGCATCTGTCAGTCCCTGTATTGCCTCAGCCACTTCGTCTGCGTCCGCATTCTCATCCGCCAATACCTCTTCCGCTCTGCCGAGAGCCTGCTCATACTGCTCCCAGCTCTCTTTGTCATATCCGTCTTCTGCTAACGGGTCTGTAACCGTATACTGTGTCCACAGATCCCGAAGGGCCTCTTTGTCTGCTTTTTCCACCAGATTACCTGTCCGGAAAACAAGCGCAGCGATCAGGTCCGTCACTTCCCTGGATGACTCTGCCTCCTGCAGTTTGGGCTCATTCTCATTCATCCACGCCTCAAATGCAGCCCATGAATCCGGTGTATACTCTGCTTCCTGCTTCCTGATCTCATCAAAACGGGCTGCTGCCCTTCCTGCGCGTCCTTCAGGTTATCTGCTGTCCGGTCGATCAGGCTCTGGGATGCCGGCATCTCCGAATCCAGCACTGCGTTTGCCGCTGCCAGCGCTTCCGCATAAACAGACCATGTAACGTCAGAATAATCTTCTTCTTCCAGATCTGCCGCCCCGTCTGCAAGCGCCTGTAATTCCTCTGTATTTCCCGGTGTGATCACCCCATCGCTGTACTCATGGAGCTTAAGCTCCGCAAGGGAACAGCTTTCCGTACCGGAACTGTATGCCTCATACGCGATAAAGCGTACATACTGCGCCTCCACAGGCACAAACTCGATCTCCTGCCATGCCTTAGTATCCGCCAGTGTACCGTGGGCAGCTTCCGTAAATTCCGTACCGTCTGTACTTACTTCAATGCCGTATTCCTTAATGCGTCCGCTGGAACTGTTCTGGCGCGCAAGATAATCTACTTTATAGATCGTCTTTGCTTCCGGAAGTTTCAGAGTCACGGACTGGGGAAGAGTGATCTCATCATTCCCCCATGTGGAATGCCAATAGGTAGCCGGGTTTCCGTCTATCACGTTGACAGCCGCTCCGTCAGTATTTTCCGCTGTGCTGCTGCTGTGCTGTGTAGTATATGTGACCTCTGTCCCTGCAAGATCGATCTCCGTGTTGGCAAACAGGACCATCGCTGTCAGCGCCGGGCTCATACCCTGGATATTTTCAAGCATTCCGTTCTCCAGGTCCGGCCCTGTCAGCCTCAGGATGCCGACAGTTCCTGCCGGCACCGCAGCTGTGAATACTACCGTATCCGTACCGGATCCGCTGACATAATCTGCTGTGATCTCCTCTGATCCCATTGTCAGAGTGAGCTGCGGTTCTCCGGCTGCCATGATCACCTGGTCAAATGTCAGGGCGATCTCTGCCGTGCCTTCCCCTCTGATCTGTACGTCATGCGATACGAGCTGCGGGGCATCCATCTCCTCAGGCGTCACTGTGCCTGCCTTGAGATAATTCTCATCAAACTCGAAATATTTCAGGCGCATTGACCCGTCTGTATCATCCTCATACATAATGGCAAATTTCGGATTTTCAGGATCTGCCGCGCTGTCTGTAAGCGTCAGGCAGGAATACGCAAATTTTTCATCCGCGCCGTTGATCTCGCGGTTGTAATCCCAGCTGATGCTTCCGTCAGCCTGTACCTGTCCGAGATACATCCTTCCGTTCATACGTCCATTGCCGCTTGCATTGCTCAGGAGCACCCACTCGGTCCCGTCCGCCTTGGTGTAATGGATCACGGAAAGCTGACAATAGTTTTCCTTGATTTCAATCGTATCTGCGGAAGCCCATGTCGCGCCGCCGTCTTTGCTGACCGCCACGTATACTTTGCTGCCGCTGCAGTTTGTCCTCATAAAGAGAAGCACATCGCCGTTATCCAGCTGGACCGCCTGCGATTCCGTAAGCATACCGCCGCTGTTCATCGTCGCACGGTCATTCCCTTTGACAGTCTGCGGTGATTCTCCCAGATGCCATGTCTGTCCGTTATCGTCACTGTATATTACTGCAGACGACTGGGAACTTCCTACATTTTTATTTGCTGTGTAGACCGGCACTACCAGCCTGCCTTCATGGTCCCCTGTATGGAGCTGGATCCCCACTCCGGGGCCTGTGCCGAAGAATACGCACCATTCCGGTTTTACCTGCGGTGTGATATCCACCGGGTCTGACCAGGTCTTACCGTCGTCGTCCGAAGTAACCAGCCAGAGATAGCTCGTATTCAGCACTCTGAGTTCCCCGGCATCCGGACCGCTCTTCATATAGATATTGCCCCGATACTCACCGTCTTTATAGAGATTGCCTTTCTCCTGCAGGGAGACTCCTGCGGCATACGGATATACGATGACCGTATAGCCTGTATCCTCTCCGTTATTGTCCAGCACATGGCCGATCCCGTCTTCCACATCGGAAATATAACCATACTCTTCTTTTTCTTCCGGGTTTGTATACAGGATCTGACAGTCAGCGCCGTCCACCTTTTTATAGCCGACCCCCGGCTGGATCAGGTTTGTATTCATAAGGCCGCTGCTCTCCGGGAACATATCCACAAAGGCAAAGATCCTTCCCGACTCCTGCTCCTGCACTGTCGCCATATCTATCGTAAATGCGGCTGAACCTCCGTTATTCGGCAGGTCGATCAGGGTAACCGAATCCGCGAACTGAGTTTCCCCCGCTTCCTTCCTGCGCACCACAGCATCGATATTTCCGGCGTCCTGTGTCCCTGAATTCCTCTCATCTATAAACGCGAGCTGGGTCCCTTCCTGCGTGGTAAGCAGGGACGGGATCCTGTACTGGGAATTTTTATATCCCGGGTAGAACAGGTCGATCGTCTCAGACTTGTACGCGTTCTCCATATCCAGTTCCGGTTCTGCGGTCCACTGGGTAGCGGCATGATATTTTTCAACAGTCTCTGCCGTAAACACTTCGCTGTAAACAGACACTTCGTCTATTACACAGGGATGATACCATGTGCCGCTCACACTGTCTCTGATAACTCCTCCCAGTGTCATCGTATCCAGATCACTGAGCGAGGCGAAGAACTCTGTTTTCTCTGACGCAGCCGCCAGCTTCCCGTCTACGTAAAGCTTTGTATCTGTTTCGCCGAACACCCATGTCAGTGTGTGCCAGTATGTATCATTGATACTGATCGCTTCCCCGTCCGCATAAGTACTCGCAGAGAAACTGTTAAGATGGGCATTCGCCTGTCTGAGTTCTAATCCCACGGTATTATTGTTTACATAAAATGCCGCGTAAGTCGCATCGGTTGTGCCCGTCGAACGGTCTGACAGACTGTAGAGCCCTGTCAGGCCGCTGTCAGCCGCATTCATCCGATAACGGATATTCACTGTTCCGTTTGACAGTCCGGCGACATCTGACATCCCCTCTGATACATCCTGCGGCGCTCCTGCCGTGAGATCCACTCCCCGGACCTCATAAGCTGTATCCGCCTTTGTCTGGTCAAATGCATCCACATATTCCGTCACATTTTCAGCCGTAAACTGTTCTTCATAAACAGAAATCTCGCTTATGCTCAGATCATGATGCCAGTTCGTCCCGCTCCGCAGCAATCCGCCGATTGCCATTGCATCCACACCCGCGATGGATGAGAAAAATGCTGTAGTGGATGCTTCCGCCGCCTTGGCTCCATCTACATATAATATAGTAGATGTATCTCCGAACACCCATGTCAGTGTATGCCAGTCCGTGTCATTGACATCCTGGTCTGCTGCTGTAAATGTGTTGAGCTGTGACCCGCCGCTCCTCAGTTCCAGCCCTACTGTGCTGTTATTCACATAGAACGCAGCATACGAGGCTGATCCGACACTGAATAGAGCGCTGTCAGGCCTGAATTAGGCGCTGCCATCCGATACCGGATGTTGACAGTGCCATGCTCCAGCGCGGAAACACGTTCAACCGAAGCAGACACATCCTGCACATCAGCAGCTTCCAGACCGCTCACCTCATATACCGGCTCTGCGGCTGACAGATCCGCCGCACTGGCCGGAAGGATCGACTGCGGAACCAGCATTGCCGCAGCAAGTATCGCCGCCAGCAGTTTTCTTCGTTTCTTTTTCACTTGCTTTTTCCACCTTTCCTCCAATACCGATTCCAGCACTCCCCTATATTTATCTATTTTTCTGGCATTGAAATTTTATTTCCCCTTATTTTTAGTTATTATATATTATCCAAATACTATTAACAATGGGATTTTTGTAAATATTGTCAAAAAGACTATAATTTGCAAAAAGTCCAAAATATATCTAAAATAATTTTCTCCCACTCCGCATGTTTTCGCCAAAATACATCTCTGTACGACAAAGAAACCGGATTCATACTTTTTTATCTATTTGTTCATAATCCATTCAAAACTTCATCACACTTTTTACACAACTCTTCCTTATACTAAAGTTGTTCTTGAAGAAGAACACTTTTTCATAAACTTTTTCCCCCTTTGAGTCACGTTAATTTACGTGACTCTTCCTTTTTATATAAGTAAAAAGTTTTCTTTCTATATAAATAGATGATGTTTCCGCCCATTTTCGCCAGAGCAAAACAGGGATCAGACTCCTTTTACAGAATCTGATCCCTGTCTTTATGATCCGTATTTTATAATCTGGTCTACCCCTTTTATGATCTGGTCTACCCCATCATCCTCCCGCGCAGCTTCCCCCACAGATGGGCCTGCACGTAATCGTACGCCCTGTCATATATGAAGAGAGCGATCTGTCCGCCGAGGACTACGATGATCATCATTGTATCCGAAACCGCCCGGGCAAAGAGCATCTCCCGG
>ERZ1643249.4666-NODE-4666-length-11303-cov-6.542496_pt1 | contig 11303 bp, 8 predicted proteins | sample MGYA00579263_ERZ1643249 | MGnify/ENA primary metagenome ERZ1643249 (study PRJEB29033, sample SAMEA4952264) | chicken gut metagenome | biome: Broiler Chicken; feature: Gastrointestinal Tract; material: Caecum | place: Ireland | collected 2018 | study: Broiler...
CCGGGTGATGGCGTCGGCCAGGCTCATGCCGTTCCCGGTGGGTTCTGCGGCAAAGAAGATGCCGAACCCTGAGCCGATCACCAGTGCGATCATGCAGACGATCACGATGACCAGCACCGCGCAGGCCCCGCCCGCCGCAATGGCCAGCACCAACGTGTGGGTGGCCGCCCTCAGGGCCTTAAGACCGGCCATGACGGCTTCCGCCGTCTTTTGAGCCGCTTGTTTGGCCGTTGCCCCGGCTGCCTGCGCGGCCTGTTTGGCACGTTGCACAGTTTGGCGGCTCGGGTTTGTGCAAGTGTGGCTTGTGCTGCCTCCTTACCGGCGGTGAGGGCCGTCTTGGGGAGTGGCGCTTGCTGCGGCAGCGCTTTTCGCCGTGTCGTTATCTGAAATCGCGCCAGCGAATCATGACGCAGGCGGCTTTGGGGGAGGCCAGGTTGCGTGTCCGGTGTTTTGCCCGGCAGAAGGCGTGGCCCATAAGACAGCGATGAGGTTTGCGTCCGGGTAACCCGCTCTTGCCGGTTCCGCCACGCGACACGCTGGGCAGTCAGCTGGCGGCATTCCGAAATATCGCGTTGCCCCAGCTGTACCGCGCTGGGGGAAATCATGATCGGCACCGGCGTCGCAACACTCGGCTATATCGAGAGCTTCACCATGCCGATCCAGTACATTCTGGAAAGCATAAACAGCCTAGCCTCGGTTTCGGGCGTGCGGGAAAAGGTGCTGGCCTACACCACCTACAACCCGCCCGAACAGCCGGCGCTGCCTGCCGCCCCTGCGCCGCTGCAGCTGCGGGATGTCTCGGTCGAAGTGGCACGGTTCCGGCTGGAGCCTTTTTCCTATACCTTTGCCTGCAGCAAAAAATACGCGATCACCGGTCCCAACGGCGCGGGCAAAAGCACTCTGTTCCGCGCCATCGCCAAGCAGGTGCCGTCGGCAGGCGGGGCGGTGTTTGTCGGGTCAGCCCTGGCCGCGGACAGCGATACCTCTGACGCCATCTGGTCGATCGAACAGCACGACCACATCTTTGCGGCAAGCTATCTCGACAATGTGACACTGTTCGGCACCTATGACACCGCGCGGCTCGCAGCGGCGGAGGCACAACTGGACTGTGAGATGCTCGGCCTTGTGCGCCGCGCCGCCGACTGCACAAGTTTAAGCGGCGGGCAGAAGCAGCTGGTGCAGCTGGTCCGGGCGCTTGTATCCGGCCAGCCGATCCTGCTGCTGGACGAACCGTTCTCGGCAATGGACCGGGAGACCGGCGACCGGATCCAGCGCAAACTGCTTGCGCTGCCGGACAAGACGATCCTTGTCGTTACCCACGACCTGACGCCCGAGCACCTGAGCCTGTACGACGAAGTGTTGGTACTGCAAAACGGCCGCCTGCGCTTCGCCGGCCCGCCAGGGCAGGCGCTTGAACAGATGCAAACCGGATCTTAGACTTAGCGGCAGATCTGCCTTTCGGGTCAAACAGACCGTGCGGTCCCTTTCGGACTGCGCGGTCTATTTTTGTATACCGAGATCACCCGCCAGGCAAGCGGTCGGAACCCCTTTGTTCTTTCTTGCCTTTGGAAGCAAGGCCCCTGCGTCTGATAGCAGCAATGCCCCCCCCCCTTGTTCCCAAGGACCGTCCCGCCGCAAATCTGCAAATTCATACAATCGACAGTCAAAATCTTACATAAGAGTTGCCCGTTTTTAATCGGGGATTTACTATTAAATCAATCAATAAAAGGGATCATATCAGGCAACGGCTGCCGTATTCACTTCGGCGTATGGGTGCGGCAAAAAGGGTCACGGGATAACTTATTGGGGATCCCCGCTATAGTTAGTCGTCATCACTCCAATGGACACCATGGCAGAGTAACCGGCATTATTTCCGTGCTGCGGTTTTGGAGTATCAATTGCTAATATTTTGTGTGTGCAAACGGTGCCACGGCACACCATAGCTTATTGTGTTCATACAAATTCTGAATGTGTCCTATTACGTTCAGTTCGAGCTTCATGACAGCGCCTCTTGATTATGGCCGTACCTCATCCATAAGGACTTCTTCGATAATAGACAAGGAGTGTGATGCCTATGCTTGTGGGAAGTCATAAGATATTGAAGCCATGGTTCACATGACTTCAAATCGAATTAAATTTGGCATTGGTTACAGAACATGATACATAACAGGAGGAATATATCATGATCAAAAAATCTTTCCGAATCGTTCTCGCCGCTTTGCTGGCATTTTCCTGTATTTTTACTTTGCCGGTGTTGGCGGAGAGCGACTCTGACATCGCACCTTTAAGTGTTGTTACGGCTTCTCAAACCGTATCGGACTCAGCCGGAAATCGGTTCTTTGTGACCGGAACGTCTTATCGTTCTACGAGTAATTGTGTATCTACAACTACTTTTGAGACAACATTTTACAGGGAGGGTACAGAGGAAGCAAAGAGAGTTTTGGATAATCGAGCCAAAACACTGACAGCGGCAGGGACAGTGAGCATGGTTAATGGGGCATCCACTCGTTACTCAGGGTCTTCGAGTCCAACAGGAGCAACTGGCTCTTATAGTAAATCCAGCGATACGCTTCTCTATTACCCTGTTTTGGTCAGCGGCACACATTCTTTTTCCTGCAATGGAGCGTCTTGGAGCGGAGCTTCTTCTGACAATCTTCTGAATTAATAACAAGCAATTCGACCACCTTCAATGCACATCATATAGTGATAGGTATTTGGCGTTGTGACGGGGATTCGTGTCAGGTAGCCACATATACTTAGCGTAACAATCTCCCTCGTCAGTGCCCTAACATATCTAAGCCGCTCTCCCGGTGTGAAAAGCCGGGGGAGCGGTTTAGATAGGTTTTAGGCTTTGTGATTTTGTATGCTTGAGAAGCACATATATGCAGGGCTCTATACAGGCTTCCATGCACAACTCCAGCCAAGTTGCATCCAAAGCTCAAACCAGATAGTGATACAAGACCAGAACGTTCTCCTGCACCGTCTCGATTGGTCTATAAATCACGGCGTTGGGCCAGACAGCAACCCGCCTGAGGATTTGGCGTTCGCTTCTCTACGGATAAGGAGGACCACAATGAGCAGGAAAGTCATATCTGTTTTATTGACCCTGATGATACTGACTGCGCTGCTATCCGGCTGTGGGAAGCACAGCCTCGCAGATGCAAACAGCCTTACAAGCGCAGAAAGTGCTGCCGATGCCCAAGCCACCAGCTTTGTACATGGAGCGTCTTCCCTGAGCTATATTTGCGTAGCGGAGGAAGGCGTGTTTTATATTGACGGCACAGGAAGCGGACATTTCCTGTGTTACTACGATTATGATGCAGACGCCCACTTTGTGCTCTGCAATGCCCCGGAATGCTCCCACATGAATGAGGAATGCCCTGCTTTTTTCCCCAACACGATCTCTATTACCGGATTTGCCTATTATGACGGTGCGCTCTACCTGCTGCAGAAAGGCCCGGAGGATACGGTGTACCAGCTCATCCAAATGTCGGTGAATTGTGAGAATAAAACGGTCCTGGCTGATGTGGCAGCCGGGGAGGACTGGAGCGCGGATTCGATCACAGACGTTTACTACTGCGGTGGTTACGCATGGATCCATGCCGCTTTTATGCGGTATGATGATGCTGCAGAGGATTGGGTGACCGGACAAAAGCTGCTGGCCATCCGTCTGAGCGACGGAGAACTGATATCTTTGACTGATATGTATACTCCGTCGGATTATGTCGCATTTGAGGCAATCTCGGAGTCCATGGTTGCTTGGCGCATCAGCAGCTACGACACCCCCATGCTGTCGAGCGATGCATTTTATGCGCAGTATGGAGCCGAAAGCGATTATGAAGAATATCTCGCGCAATACTATGAAACGACCGAGAGAATCGAAAATTGGTGGTTTCTGTCGATCGAGGACATGGAGCCTGCCCAGATGCCCTTCCCCGGAGATCTGATCTCTGCTATTTACCAGGATCAATGTGTAGGCAGCATTTGGGAGGGAAACGGCGAAACAAAGATCCTCTATGACCCGAAAACAGGAGAGGCCAAAGAGCTTTTTTCCATTCAGAACGGCGGAAGCCTGGCAAGGTATCAGGGAGAGATCTCCAATACACTCTATGAGGGCGAGCAGCTGCTTTTTATGGAGGAACAGGGCGACGGCAGCGCACAGGTCAGCATCTATTCCCTGGCTGACGGAAGCACGACCCCGCTGTTCCAGGATGACCGTTCCATCACCTTCCGCATCATTGGCGAGACAAAAGACCGGCTGATCGGCACAATAGGTACCAATCCCGATCGGGTCTGGATATGGAAAGAAGATTATCTGGCGGGCGACTGGAGCGATGCCATCAGAATAATTTCGGGGGCGTGAGGAAAGATGCTTACGGTTCAGGGCCTGACAAAGCATTATGGAACAAAAGCTGTGCTGCGCGATGTCAGCTTTACGCTGGAAAATGGCGTCTATGGCCTTCTGGGCCCCAACGGCGCAGGGAAAAGCACCCTGATCGGCCTGCTGACGCTGAATCTCCGCCCTACGGCAGGGGAAATTTTGTGGGACCGTGTTCCCGTCACGCAGGACCCGCGGCGTTACCGGAAGCTGCTTGGCTATATGCCCCAGCAGCAGGCGCTGTATCCCGGTTTGACGGCCTGGGAATATCTGGACTACATGGCGGCGCTGAAGGGGATGAAAAAAGCGGCGGCAGCAGCGGCCATAACAAAGGCGCTGGAACGGGTCGGGCTGAGTTCGTTTCGTGACCAGAAGATCCGTACCTTTTCCGGCGGGATGAAGCAGCGGCTGTTATTGGCACAGGCGATCCTGAACAAGCCGGCGCTGCTCATCCTTGACGAGCCGACGGCGGGGCTTGACCCCCGGCAGCGAATCGGCATCCGGAACCTGATTGCAGAGCTTGCCAAAGACAGCACGGTCTTGATCGCCACGCACGTGGTCTCGGACGTTGACCTGATCTCGCGGGAGATCCTGCTGCTAAAAGAGGGGACGCTGATCCGAAAAGCGTCACGGCAGGCACTTTGTAAAGAACTCAAAGGACGTGTACGGGAGATCGAGATCGCCGCCTCCGCTGCGCCTGATTTGATGCGGCAACATTCCGTTTCGGCGCTGCGGCAGGAAACAGAGGAAAGCTGGATCGCCCGGATCGTCATAAAAACTGGCGAGCCGCCGATCGGGGCAGAAGCGCCGCCGAGCCTAGAAGATGTTTATCTGTCCTTTTTTGGGGAAACGCAGGATGTGGAAACAGATTTATTATGAGCTGCGCAAGCTGTTGTCGCAGCCCTTTTTGGCGGTACTGCTGCTTTTCACGATTTTGATCCATGGGGTTCTATGCTATGCCGTGCTTTGCCTCCCGAATGACGACGGCTATTCCTGTGTGCAGGAAAAGGAAGCCTGGAATCTTTTGACCGCCGACACGACAGCGGAACAGCTGGAGGAAGCCCGGACCTTGCAGGCCGGGCTGGCAGAAGTCAGCTTTTCGGAATTGTCCCAGCAGGAATTTGACAGCTGGTATGCGCAATACCGTATCATGGAAGGCATGATCGAGGAGCTGCAGCAGGACCTCGATTACCCTGATTTTTTGGCCGGCGTGGCGGCACAGGCGAAGCTGCTCCAGTCATCCGGCCTGTTCTCGGCCGCGTCCGACTATATCAACCGGGAAACGGCGCAAATTGCGGCAGATTACCAGTCTTTAAGGGCTGAACCCCTCCCGCCGGGAGCCTCCACGGGCGTAGAGGCCTTCACCCAGTTATCCATCACGGACCTGATCATGATCCTTTGGGAGATCGTGCTGGTATTGTCCCTTTTTGTCAGTGAAAAGCAGGATGGCCAATTCCCCTTGCTGAAAACGACAGTCCAGGGAGAGAAGAGCGCCTGCCTTGCCAAATGGTCGGCTGCGGCACTTTCCTTTTTGTTTTTGTTCCTGCTCTGCTATGGGAGCCGGCTGCTCGTTATCCAGCAAACGATAGGGCTGGGGCAGCTGGATCACCCCATTCAATCGGTGGCGGCCTATTACAAATGCGCCCTTCCGCTGTCTGTCGGGGAATTTCTGCTTCTGTTTTTGTTTGCCAAGCTGGGGGCGCTTTGGGCTTTCTTTTCGCTGATCGCCGGGGCGGCGTCGGTGCTTTCCACTGTTGTGGGGACCGTGCTGACCGCCGTAGCCGTCACAGGGGCGGAGAGCGCGTTGTACAGCCTGATCGATCGTTATGCCTGGAACGGCTTGTGGAAAGAGCTGAATCTGTTTGCCATGGTCGATACAAAGCACTATTTCACCGAGTGCATTTATATCGACCTGAACGGCGTGCCGGTTTCTGCGGGCACGGCGGCCTGTTTCACCGGCGCGCTTGTGTCGCTGCTGGGCATGGCCCTGTCGGCCCTGTTCTGGAAGCGGACATCCGGTACGGCCCGGAGCCTTTCCGGGCGCAAACGCTTCCGCTCAGGGCGAAGGGTACATCCATCGCTCGCCTGGCAAGAGGTCCGGAAACTGCTTGTGTGGGACCACGGTCTCCTTCTTTTCCTGCTTCTGTGCGGCGCTCTGGCCGTGTGCGATCAGGGGACTGTGCCCGGTGGAGAGCTGGAACACTATTATCAGGGCTATTCTCAAGTCCTTTCCGGCCTCTTATCCGACGAAAAGCGCGCGTTTCTTACCCAGGAGTCGCAACGCATCCAGGAGGCGGCAAGTCAAGCCGAGCGATACCAGGCGCAGTATGACGCGGGGGAACTCAGTGCGGAGGCATTGGCCTATTACCTTGACACGCTGGAAATTTCGGATGCACAGCAGGCTGCCCTGGAACAGGCGGCGCATCAATACGAAACGCTTGAGCGGCTGCAGGCAGCCGGCGTATCGGTACAGTACGTATATGAGACCGGATGGTCCCGGCTGTTTGGCGCAGAGGGGCAGCGGATGGACCTGGTCAATTCGCTGCTGCTCAGCATCTTTTTCATGCTGACAGTCGGGATATCCCGGTGCAGAGAATTTCATACCGGGATGTGGAGCCTGGCACGCACAACGCAAAACGGCAGACGGTCCGAAGGGATGCAGCTGCTTTTGTGCGCGCTGCTGGGCGGGCTGGCCGCACTCACGGCGTTTCTTGTGCATATTGGGCTGCTGGGGATGCCGCTGCCCGGCTGGAACAGCGTGGAATATTCGGTACAAAGCATTACCGTGCTGAGCCGGGGCTTGGGCTGTTCCGTTTTGGGGTATCTGTTTTTGCAGTCACTGTGCCGCATGGCGGGCGGGGCTCTGGCCGCCGCGCTGATCTGGGTCATCGCGTCCGGGTTCAAGCACATCGAGACAACGCTTCTGCTGAGCGGGCTTCTTTTGCTTGGACCGGGTGTTTTGTGCCTGTTGGGGCAATGGAATGCCGGGCCGCTGCTCTCGCTCATGACCGGGGCGGTGCTACTGTGAAGCGCATTGTATGTATAAGAAAAGTCTTTGTCCTCTCTATCAAGAAAAGGCCCTTTTGTTAGCCATCTGTTTCGCTATAGTTATCCACTTTCCTGTGCTGCAAAATATGCCATTGCATCCCCTCTCTGCCCATTCTGGTACACCTCAAAGTGCAGATGATTGCCGGTGGCCCGCCCGGTCTGGCCCACATATCCGATCACCTGCCCGGCTTCCACCTGCTGGCCGGCAGCTACACAGATAGCGGAGCAATGCGCGTACAGGGTTTCAAGGCCGTTGCCGTGGTCGATGCGGACATAGTAGCCGTACCCACCGCCCCAACTGTCGAGGGCATTGGCAATGGTCACAGTACCGCCGGCCGCCGCCAAAATCGGGCTTCCCTCCGGCGCGGCGATGTCGGTGCCGCTATGGTAGCTGGCCTCGCCTGTGATGGGATCGGTGCGGTAACCGAACGGTGAGGTGATCGTGCCGGGAATGGTCAGCGGCCATTGCAGGGCGCCGGTCGGCTGCCAGTCCCATGCTGGCGGCAGAACCTCCCCACTGCCGGCAACGAAGCCACCCAGCAGCTGGTTCCACAATTCGGCGGTATCTTCACTCGACAAAAGAGTCAGGTACTCATTCTGCCGGGCATTGAAGGCATACTCTGTGCGCATTTCCTCCGCGGTTTTGTGGGTAAGCTCAATCGTCAGCACCGTTTCTGTCACATTCGTCGTGGTGGTGTTTCCCTTGTCATCGGCTATTTCCACTTCGCTGGCATTGGTATCTGTGTGGTAATCCACCTCGTTCATATCCCACAGGATTTGCCGCAGCCTGTCCAAGTTATCTTCATCTATGAAAGCGACCGAGGCTCCATCCTCTGCTCCGCTGGTGCGGGCAGCAAAAACCGCCAGGACATCCTGCCACGCGATGGCGTAGCTGCCATCGTTGGACACGATCTCCTGGCGGTCATGCGTTACGCTGTTTTCGATCTCTTTCAGCCGATTCTGGTACTCGCCGTTCAACTGTGTGATGGCCTCTTGAACCGTTATCCCGGTGCCGGTAGATTCCCCTGCGAAAAAGATCCCGAACGCCGACCCCAGCACCAGCGCGATCATGCAGATGATGACGACAACGAAAACTGCGGCCGTACCGCCAGCCGCAATCGCCGCAACCAATGTCTGCGTACTCGCCCATAGGGCTTTGAGTCCAGCCATAACGGCATCCGCCAACTTTTGGGTCGCCTCCCTAGTAGCCTGCGCAGCTTGTTTTGCCCGCCGGACCGCATTGGCGGCGGTCTTGCGGGCCTTGTTGGTGTCGGCAATTTTGCTGGCTGCGGTCACGGCTGTTTTCGGGGCGGGTGTCTGGCGCGGCTGCGGTTTCCTGCGCGTGGTGACCTTAAAGCGATAGAGGGAGTCACGCCGCAGGCGGCTCTGGTGGATGTCGGGTAGATTGGGCTGGATAGGTTCGGCACGCCGTGCGGCAGCCGTTTTTGTGCGTTGGCCAGGGTTTGGGGTTTGGTTCTTATGCGGTGGTATTTGATCAAAAGACGAAGCGCCTGCTCCTGCCGCGGCTGCCCCGCTCCCGGATGCGGTGTTCTCAGCTTGCTCGGCTGCACGGTTCGCCTGGTGCTTTCGGGCGACCTGCTGCGCCAGCTTTTTCCCGCCGCGCAGCGCGGTACCGACAGCTGCTTCTGTTGCGGAAGCAACCGCATCCACGGCACGTTCCTGGGCGGCTGCTTCCTGATACTGCTCATCCCGGTGTTCCTCCGCGACAAGCCGCCGGGTGCCTTCGCGGGTGCGCAGCCAGACGGCGTGCATCGCGGTGCGCGGCAGGCGGGCTTTGTCTGCCGTGTGGACAGGCTTGCCTGCCGGTTTCTGTTTGGGTTCTACCATATCATCAATCGCCTCCTTCACAAATTGGTGATAAATTGTTTGAAGTTTCTTCAAAGGTCTTTCAAATGGTTGTCAAAATTATCCTGTACCTTATAGACATAGACAAAACGGTACCGCAAAAGCGACACCGCCATTACCGCTTAAGGCCATGCCAGGGCAATCGCCCGGCCGATTGCGGACAACAAACAAGGCTTTACGCCATAATATATAAACAAAAAAGATGTAGCCGCCCGGCAGGGTCAGCTACATCTTTTTGCTTGTTGTTTTTGCCTCGTTTATCCTGTATTTTCGTTATTTCTGTATGAAATGACGGGAGAAAATGCTATACTGTAAGCAGGTAGTATTATTACTGGTTATTTCTTTGATTAAGGAGACTCTTTATGCGAAAAGCGACAACTCAAGCAGCGGCTACCACTGCCGCGGACGCGCCCAAAAAGACACGGGCTACCCGGCAAAAAGCCCCGAAAAAGGCGCACACGCCGCCGGTTTCCGTCCTTCTCCAGATCGGTGGTCAGGAGTATAACTGCGCCGCCATTGTGGAGGCAGCACGCGCCGATTACCGGGCTAAGCATAAGACCGGCATCCACTCCTGCCGCGTGTACATCAAGCCGGAGGAGCAGGCAGCCTATTATGTCATCAACAAAGTGGAGGGCAAGGTGGATATTGCCCCTGTTGAGACGCAGTAAATCAAAACGGCGGTTTCCCCGAAACCTAATAAGGCGTGAGCGGTTGCTCCTTGCTGTTCACGCTTTTTATTCTATCTTTATGCTTTCCTGTTATCTTTCTCTGCTTACAGTTGTTTATTGATTCGATTCCCGTAGCGTGATTTCCGCCGATAAAAGTAGCATTCTACTTCTCTCTCTGAAATCCATGTCCCGGCCTCTTCGATTTTCTCCATGATGGCAGATAAAATCACCTGGTTATGGCGAGGCGGTGGCTCATAGCCAATACCTTTTCATACACAGCGGTATTCTTCAAACAGCCATGTGCCGATTGACTTTTTCTGTTTTTTCCAGTTTCGGAACGGCTTGTCTGTACGAAGCAGTCTGTCATTGTCTCCTTGGTAATTCCGACCACTGGTTTTTCTCCACCTCTTTCCTGACTGGTTTTGGGTAAACCCATTTTATCATAGGGTTGCGAGATTCTATGCAGAGGTGTTATCCAAGATGTAACCAGACATTGCTTCGCGTACCATTTTGTGATAAGCTGATGCTAGTAAATCCTGAATTGCGGATGTGTGTGCTATGAACCTGATGATCAGTTCCCAAGAATACGATTTTCACTCACTCGTCAAGGTGGCTGAAATGGCCGGATTGGCCGGCGTAGTGAGCTTCCATCAAGCCGGGGACGATTACCTGGTAACCTTCCCCGATGTGGCGGATGCCCCCAAGATGGCCGCCGATTTCCGGGCAAGGCTGCGGGGATTAGAAAACAACATCTGGAACTTTTGATCTGTGCTTATTCTGAGGGCTGTCCAGGCGGCCCTCGATTTTTATTGTCCTTTTTGCTGCACATCGTCAGTTCAGCATCTCACCCGGCCGGGTACTCATCAGGCGGTAGAGGTCGGTATTTTGCGGGAACGCATTGGTGAATGGCACGAGCTGGGCGCCGCAGCGGATCAGGCCGCAGCCAGTGGGGACATCGGTGATGTAGCCGAGCTGGGTATCCGAGATGTGCAGCAGCTTGGCCAGTTCCTCCCGGTCGGTGGCGCTCTGGTTGAGCAGGATCAGGAATTCCGAGTTTGCCAGCATCAGGCGGGCCGTGTCGGAGCGCAGCAGCTCATCCACGTTCTGTGTCAGGCCGGTGATCAAACCGTTGTACTTGCGGATGCGTTTCCAGAGTTTGTAGAAAAAGTTGGCGCTGTACTCATACCGAAAAAGGATGTAAAACTCGTCCGCCACGATCCAGGTGCGCTTGCCGCGCTTCTGGTTCTGGATGACGCGGTTGTAGATCGCATCCAGCGTCACCAGCATTCCCAGCGGCATGAGCTGCTCGCCCAGTTCCCGGATGTCGTAGTCGATGATGCGGG
>ERZ1643249.4668-NODE-4668-length-11300-cov-3.861627_pt1 | contig 11300 bp, 12 predicted proteins | sample MGYA00579263_ERZ1643249 | MGnify/ENA primary metagenome ERZ1643249 (study PRJEB29033, sample SAMEA4952264) | chicken gut metagenome | biome: Broiler Chicken; feature: Gastrointestinal Tract; material: Caecum | place: Ireland | collected 2018 | study: Broiler...
GTATTTGTAACAGGAGGAGTATGTTCGGGACTGGGAAAAGGAATTACAGCATCAAGTATTGCTCTTTTGTTGAAAGCAAAAGGTTATAAAGTATTTATGCAGAAATTTGATCCTTATATGAATGTGGATCCAGGAACAATGTCTCCCATTCAGCATGGAGAAGTATTTGTAACATTTGATGGATGTGAAACAGATCTTGATTTAGGTCATTATGAAAGATTTATTGATGAAGAACTAAATTATACATCAAACATAACCAATGGTAAAATTTATTCTAGTGTTATAGAAAAAGAGCGAGTTGGCGACTTTTTGGGTTCAACCGTCCAGATAGTACTTCATGTTTCTAATGAAATAAAAAATAAAATATATGAGGCAGCAACCAGTAGTGGGGCTGATATTGTAATTACTGAGATTGGTGGAACAGTTGGTGATATTGAATCCGCTGTAATGATGGAATCTCTTCGTCAATTTAGATTGGAAAGTGGGCGTGAAAATTCTTTGTTTGTCCATACAACCTTAGTTCCATATTTATTTGGTTCTAATGAACTAAAAACGAAACCAACGCAAAATAGTATTATTGAATTACGTAGATTAGGAATACAACCAGATATTATTGTAACCCGTGCTCCGATCGATTTAGGCGAGGCAGTAAAAAAGAAAATATCTTTATTTGGAAGTATTCCCCCTGAAAATATTATTGAAGCTAAAGATGTTAATAATATTTATCAAATACCAATAAATTTCCATAAACAACATATCGAAGATATCATATTAAATCAATTTGGCCTAAAATCTGGAAAAAGTAATTTAGAACATTGGGAGAACTTCATCAAAACAAGCGAATCTTTAAAAGATGAAATAGAAATAGCTTTAGTAGGCAAATATGTCGAATTAGAAGATGCTTATTTGTCTGTTAAAGAAGCCCTAAAAGCAGCTGGATATAAATATCATACCAAAATAAAAATTAAATGGGTAAATAGCGAAGAATTAGAAGAGGATAATTGTAACTTAAAAGAAATATTTAAAAACTCTAAAGGAATTATTGTTCCAGGAGGATTTGGCTCACGTGGTATTGAAGGCATGATTAAGGCTTGTGAATATGCGAGAACAAACAAAATCTCTTATTTAGGTATTTGTCTAGGAATGCAAATTGCTGTCATAGAATTTGCTCGTCATGTTTGCAAGTTACCAGATGCTTCATCTAGGGAATTTGAAGAATTGTGTGTTAATCCGGTTATTGATTTAATGGCAGATCAAAAAGCCATTATTAATAAAGGAGGAACCTTAAGACTTGGTAACTATAAATGTAAAATTACTAAGGGAACTCTAGCTTATGAAGACTACAAAACTGAAGAAATACTAGAACGTCATCGTCATCGTTATGAATTTAATAATAATTACAAAGAACTACTCGCCAGTAAAGGTATGATTTTCTCAGGAATAAATCCAGAAAGTAATTTAGTAGAAATAATTGAATTAAAAGATCATCCTCATTTTATCGCATGTCAATTCCATCCTGAATTTAAAAGTAGACCAACTAGACCTCATCCCTTATTTGATTCTTTTATCAAAGCAAGTATAGAAAATAAAAAATAAAAAAGCATCAAAAAAGATTGGCAAACAATAGTATACTTTGATATACTTAAAGTAAGAAAATCAGTGGGGTAGAATATGAATGATATTGTTTTTAAAAATGAAGAAAAAATTGAAAATTTGATTTATGAAATACGTGGTAAACAAGTAATACTTGATAGTGATTTGGCAAGACTTTATAAATGTGCTAATGGAACAAAAACTATTAATTTGGCAGTAAAAGACACATTAATAGATTTCCAGAAAGATTTATGTTTCAATTAACGATGGATGAAGTGAGTAGCATTTCAAGGTTTCAAGTTGAAACCTTGAAAGGACAAGGCCACAATATTAAATATTTACCATATGCGTTTACTGAGCAAGGTGTAGCTATGCTAGCAACAATACTTAGAACTTCCGTGGCTGAAGAAGTAAGTATTAAGATAATGGATGCTTTTGTTGCTATGCGTAAATACATTGGAACTAATTTAATAGAACAAAAATATATTAACAAATTAGTATTAGAAGATCATAATAAAATACAAGTTTTAGAAGAATCATTTCAAAAACTTGAAGAAAAAAGAAAAGACAGTGAAATTTATTTTGACGGTCAAATTTATGATGCTTATTCTAAGGTATTAGATATTTTTAAAAGTGCCAAAAAAAGAGCTAATTATTATTATTCTTATGCCGATAATACACTACTTGATATAATAAAAAGATTAAATCTCAAAGTAATCATTATAACTAAACCAAACAATTTATTAACAAAACAAGACTTAGAAAAGTATAACAAACAGTATCATAATTTAAATGTAAAATATGATAATACATTTCATGATCGCTATTTTATACTTGATAACAATACTGTGTATCATTGCGGAGCCAGTATTAACCGAATTGGTTATAAAACATTTTCTGTTACTTTAATTAGTGATTGTGATATATGTAAAACTTTAATGAAGAAAGTAAGTAAAATCACTTAAAATGATAGGCAAAACAATGAATAGACATTATACTATATAAATAGTTTAGGAGGAAATATGGAAAATATATTATCAAAAATCAACTCAAGTACAAAATATGTTAGCGAAAATTCTAGGTATGTAAAAATTAATTATGAAATTTTAAATAACATAATAAATGAATTAGATATTTCGAAAATAAAGTACTGGTTAGATTCTAATCCTTATGGTTTATTAGATTTAAGTTGCGAAGAAATTATTGATTTTTTATTAATTTATCATACAATAGGCGATTATTGCTTTTGGGGAGATCCTAAATGGAAAATAAAAACACAAGACGGAAAAATAATTGATGGGTCATATGCGATGTTATATTTGTTAATGACGCGATATAAAGAAGAAAAATCATTTGACATGAGTAAAGAAGAATTTAAAGAGTTTTTAAAAGGAAATGTACAAATTCCTTTACTTGAAGATAGATATCAAAATCTAGTTATAATGAATAACTTTCTAAGAGAAAGAAAAATGTCTTTTTATGAATTAATTAAAAATTTTTATAAAGACGAAGAATTAATTGATTTTATCATTTCTAATTTTTCATATTTTAAAGATGAAAGTGAATATAAAGGAAGAACAATATATTTTTATAAAAGAGCCCAACTTTTAGCATCAGATATTCTTCATGTAAGAAAAATATTAGAGCATGTAAAAGTAGATTTTAGTCATTTACCAGGATGTGCCGATTATAAAATTCCTCAAGTAATGAGATGTATGGGCATACTTGAATTTAGTGATGAACTAGCAAATTTGGTAGATAACAAAATAGAATTAAAAGAAGGAAGCGAAATGGAAGTAGAAATAAGAGCAAATGATTTAGTAGTATTAGATTATATGGCAGAAAAATTAAATGAAAGAATATCAAGAATGGATTTAAATGATTATATATGGTTACTTGGTCAAGATAAATCAAAAATGACTAAACCATATCATAGAACATTAACCAAACATTATTAATGAAAAAAGTTGTATTTGTTGGCTTATCTAATAAAAAAGATAAAGAAGCTTTTGATGAAACTACTAATAGTGGAAAAATTATTAATGAAATAATAAATCAGTTAGATTATGAATGCTTCAAGCTAAATCTGGTACCATATGCTCCAACAGATGAATTTGGAAAATTAAGATATCCCACAAAAGAAGAAATAAAAAAATCTTTGAAAAACTTTAAAAAAGAAATAGAAAAAATAAATCCCGACTGTATTGTGGGATTAGGAAACTTTGTAAATTACGAACTAAGAAAGATAATGGAGTATCAAAATATTTTAATTAGTGAAAAACACCCATCTTATATTTGTGTATATAAAAAAGCACACTTAAAACAATACATAACCAATTTAATAGATAAAATTAATAGAAAGATAGGTACTAAAAATGATTAATCGAATTTTAATGGAACTATATGATGACTATGAAAAAAATAATATAGAAAGTTTAATTGAGTTTGCCCGAAAAACATTTCCCAGCGATGGAACAGAAAAATTATTTATAGGCTGTACTTTAATTCTTTTTTCTAGATGTAGTGGCTATAAAGCAAGATATAGCGCTACCAGAGAAGCTTTACTTTCTATAGTTTTATCAGCCAAAGAAAAAGTAGGAAACGCTAGCTTACTTGCTTTCTACTTAGATAGGGTAAATACAAAAAAAGGTATTAACAAATATTTGAAAGACATTGTGAATGATAAGCATATTAATCAATATGCCAATTTAATAATTGAATATTTAGAACAATTTAAACCTGATTTTATAGCAGAAATAAAGCAAAATAAAAACCTAGATAATTATTTAAATAGTATAAGAAAAGAAAAATAAGTATTATAGATGTTCTAAAAAATTTTAACTTACTTTAATCCGTAAATCTTATTAGTATAATCATAAAATAGTGCTACTTTTGGTGGATAATAAGTAAATATTATATTAATTAAGAAGAAAATAACAAAGAGTATAATTCCTAATTCTTCTAATTTCGAATAATATTCTTTTTGTAGCAATTTATAAGAAACAATTTGACTAATAATAATAGCTAAAATAAATATTCCAAAAGTTACAATCATATTATCATTAGTTTTTAAAATATATAAATAAATTGGTGTAAAAATAAGCATAACTAAAATCATGCAAACTAGAGAAGAAATACATTCTGCGAATATTACATTCTTTCTTTTCTTATAATATATTTTTTCAATAATAGCCCAAATAAGAAAAGAACCAATAATAATTTTATTATGTTCCCAAATACTTTCATTGACAGGAAAAAATAGACTTGTAAAAAAGCATGGAAACCAATCATAAATAAAATGGAGTAGAGCGCTAAGTAAAAAAATACCCACAACACTAATTACTTTCCATTTTTTTAATGTCATAATATCACCTGCTATTATATAGTGTAAAAATGAAAAAAATATACACAAATAATCATTTTCTACTTGACAAACACATATAATCTGTATATAGTGTATATATACAGATGAGGTGATAGTTTGCAAATAATTATTAGTAATTCTATTGATACTCCTATTTATGAGCAAATAAAGAATAGTATCAAAGAAAGTATTTTAAAAGGAGAACTAATAGGAGGGGAAACACTTCCATCTATTCGTTCTTTAGCAAGAGATCTTCGTATTAGCAATATAACAACCAAAAGGGCCTATGAAGAATTAGAGCATGATGGTTTTATTGAAGCAATTCCTGGGAAAGGCTATTTTGTTAAGAAAAAAAGCAGTGAATTCTTAAAGGAAGAAGTTTACACAAAGATTGAAGAAAAATTAAATGAAGCAATTACCTTAGCAAACACCTACAACATCGAGTATAGCAAGTTAAAAGAAATGTTAGATACACTTTATAAGGAGGAATAAAAATGGATAGTATAAGTGTTGAAAATTTAACCAAGAAATATGAACATTTTACGTTAGATAAGCTAAGTTTGAAAGTACCAACAGGGACAGTAGTAGGACTAGTTGGTGCCAATGGAGCCGGTAAAACAACTTTGATTAAACTCCTGCTTGGAATAATCAAAAAAGATAGTGGCAATATCAATATTATAAATAAAGAAGATATAGGATTCGTTTTAGATGATGCTTTCTTACCAGAACTATTAAAAATAAATGATATTAATAAAATAATGAAAAATGTTTACAAGAATTGGGATGAACAAGCTTTTCAAGAATATTTAAAAAAATTTAATTTAACCAACAATATGACTATTAAATCCTTATCTAAAGGAATGAAGAAAAAACTAGAAATAGCAACATCTTTATCTCACAAGCCAAAATTATTAATATTAGATGAACCAACTAGTGGTCTAGATCCAATCGTAAGAGGAGAAGTCTTAGATTTATTTCGAGGGTTTATGGAAAGTGATGACCATAGTATTTTAATATCTTCTCACATTACAAATGATCTTGAAAATATTGCTGATTATATCGTCTTGATTAATGAAGGTAAAATTATTTTAAATAAATCTATTATAGATATCACAGATAATTATGGAATTGTTCATTGTAACAAAGAAATGTTTGATAAATTAAAAGAAAAAGCCATAAATTATCGAAAAAATAAATATGATTATGAAGTTTTAATTGATAATAAAAAAGAGCTTAAGAATAAATTTAAAGACATAAATATCGATAAAGCAAGTATCGATGAAATGATGTATTTACAAGTGCGAGGTGAAAAATAATGAAAGGATTAATTTTAAAAGATTTGCTTATTTTAAAAAATCAAATGCGCAGTGTCTTAATTATTATACTAGGATTTATTCTTTTATCTTTATGGATGGAAAATTATTTTTATATAGCATTTATTATTCCATTTTATATTGTAATGCTTGTAATATCTACTTTTAGCTATGATGATTTAAATAATTCCAATACTTATATTGTAGCGCTTCCCTATAGCCGCAAAACAATTGTTAAATCTCGATATATCTTAAGTGTGATAAGTATTATAACATCTTTATTAATTGGCTTAGTACTATCTCTAATTATTCCTATATTTAATAGTGAAATGGATTTTGCAAGCACTTTTGCATCAACCGCTGCCACTATTTTAGGAGTAATTTTCGTAATTGCACTACTCATGCCATTTTTCTACAAATTCGGTGTTCAAAAAGGCAGAATAATGTTATTTATAGCTATCATGGGAATATCTATATTAATTGGTATTATTATTTCCTTATTTGAAAATGCTAATCTAAACATTGCTTCCTTCTTTAACAGCATAGAAAATATGAATTTTATTATTTTAATATTAATAGCTATAGCCATCATGACAATTATCCTCTATATTTCTTATCTGGCTTCTTGTAAAATTTTTAAAAATAAAGAATTTTAGTCTAATATATGTCAAGTGCCCTCCAGCGCTTGCCTTTTTTTGTGTGAAATATAGTATAATAATGCCGAGGTATTATATGAAAAGTAGTAAAAGAAGTAAAAAAATAAAGTTGACAAAAAAAGCTAAAATATTTGGTAGCATTATTATTATAGGAATAGTTTTATGTTCTTTAACATTTATTCATTCAAATAAAAATTTAGAAGTAGAAGTACATGAAATCGAAGAAGAAAAAAATTACACCTTAAAAATAGATTATCCCGAAATAGAAAATAAAAATATAAATGATAAAGTTACAAAATATATCCAACAACATAAAGACGAGTTTCTAAAAATGGCAGAAAAATTAGATCAAGTAACAGAAACAAAATTAGATTTATCCATAACTTATACTCTAGAAGATTTATTTAATTATAAAGCCTTGCATTTAACAACTTACTCTTTCACAGGCGGAGCCCATTATAATAAAGAAATTAAGTCTTATTATTTCAACAAAGAAAATGGTGAAGAAGTAAATATAACTAACTTTTTAGAACAAAATGCATCTTTAGAAGACTTATCTAACTTAGCTTATTATTACACTCTAGATTACTATAAACAAGCGAATAAAGAATATGATGAAGAATGGATAAAAGAGGGTACTAGTGCGAAGATCGAAAATCTCTATCATTTTGATATTACCGAAGATGGCTTAAAACTATTATTTCCTCATTATCAAGTAGGACCATATTCCGATGGTGAAATAGAAATTACGATCCCTGAAGAAAAATTAAAAGGAATTATAAAAAAAGAATATTTAAGTATTGAAGAAGAACCAGTAACCTTTCCTAATTCTCCTAAACGAGATTTAAGTGAATTCCAAAATAAAAAACTTCTAGCTTTTACTTTTGATGATGGACCAAGTAATGGACCAACCAATAAATTATTAGATAATTTAGACAAATATAATGCTAGAGTAACTTTCTTTGTTTTAGGAAGTAGGGTAAATACTTACAACAATACTTTAAAAAGAGCATATGAGATGGGAAATCTTATTGGTAGCCATACCTATAGTCATCTAAACCTATTTAAATTAGGTGATTATGATATTATGAAAGAAATTAATAGTACCAATGATGCTATTGAAAACATTTTAGGTATTCGTCCTGATAAGCTTAGAGCCCCTTATGGTAATACTAATGAACACATAAGAAATCTAAGTAATATGTATTCTATATTATGGGATATTGACACAGAAGATTGGCGCTACAAAGATGCCGAAAAAATTAAAGAAAATATTGTATCTCACGCTCATGATGGAGCAATTATTCTTCTTCATGATATATATGAAACCAGTGTAGAAGGAGCCTTACTTGCTATGGAGGAATTACAAAATGAATATGCTTTTGTAACCATTGATGAAATGATTGAATTAAAAGGTATCACTTTAGATAAAACTAAATCTTATTTTAACTTCTAATGAAAGAAAGGTGTAAAAATGATTAAATTTATAAATGTCTCAAAAACATTTGGAAACAAAAAGATTTTAGACAATATCAATTTAGAAATCGAAAAAAATAAAATTACATGTTTAATCGGAGAAAGTGGTTGTGGAAAAACCACTCTTTTAAAGATGATTAACCGCTTAAATGATCCTACTAGTGGTATAATTACAATTAATGGGAAAAACATATTAAAAGAAGATCCTATAAAATTAAGAAGAAATATAGGCTATGTAATTCAACAAACAGGATTATTTCCTCATATGACTATAGAAGAAAATATTGAAATTATACCTAGAATTGAAAAAGTACCCCAAAAAGTAATGGAAAAGAAAACGCTAGAATTAATGGATATGATTGACTTAAATCCAAATGAATATTTAAAAAGATATCCAAGTGAATTATCTGGAGGTCAGCAACAAAGAATAGGGATTGCTCGAGCATTTGCAACAGACCCTAACATTATTTTAATGGATGAGCCATTTAGTGCTTTAGATCCAGTAACCAGATTATCTTTACAAGATGAGTTAATAAAAATTCAAAACAAGCATAAAAAAACGATTGTCTTTGTAACACATGATATGGATGAAGCTATAAAATTAGCTGATAAAATTGCCATCTTAGAAAGTGGTCATATTATCCAATACGATACACCCGAAATGATTTTAAAAGCCCCAGCTAATAATTATGTAAAAGAATTTGTAGGTACTAAAAGAATATGGTCATCACCTGAACTAATTAAAGTAGAAGACATTATGATTGCTCATCCTGTAACATGTACTCCAGAATATTCTATCTTTTATTGCTTAAATAAAATGCGAATGATGAAAGTAGATACATTAATGGTAGTAAATGAAGAGAATGTTTTATTAGGTATACTTTATGCGTCAAACTTAACAGGAATAACTGATTATGATAAAAAAGCAAAAGACTTTATTGAAAAAGATTTTCTTGCTACCCATCCTCAAGATTCTATTATTGATTTAGTTGGTTTAATTAATGAGCAAAAAATTACTACTATGCCAGTAATAGACAAAAAGGGAAAATTAAAAGGACTAATTACAAGAAGCACACTTCTAACTTATATGAGCAAACAATTCTTGAAAGATGGTGAAAAGTAATGGCATTTTTAGATTATCTATTTTCGAATTTTTCTGAAATATTAGACCTTTTAATTGAACATATCAAATTAACATCTTTATCGGTTCTAATTGCTATTATAATTGGAGTGCCAATAGGAATATTAATTTGTTATATAAAAAAAATAGGAAGACCTGTTCTTGCTTTTGCTAACATTATGCAAGCAATTCCATCAATGGCATTATTAGGATTTACCATTCCTTTTTTAGGAATTGGCACAATACCTGCTATATTAATGGTAGTATTGTATTCTTTATTACCAATTATAAAAAATACGTATACAGGAATTGCTAATATTAATCCTCAAATGATTGAGGCAGCAACTGGGATCGGCTTAACAAAATGGCAAATACTAACGAAAGTTCAAATTCCTTTAGCTCTACCAGTAATTATGAGTGGTATTCGTATCTCAGCAGTTAGTGCAGTAGGTTTAATGACTCTAGCCGCATTCTGTGGAGCAGGTGGTTTAGGCTATTTAGTTTATGCTGGGATTCGTTCTATTAATAATTATCAGATTTTATCAGGAGCTATACCAGCATGTTTGTTAGCATTATTCATTGATTACGTCTTAGGAATTATTGAAAACTTAGTTACTCCTAAATATAATAAAGATAAAACAAAAAAAGGTTTTTTCAAAAGAGAAAAGACCCAGAAAGCAATTTTAATAATAGTAGGAATTTTACTTATTGTACTATTAATATTTCCGATGTTTTTCCAAGAAAAAAATGATAGAGAAATAACAATTGGTAGTATGGATTTTACTGAACAAGAAATACTATCTTATATGATAAAAGATTTAATTGAAGACCGAACAGATATAAAAGTAAATCAAAAATTATCTCTTGGTTCATCAAGTATTGTATTATCCGCAATAAAAGAAAATGATATTGATTTATACATTGATTATACGGGAACTATTTATGGTAGTGATCTGAAAAAAGATCCAAACTCCAAAATTAACGAAGTTTATCAAATATCTAAAAAAGAACTGAAAGAAAAATACGATTTAAATATCCTAAATGACTTAAATTTTAGTAATACCTATACATTAGCCGTAACTAAAGAAACAGCTCAAAAATACAATTTGCGAACAATTAGTGATTTGAGTATTGTATCAAAGGAGTTAATATTTTCACCGACTTTAGTATTTATGGAAAGGACGGACTGTTGGTTAGGACTACAAAAAGCATATCCTATAGCTTTTAAAGACGTTATTGCTCTAGATGGAGCCCCAAGATATTTAGCTTTAATGAATAAAGAAAGTGATGTCATCGATGCTTATTCAACTGATGGTTTATTAAAAAAATATGATTTAGTAGTTTTAGAAGATGATAAAAATTTCTTTTTACCTTACCAAGCTATCCCAATTGTTAATAATCGTATATTAGAGGAATTTCCAGAAATTATTCCTTTATTAGAAGAATTAAGTAATTATTTAAATGATAATATAATGAGAGAACTAAATTACTTAGTAGATGAAGAAAGAATAGAGCCAAAAGAAGTAGCTCAAAATTTTTTAATCCAAAACAATTTAATTACGAAAGAAACAATATAAAAACACATCCTTATCGGGTGTGTTATTTTTCCATTGTTCTAGCTTCTCTAGCACTAATTCTTACCTTAGTTCCATCAATAGTCTTCTTTTGAATATTAGGTTTTTGCTTCATTTTAGTTGCGTTAAGTGCATGACTTCTCTTATTGCCTGTTAAAGGTTTCTTTGTTGTAACTTTCTTAGCCATTTTGCCACCTCCATAAA
>ERZ1643249.4670-NODE-4670-length-11298-cov-11.233923_pt1 | contig 11298 bp, 5 predicted proteins | sample MGYA00579263_ERZ1643249 | MGnify/ENA primary metagenome ERZ1643249 (study PRJEB29033, sample SAMEA4952264) | chicken gut metagenome | biome: Broiler Chicken; feature: Gastrointestinal Tract; material: Caecum | place: Ireland | collected 2018 | study: Broiler...
CAACGCCCATCACGGTGGCATGGCCTTCTACGAGGGGTACTGCTCCGGTGATCTGATTTTTCCGAATAACGGCATCGCCGCAGACGACGGCCCCTTCCTGCGCTGTTCCGCCGGACATCACGGCCCGGTCACGGACGCGGGCCTGGCCGCCGACTTCAGCTTCATTGGAAATGAGGGCCGAACCGCTTACCCGGGCCTGCCCGGTCAGGAAGGCACCGGTCGTCACGATGGCGCTTTCGCAGCAGATAGCCTCTCCATAGATCCAGGCACCATCGTTTTCCTGAGACAGATTTTCCTCGCTCTGGACATAACCGCCCAGGGTACCGGGGCCAACGGTTTCGCTTACCCGCTGCAAAGCCCGGATGCGGTGCAGGCTGGGGTCTTTGGGATGTGCGATGTCGGTAATCTCATACTTCTTCGAAGGCGTGACTTCCTCCACCGCGAAGTCGAAGTCATGGTCCTGCCAGAAGTGCACATACAGCAGGCCATCTTCGGTTTCGATTTCTCGCTGCTCGAAGCCCTCGCCCCAGCCGTCTGAATACTGTCCGGCCAGGTAGTCCATGAGCTTGTCCCAGCCGGGTTCCGAAAGATCATCATCTGCCCGCACCGTGGTACAACCATAAAGCCGCCCGTTCCAGACCTCCACCGAGGGGACCAGACTCCGAACGTGCTGCTTAACGTAATCGCTCTCATAGAAGTATTTCATGAGATCTTCGGTACCGTTGTCGGTGTAGGCCTTGACTGCCTTTTCAATTTCCTCCGCATAAAGCAGCAGTTCTTCGCCGTTGTATTCGTCGGCGGAATCCTCGTATTCATACTCTCCGGCCTGGTACAGTTCACCAGTCAGCGGAGAGTACATTTTGAAAATGCGTTCACTCAATCGCATCACCTCCGTTATGGTCATCGCGCCAACTCGGTGCGATGTCTGGTACAGGCACATCTTGCCTGTTTGATTTGTTTGGCGAGGTCGGCATAGTCGCCGCCCTCGATCTGCGGCAGGCACAGGGACACTTTGTACTTGCTGCCGAGATTGCGGGCAATGGCAAGCGCCGCATGGCGGCCCGGTTCATCATTGTCCATGCAAAGTTGGATGGTGTCCACATCCGGGTGCTGCCGCAGGAACTCCACCAACGCCACCGGCGTCTTGATCTCCACATTTTGTTCTTTCGGAGCATAAATGCCGCCCAGCGAGAGGCGGTACTTGTCTGCGGTATTATCCGAGAGGGTCATCTCAGCCATGGCATCAATGGCCGCCTCAAACACAGCTACTGTGGTGGTAGGATGCAGCGGCGGAATGCAGAAGCCATACCGCTTGTCGCTGCCCGGCGTTTCAGCTTTAAACGGACGGCCATGGCTGTAGGTCCCCCGAAGGGCTGCATACCGGGCCGTGCCGTTTTCATCCTTGCCGATAAACACACAGTTGTGATACGGAAGGCTTTCGTACACGAGGCCACGGTCCACACAGTAACTGAGCACCACGGGGGAAATGCCTCGCCCGCAAAGGTACGCCACAACCCGGGCGTTGTTGCGGGCAGCAGGCGGAAGAGAGAACTCCGGGCGCTTCTGCTCAACTTCCTCATGGGCAACAGGGATGTACCCAGGTACCTCATCGCACAGCATCCGCACGGCTTCCACAAAACCACACTGCTCCACATGGACGAGATAGTCCAGGGCAGACTTGCCTCCGATCCCACGGCTTTTCCAGTGCCAAACGCTGGATTCCCCGTTAATTTTGAAGCTATCGTGACTGCGCAGCTCGAACTCGCCGCGGGCGCTGCTCTTGACCAGATCTGCGGAACGATACCGCCGCAAGAATTCAATGGCCGTCATCTTTTTGGCGGCGGCGATCTGTTCCTTGCTGACACCAGGCATCAGGAAAGGGCCCTCATCAGCAGGCTACTCTTATCCACCTGCTCCCAGGGAAAATCCTCACGTCCGAAATGCCCGCCGACGGCAGTACGGGCATAGATCGGCTGCTGCAGATGGAGGGTCTCGATCATGCCCGCAGGGGTCAGATCGAACACATGGCGTACTGCCGCTGCCAGATATTCATCATCGCAACGGAAACACGTTTGGAAGGTGTCCACCGTAACCGCCATGGGCTTGGCCATGCCGATGGCATAGGTCAGGGCCACGCAGCATCGATCCGCAATATTGGCAGCCACAATGTTTTTCGCAATGTACCGGGCCATGTACGCAGCGGTCCGGTCAATTTTGGTGGGGTCTTTGCCGGACAACGCCCCGCCGCCCTGGCTCACAAAAGGCCCGTAAGCATCCACCATGAGCTTGCGCCCCGTCAGGCCGGTATCGGCTTCCGGGCCGCCCACCACGAAGCTTCCGCTGGGGTTGAGGATGACTTCCATCCGATCATCGGTGGGCATCCCTTTGAGAGAGGGCAGAATGACCTGGGAGAAGATGTCAGCCTGAATATCCTCGATACGTACCCCTGCTTCATGCTGGACCGACAGCAGGATCTGGGCCACCCGCATCGGTTTGTCATCCTCATACTCCACGACTACCATGGCTTTGCCATCGGGGCCGATTCCGTGAACAGCACCGGTCATTCTGGCCAGGGTCAGCAGGCTGGTGAGGCGGTGAGCGATCACCACGGGCATGGGCATCAGTTCGGGCGTTTCGTTGCAGGCGTACCCGATGACGACACCCTGGTCACCAGCCCCGATGGCATCGTCATCCTCAGGGCTGTCCACAGGCACTTCCACAGCTCCCGCGATGTCCGGGCTCTGGGGATGCAGATAACAGTCGATCTGGAAGCCCTTGGGGTCATACCCCACGCTGTGCAGCACGTCCCGGGCAATGTTGAACACATCAGGGTTCGCTTCGGTGGTGATCTCTCCGGCCACAATGATATGACCGCGGGTGGCCATAACCTCACAGGCGACGCGGCTGGCGGGATCTCCGGTCAGACACGCGTCCAGGACGTTGTCTGCGATGAGATCGCAGAGCTTGTCGGGGTGACCTTCGGTCACGGATTCGGCAGAATAAAAAGTTCTCATAGATTTCTCCTTTGCTTGTTGATGTGAGTGGTAAAACAAAAAGGCGCACAGCCGGGAGGGCTGCGCGCCTGATACACTATGTATTTTCTCATAGGTTATCGTTCAGGGGTTGACGTTTGTTTGGGTGGAGGCGTTTTCTCGCGGTGCTCTTCGGGGTTCATGACCTGCCGATAGCGTTCCGGCGAACAGTTTTCCACAAAGATCGAGTCTCCCAGTGGATAAAACAGCTGCGGGTCATGGTACAGTGCTTCATACCGTTTGACTTGTTCGGGAGTCAGGCTGCAGAAGTCATCCTGCGTGAGACCGACCACAAAGAAGGTCCCGGCGATAACATCATAGTCCCCCAGTGTTCGGTTGAAGGGAAGATTTTGCAGCTTGCCTTCATCATTGCAGACGATGCAAGCGTTATCCTTCCAGGGGTAAACGCATTCAATAAGTCCGCCGACGATGGCCTGTTCTGCTGCCAGACTCTTCTCGATTTCCGCTTCCCGGGGATACTGCCCCGGTTCAACTATCAGTACCTTCATGTGCGTTCCTCATATTGGGGATCATCCTCAGGAGAAGGCTCCTCGGTATGACGGCGTTTGTAAAGCAGAATGCCAAAAGCAATGCCGGCAGAGCCTGCCAAGGCAACCAGCAACCCCAGCGGAGTGTTATCCCCTGTCTGCGGAAGGCTGGCAACAGGCTTCGGTGTGGGAGTGGGCGTGCTAACCGGTTGTTCCGGTTTCGGGGTAGGTGTCGGGGAAGGGTTGTCCGGGGTGGGAGGTGTTTCGGGACTAGGTGCATCGCGCATGATCACCATGCCATCCTCCAGCTTTTCCCAGTGATCGAAAATCAGCCAATCGCGGCCAGTGCAGATATAGACATCGGCCTCATTAAGAAGATCGCCGTTTTCATCCTTACACTGTTGCAATTTGAATTTGATGGACTCCGCGATTTCATACCCGTTGGGAGCTGCCGTTTCCACCAGAGTGTATACCGTATCAAATTTCAGGCCACGGATTTCGGTGGGCTTGTCGCCGCTGACCCACTGGCGCACTACATTGCCGTCCTTGTCCTGGATGGTAAGCGTTGCGCCGGAAAGTTCATCGTCCTCGGTAAGCGCCCGCTTGGATACATAGAAAGAGGTGGCATCGTTTTTGAAGGTCTGCTCAAGTTCCACTACGGGCGTACTGCTGCCGGCATAGATGAAGGCCAGCTCCTGGTCGGGTGCGTCGAGGTAGTATCCTTCCGGTGCGCGCAGCTCACGAAGCAGATAGCGTCCGCTGTTGGCAGTGGTGTTTTCAGGAATCTGCACGTTGCTCATGCCATAGTAGAGCCCCCGCAGCGGCAGATCGCAGGTGAACGTGGTGCGCCCTTCGGAGTCGGTAGGAGCCGAGGTTGCGATCAGATCCCCTGCATGGAACAGCAGCTCGCCAGAACCATTGTAGATATCATCCACCGTATACAGGTTGTAGACAGCACCGGCAACCAATGCATCCGTTTTGACGTCGCGCTTGCAGACGGTGAGTTCCGTTTTGACCCTCTCGTTGTAGAACTTGAGGACCTGCGCCTCTACCTGTTCGGCGGTGGCCTCATCTGCGTTGATAACCTCAAAGGTATCCGTGGATGCATTGCCTTCCTCATCGGTAGAGGTAATGCTCTGAGCCATGACTACGCTGTTGGTCTGATTATCCCAGGAGAACACCACATCGTAGCTCTGCTTTGTTCCGGTGTATCCGTAGGGAGGAGTGGATTCTTCCACATGGTAACAGCCAAGCGGCAGGGTTACCGTAACTTCACCCACCGAGCCATCATGGATGACGCTGAGGAAATCATGGGTGGAATTGGTGCGGCCAGGTGCAAATGTAACGATATCGCTGGTACCGTCACCCGTCTGTACAACAGCAACGACATCGCCTTTGGCATACCAAAGGGTCCGGTTGCCATCGGCGTCGACCTGATGATCCTGGGTGTAAATGTCCTCATTGGCTGTGATGGTGTACTCGGCATACGGAATGGGCCGATCCTCGTAAACGAAGTGGCCGGGCCACGCCTCTCCGCTATACTGCGGGTCAACCTGGTCGCTGCTTTCTTCTTCCCAGCCGGTTAGGACTTCACCTGTTTTACGGATGGTCAACCGGCCCAAGGTCTCATGGTTGATGTACTCCTGGGTAAGGATATACTCATCCATGTCGTTGACAGCATTGTCAACCACTTCCCACGCCGAGTCGGAAGAGATCTCAAACTCCACCGAATACTGCTCATCGTTGAAGAAGCCGTTGGGGCCTTCCAGTTCCACGACCTCATATCGGCCCAGGGGCAGTTTTTCGGGGGTTTTCATGCGGCCCTCGCTGTCGGTATAGAACACGTTGGTTTTCTCGGTTGGATCACCGCTGCTGGGATCGACCATGGACAGGCGCTCTTTGGTTCCATCCTCATGCAGCATATAGATGGCGAAAGAGGTGTTGGCCAGTTTGACTGCCTTGCCGGTTTCGGCATCCACCTTGATCAGTTTCAGATAACCTTCCATTTCCTCATCGAGGATGTTATAAGTCAGGTAACTGTTGCTGGGTTCGGTCACACTTCCGTTGGGCTGGCACATGACGCTCTGCGGGGTAGTGCTGTCCACCGTAAAGCCAAAGGGATCACATTGGAACACGTCTTTCGGAATGGTGGACTCCACGACAAGATACTGCCCATAGGGAAGGCCAGTCACTCGGAACACACCTTCCTCGTTGGTAAAGATCTCATCGAGACGGTATTCATTGGTCGTGCCGGTGGGAATCCAGCCGAGACTGCTCCCGTTGGCATTGTCGCCAGCTTCTGTCAGAGTCGCATTGTAGGCATACACCAGATCGGTGTCGCTCTCAAACATCCGCGCTACGGCCTGACTCTCCTGACTGAAATCATATTTGAGGGTTTCGTTATCGTAATTGTCCTTGCGGTAGGCGTCCAGCACGCTCTGGATGTTGTAGCTACCGTCCGGGTTGCGGGTAAACTGATCCGCCTTGCTCAGATCGGGGATGCGGTAAATGGTGAAGCCTGCACCTTCCAGCTTGGGAGCGGGGCTGCCCGGGCCGGTGGTGCTCACCAGCTTGCGCAGTTCGAAGCCGCCCTTCAGCACTGCATCCAGGCTGTGCTCACTCTCACGGATCACATACCCGGACTCATCGCCATAGGACAGGGTCTGATAGTGATTGACCTCATCGCAGAGGTACCCTTCGGCGTAGCTCAGGTAGTAGCCATCGTAGGTTTTGCTGCCGTCCAGCGCACGGCCCTCTGCCACAGCGGAATATAGATTCTTATAGATATAGTCGGTATACTCACCATCGGACTGTTCCAGGGGAGAATACTGGCCGGTCGGCTCCAGCTCACGGTTCATTTCCGGGTACTGTCCGGTGATGTAGAACTTGCTGTTGGTATCCACCGGCAGGACAATACCGGTAGCGCGTTCAACCAGATAATACCGACCAAGATAAAGGTTTCCGAACACCAGCTTTCCATCCTTGATCTCGGCGCTGGCCACCAAATGGTCTTTGGCAAGAATGGGAAGATAACTCTCATCCCAGCCATTGTTGGTACGCACAGTGGTATGCCAGATAGGCTCGCCACTACTGTCCACAATCTTGCTGTAATCAACCACCCCGGTCACACCGTCAGGATGCTGAATATCCGCAGCCGCGTAAAGATCGTACACGGCCCCTTCGATGCTGGCTTCACCGTGAGGTGCGGTACCGGATACTGCAGAGCTGCTGGCGCTGCGGGGTGTATTCTGTCGCAGCTGATCCAGATCTGATTTCGTCAGAATAATCTCGCCCAAAACGCGATCATTCTGGAAGTTGCCATCCTTCGGAGTCATCGTGTAGCTGTCCTCGTTGTTTGCGAGGCCGGTGCTGTCGGTCTTATAGACACGGGTAGCATCTTTCTTTTCATCGCTGATCGTCACAGTGGCTTCCACACCGCCGGAGGTCAACAGTTTTGTGCCGCCAGTGTATTCGAAGGCGATGTCGGCATTGTAATCTGTATTGTCCAACCAGATTACGCTACCGTCGTTGGCTTTGGTGATTTCGATATAGTAGCCCCGCTTGCCCAAAGGCGTACCTGCGGTGCCGGGATGTTCCACATCCGTCCAATCGCCGTAATAGCCAGAAGGGGCACGGGTTTCCACAATAAGGAATCGTCCTTCATTGCGCTGCGTGTAATACATTGTCCGGCTTTTGATTGGGTCACCGGCAGCATACGCTGATCCGTTTGCGACAGAGTAAGTTCCATCCTCATTGCGGACAACCGTGTACTGATTGTACCCACCATACGGGATATACTTCTGCGTCACGGTGTCCCATTCATAGACCTCGTAAGCAGTATCGGCAGCAATCTGTTGGCCAGTTTCGCTGTCCACCTTTTTCAGGTTGATCTGAAGTGACCACTCATCGTTTTTCATAATGTAGTCGTTGGAACTGTCAGCAGGCACGGTGATAGTCTGGTGGCTGCCAAGACTGCCATTGAATTCCTCGAAACCATACGGGATCTCTACTTCATCGTAGGAGAAGCGAATCGACGCCAGCTCAGCACGGGCGGTTGCAATAGCTGCATCCACCATGCCTTGCGCTTCGTTCTGCAGCTGCGAAATGGCGGCGTTTTTGGCTGCATCCGCAGCGGCATCCGCCTCGGCTTGGCTGTTGTAGGGGCCTTCCTGGCCGCTAAGCGTGGTTGTGCTGGTCTTGCTGACCTCATAATGCACCGACCAGGTTACTGTACCGTCGCCGCCGTTGTTCTGATAGCTGTCATCGTTTGTGTGGCCGGAAGTGGTAATAGTCTGCGCACCGGCGGGGCTCATCTGCCAGCTGCCACCGTCGATACTGCCGCTGGTTTTGGATGGCGTAATGGTAATTTTGGCACCATCCACCTTTTCGCCGGTCTCCAGCTGCTGTTTGTCTGCATTGACTGTGAATGTCAAGTCAAAGCTGCCGCTGGCGGACTGCGCAGGGGCCGTCCAGTTTGCGGAATAGTATTCGGAGTCGGGTACGTCCGGGATATCCGTACCGCCACCCTCCTCCGAAATTTCTTCGCCTACAATGGCAATGACCTGCCAGGCATACCCGGCAGGCGGGTTATAGATATAGGTATAATATCCGTTTTCGCCAGAGTAAGTAGCGGCCTTGCTATCAGTTCCCTGCTCGGACAGCTCCTGGGCAGAAGCACGATAGGTTTGGGCGGCCAAGCTATTCGGATAGTTGGCCATGATCCACATCTGAACGTCATCGTAGTAGCGATATGCTGTGTCTGCAGCGTTTTCACTCTCCAAACCGTAAGTAGCTGCCGTCGTTCCGCTGTGCTTTTCTTCCAGCAGGTTCAGCGAAAGCTGTCCCAGCCCGCCCCATATATTGATCTGGTTCGCATAGTGGTTACCGGGCGTATATTGACCGGGTTCCAGCCGCGACACATACGAAAAACTATAAGTTGGGCAACCCGTGGGCTGGCCATTCAGACCATGGCTGCAGCAGTAAGCCTCCATGCCGTTAAACCAAACCAGCCACGTTCCACCCTCGAAGCTGATCGAGGTGATCTTACCGGTGGTAAACGGGGGTGTGGGTCCGGCAGCATAGGTGCCGGCTACGGCATTCGCCGCGGTTTTCGTGGCTGCTTTGCTCTCGCCCAATTTCACCTGCAGGGTCTTGCTCAGTTCAGTGCCATCCGGCGCACTGTAGCGAAACTCCACTGAAAAGTCATGGTCGGCTTTCACATAGAAACCGGACGCAAAAGCAGAAGTTTCTTTGTAGCCGGTCTTGGTAATGGATTCGATTTCATCTGCATCCGCCGGTTGGCCCTCAAAGTCCATGAGGACCACGTCCTCCGGCAGGAGAATCTCCGATGTGCTCCCATTGGCAGGGTATTCGACCTGTACCATCAGGGGTACGATGGCATATTCTTCTCCAGGTTCCCGGCCCACTGTAATGATCAGGTCATCTGCGTGCAGGGCTTCAGCATCGATATGAGCATCCACACCGTCGTACAGGTCTGTTACCCATTCCGAAACGGAAATGCGAGTCTGACCGGTGGCAATGGGCAGCCCCATGCTACCGATATAGCTGCCAGTGGGTGCATCCGGCAGATCGTCGTAAAGCATCTCAGTGATCTCGCCCAGATCCGGTTCCCCACCCGCTCCGGTAGCAACCGGGTTTTCCATCGCGGCGTAGGTGACTGCAAGAATAGCTGCCCACACGGCATAGGCGTCTTGCACACGGTCATCACTACGTTCCGCTTCCGGGATCTGGTTATACAGATCCTCTGCTTCATACAGCGGTGCACAGGCTTCTTCCTGCGCAGCAATGGCATCATTGAGCTTGGACTCCAACACGGCGTTGTCCAGGTCAGCCATCCACGCCTGATGCGCCAGCCCCCAGGCGTTGCTGGCTGCCACCATGCTGTCACGATCCATCGCCGCAACAGCGTCTATAAACGCCTGAGCCTGTTTGCTCAGCGCTCCTTCCGCTGCTGTTTCTGCGGTTTCAGAAGTTGCCGTTGGGGTTTCTTGTGAGGGGGTGGATTCTGCAAATGCCAGAGAGCCGCTCATATTGCTGAACAGCAAAACTCCTGCCAACAGCAGTGCCATCCCCCGTTTCCAGAGTTTAATAAAATGATTCGGCATAACTGTCTCCTTTATTACAAATGCATCTTGGGTTACCGCTCCTGTTGCCTTTTCGGTCTAGGTCGTGCGGGGACTTCCGGCGCATCCGCTGGTCGCCCTATTTCCGGGATAAAACCACCCAAACGGTTCGGAACAAAATCCGAGAGCCACGTGCCGCCGAAAGTTGCATGGGTTTGTATCCGCCACATGGCAAGTTTTCCAACGTCCAGCTTCACGCCCTCAAAGGGATAGAGCAGACAGGTCAGACCGTCATACTCGAAGGAGGAGATATCCTGAAACTTGGTGCCATCCTTAAGAATGCCGTTTTCGGTAAACATCTCATTGATACCGTCCAGCCATTCCTGCAGATCGCCACCACAGCCTTGCAAGATCAATCCTTCGCTGTCATTCATGCGGCGCAGACTATCAGTTGAAATCGCGTGAATTCCCAAAATTCAACGCCTCCTTTCCTGTAAAGAGAAACAGGCCCCCGCTTTGTGACAAGGGTCTGTCCCATGGCGATTTATGTTTTTCCGTAGAGCTGGGCATCCAGCGCAGCCAACCGCCTTCCGATGGCCTCCACCACATTGACCGTCACGCCATTTCCGGCCTGTTTGTAGATCTGATTGTCGCTTTGAATGGCCAGTACCTTGTCGATGCGCTCATCTGTCCAGCCCTGCAGACGCAGGCACTCCCGTGGAGTCAAGCGGCGGATTCGGCCATTGTGCAGCACCCCGGAAGCCTCTCTCTTATGCTTGCGAATCCCGCCGTTCTGCTTTGCGGTCAGGCAGCGGGCAATCTCGGTGGTTTGGGGATCACGATTCATATCGATGAAGCATGGTGTCCCTTGTGTTGATCCGGTGGTGAGGGTGTGGGCAATTTTGTGTCCCACCCTACCGCGACGGGTATTGGTGCTATAGTAACTGATGTCGATGCTGTCCCCTTCATAGGCCATCTTGTAGCCTTTTCGGGTCGCTTCTTTGATGGGCAATCCGACAGCATACAAACCGGTGCGTCCTCCAAATCCTCCCGCATGAGCAGCCAGTGTACAGCTTATTCCGTCGGGGGAATAGATTCGTTCTCCCTGGGCGCCTGGTCGAACTTGTGCAAGAGCATTTCCTGCTGCTGTGGTGAAAGGAAGTATTTTTCCTCGACATCGGACATCAAGATATCCGACAAGGTACACCCTACGGCGGGACTGGGGGACGCCGAAATCTTTGCTGTTGAGCACCTGCCATTCCACACCATACCCCAGTCTGTCCAGCGTATGGAGGATCGCAGCAAACGTCCGTCCGCCCTCATGAGAAAGCAGGCCGGGTACGTTTTCAAACAGCAGATAGCGAGGCTTCCGGGCTTCAGCCAATCGGGCCAGCTCGAAGAAGAGAGTGCCGCGAGGATCTCCGAACCCTCGTCGGTTGCCGGCAAGGCTGAAAGCCTGGCAAGGAAATCCTCCGCAGAGCAGTTCGAAGTCGGGCATTGTATCGGGATCGGCTTTTCGGGCATCGTCAATGAACCACTCTCCCTCCGTGTCAAACAGAGCGCGATAGCTGCGGTCGGCGTATTTGTCGATCTCACAGTGTCCCATGCAAACAAAATTGCCGGCTCTGGCCAGCCCCTCCCGAAAGCCGCCCATGCCGGCAAACATATCAATATAGTGAATGGTCTTTCGCATCC
>ERZ1643249.4671-NODE-4671-length-11294-cov-20.857283_pt1 | contig 11294 bp, 9 predicted proteins | sample MGYA00579263_ERZ1643249 | MGnify/ENA primary metagenome ERZ1643249 (study PRJEB29033, sample SAMEA4952264) | chicken gut metagenome | biome: Broiler Chicken; feature: Gastrointestinal Tract; material: Caecum | place: Ireland | collected 2018 | study: Broiler...
TAGTCATAAAAAATGCACCTCCTAAAGTGTCTAACTTTTGGGGTGCACTTCATTTAAGCAGTTCTCTTTTCATTCAATAACCCCTCACTATATAGGACAAAAATAAACCAAAAATTAAGTATCTTTTTGATACATTTTTAATTTTTTTTAATTTTCTTTTTTAACTTTATTTTCAGCACTCTTTTGCAAATCATCAATAAAATCATCTACCATTTTTAAAACTTGCATAATGTTACCCTTGAATTTCTTTAAATTCTCAAAATGAGCTTCAACACCTAATTCTGCAAATGCATTATTCATTTTCTCAATATATTTATCATCAAGTTTTGAATAGTCAATTTGTTTGCTTAATTGTTCTCTTATACTCATATTTGATTTAGTTGCAATGGTTTGCCTTATTGCTTTTCTAACTTCTTTAATTAAATCTTTAATTTCATATAAATTAAGTTTTAACTGACCTGTTTTTCTAACCTCATTCATATAAGCCAAAAAAGCAAATTCTGTTTCTTGTTGTAATTTATCAAACTCACTTGTTTGAGTAAATTCTTTATCATTACACAAAATAACTCTATAATTATAGAATATTTTATCTAATCTTTGATTTATTGCACTTGGTGAAATATTCAACCTATTTGCAATATCTAATTGTTTTGTTCCTAGCAAATATTCAGTCAAGATTTCTCTATCTTCTTTTGGCAACTTGAATAAAGCTCGCTGTAAAACCCTTTTGTCAATTTTTTCTACCATTCTGTCAGCAAAATCTATATAACCATTGTTTCTAGAATGTTCCATTAAATAACTGTTTAAATAATCATCGCCTTTTCCATTCTTAACTTGAGAAAATGTAACTTCGTGTCTTCTAACTTTTCTTTCAAAACTTTCAATATTAATTGGTTTTTCTTCCATATCAACTCCTGTTAAGTTCATTATACAACAAAAAAAAATTTTGCTCAAAACAATCATTGGCACCAAAACAAAAAGAAGTAAGTCAACCTTACTTCTCTCTATTTATAAGAAAACTTTTCTTTATTATTAATTTCTTTTGAAAGTAAATACTTACAAAAAAGTAATAACATATAATTTATATATAATATATACAGTGCACACACTTTCTAAAACCCACAAAATAATATATTAATTATAAATATTTGTTGTTTTGTGTTTACTAGATATTTCTCAATCTTTATTTTCTTTTGTGGCTAATTTTTTATGTTTAAGTTCCTGATTTCATTTTTTTAATTCTTTATATATATCTTCCATATAAACTTTCATAAATCTTTCTTTTAACTCTTCATTGTTTAATAATAATGAAAAGAAATCTTGATTTTGATCATAGCCATTTATTAGAGCCTTTTTAACACTATCATTATATTTAAATTTAAAGTTTTTCAAAGTTTCAACTTTAGCACATTCTTGAAGTTGCTTATCGTGTAATAATAGGTCTCTTATTTGCAATATTGCCTTAACTGCAACATCAACATCATATTCCTTGTTAAAGAACTGATTTATCTCTTCTATTATTTCAGATAGTAATTGTTTTTCCTCTCTATCTATCAAAATATCATTTGGTTTTGGCGCCTTCATGCCTTCACCTGGAATAATTGTTCCATCGGTATATTCGCCTTCTTTCTTTTGAACAAAATCTGTTGCACAAATTTTATCAGAAATATCAAAATCGTTTGTCCCTGCAATAATTAACTCTTTAATAAGGTAGGTTAGAAAGTTATATTTTTTATGCAAGTTTTCATCTTTAAATGTTGTTACTTGAATTAAAAATTCATAGAATTTAACAAACTTTTTAATTGTTGAAATAATTTCATGTTTGTCACCTTCTTTAAATGTGTCAAACTTGTTTTTTGAAACTTGTAAAAGTGTCCACATTTTTTCTTTTTCTTTGCTGTTTCTTTTTGGTTTATATACAAGTCTATTAAAGTCTTCAATATCATCAAAATCCAATATACCAAAGCTATCAATTTTATCTTCTAAAACCCTGATATCTTCAGGATTAACTGATTCTAAAAGTTTTGTATCTTTATACCACATTGCAAATGATTTTTTAATATCTTCATACGAATTTTTAAAATCCAGAACAAAAGTCTTTTTATTATATGGAGGACAAATTCTATTTAGTCTAGATAATGTTTGAACAGCTGCAACACCTTTTAATGTTTTATCAACATACATTGCAACCAGCTTCTTTTGATCAAATCCTGTTTGAAATTTATTTGCTACAAGTAATACTTGATATTCATCTGTATCGAATGATTGCCTTATATAGTCATCTTCATTATCAAACAACCTTGATAATTTATTCCCTTTCAAATTCATTCCCAAACTAGTATATTGTGTTTCATCGTCCTTTAATGTTACTGTTCCAGAAAAAGCAACCAAGGCTTTAATTCCTTTATATCCTTGTTGTTGAATATAACGCTCAAAAGCTTGCTTATATTTAACTGCTGAAGCACGAGAACTTGTTACAACCATTGCTTTTTCATTGCCATTAAGCACTTTACCCATGATATTGTTTTTAAAGTGCTCTATAATAATTTGAACTTTTTGAGATATGTTAGTGTCATGTAGTTCAACAAAATCATGAATTTGTCTTGCAGCTTCAACCTTTTTCAATGGTGGATCAGCTTCTACAATTTTGTTAAGTTGATAATAAGTCTTATAGGTTACATAGTTTTCAAGCACATTTAGAATAAAACCTTCGTCAATTGCTTGTTTCATAGAATATAAATCAAAAGCTTTTTTATGTCCGTTTTTATCTAATGTTCCAAATATTTCGAAAGTTTTCTTAGTAGGTGTGGCAGTAAAAGCAATCATAGAAACATTGGCTTGTTTGCCACTCTTTTGTCTTTCTTGCTCAATTTCATCTGCCATGCTTTTTGCAGTTTCTTCGTCATCGGCATTTAATGCCTTTTTAACAGCTAGCATGTTTTGACCACTTGTAGAAGCATGGGCCTCATCAATTAAAACTGCAAATTTCTTTTCACTAGAATTTTTTATTTCGTCACAAATATATCTAAACTTTTGGATAGTTGTTACAACTATTTTTGTATTACCATTAATAGCAGTTTTTAAGTCTTGAGCAGTGCATTTATCATCCAAAACTTTTATAACACCACTTTTATGACTTAGGTTTAGAATAGCATCTTGCAATTGTCTATCAACAATAATTCTATCTGTCATAACAATAATAGTGTCAAAAATATTGTTATTATTATCATCATGCAAATCAGAACATATATGTGAAAGCCACGCTATTGTATTTGTCTTACCAGAACCGGCACTATGTTGTATTAAATAATCTTTAGAAGTATGATATTCTTTAACATCATTAACAATTCTTCTAACTGCATTTAATTGATGATACCTAGGGAATATAAGAGTTTCATCAACCTTCTTAACTCCAGTAATTTTATTTTCTTTTACAGATTTTTCTATAAATATAAATCTTTCAATCAAATAAATTAAAGTATCTTTTGTAAGAATATCCTCCCACATATAAGAAACTTTTAATTTTGTTTTATCGATAGGTTCTGGATTGCCTTTTCCGTCTTCACCATTACCTTGGTTAAATGGTAGGAAATAAGAAGCTTTTCCATTTAGCTTAGTACACATATAAACTTCTTCTAAATCCATTGCAAAGTTTACAAGTGCACCAATTTTATACTTTAATAATCTACTATTACTATCTCTATCAGTTCTATATTGTTCTATAGCATTTTGAACATTTTGGCCTGAAGTATTACATTTAAGTTCCATTGTAATAATAGCAAATCCATTTACAAATAAAACAAGGTCAATTCTTTCAGCATCTTTATGATAAACTTCTTCCATTACAGAAAAAATATTTGTACTATAAAGTTTATTGCTTGTTTTATTAAAAGTTGTTGCAGGTTTGTCATATAAAAGCTTAATTGATAAAACACTATCAAAATCAACACCTTTTTTTAATACATCAATTAAGCCTCTACTAGATTTGTTTATTTCAGCATTTATTTTGGCCAAAATCACATCATTTGTATCTTTCTTATATATTTTCTTTAACTTCTCATAAACATCTGGTTGAGAGTTGTTTAAAAACTCGAAAAAGAGTTCTGTATCCATAGCTAAAGCTTTATTATAATTAACAGCACTTCTTTCAATATATTTATTTTCTTCAACTAATCTTTCTATAATTAATTTTTGAAAATCTTCTTTTTCTTTTAATAAATTAGCCATAATTTCTCCTTAAACTCTTTTTTTACCTGTAACATATTCATAAATCAAAGATTGTTTATATTTTTTCAAAGTTTCTAAACTTTCTTTTTGTTTATTAATTAGCTCATCAGTTTTGTTTAACTTTAATTTTAAAAACTCCAGTATTTTTCTTTGTTCATCCAAAGGAATTATAGGAATGATAACATCTTTCAAAGTATATGAGTAAATAACTTCAATTGTTGTAGCATTGCTAAATTTATTTAATTGATCAGATAGCAATGTTGACCAATTAAAAATTATTTTTACTAATTCTGGTAAAATTTTAGTCTCATCACATTGAAACCTAATAATACAAGGATGTATAATTCCTTGATAAAATTCATTTGGAACAATAGATACTTTACCAATAGTTCCTCTTGTTGTAATTAGTAAATCTCCAGATTTAACTTTAAATCCTATCATTTCTTTATATTTTTGTTCATCTATGAATGTATCATTTGTTTGATAATTTTCATCCAAAACAGTTCTTTGATTATACACCCAATAACCTTCAGCTTTAAAATCTGTATTTGATAAAGCACTTCCAAATGGGCCAACTTTGATTTCTTTTAAAATATATTTCAGCTTTTTTGCTTCCCAATGTTTCGGAATATCTCCAATCCATTCATATCCACTATATTTCATTTCAATACTAGAATTTAGCCCTTTTGTAATTGTTTCTGTCACGAGGGATTTTTTGTATTGCTCAAGCGTTTGAATTTGTTTTTCAGTTTTTGATATAATTTCATCAATATCGGCACATTTTTTATCAAGAAAGCCAGCAACTTTTAGTTGCTCTTGTAATGTTGGTATAACTATAGATAGTCTTTCGATATCTTCCATTGCTATATTTTTCTGCGTGTTCATTGTGCAAAAATTATCAATGTTCTCTTGTCCTGCTGGAGACAGTAAATAATATCTTAAAAAATTGCTATCCAGTATTTTGTTATGAGTTTTTACAATTGCAAGTGGAGACCAAACTTGAAAATACACATCTTTATCAACTATAGCTATTTTACCTGTAGATGCGGCCTTCCCGATTAATACATCATTTTTTTCTAATTTGCATTTTTTATCATATCTTTTTGCATCTTCACATGATATAAACCTTGTATTTTCAAAAACAATTTTACCATCTTGAATTGAATCTACTGAAAGAAATATAACTCCATCGTCCACAAAAACAGGAGTTTCATGTGGTCCATCTGTAATCTTCTTTCTTACGCAGTATTTTAATCTTTTTATATTCCAATTCCCAGGAATATTTCCAATCCATTTAATTCCCGAATCTTTAATTTTTATTTCTTCCATAGGCACCTCTAAAAGTCCTTTAATTTGGCAGTAATATCATTTTCTAATTCAAAGAATTTCTTCAATAAATCTTCACTTTTATCAGGTTCTTGATATTCATAAAAGAATCTTGTAAATGGAATTTCTGCACCAAGTTTTTCTTTGTTGCCCTTTTTGTTGGGATTATATTCATAAACATAATGAGCATCAGGTATATGTGGATAAACTTCTTCTTCAAAATATTCATCTACATCTTTTGTAAGTTTTACAATTTCCGAATCCTTTGTATCAGGATCATAAATAATATTCCCCTTTTTATCTTTTTGAACTTCAGCTTCTTTGTCTATAACAGACAAGCCATGAGCAATTTTTTCCATTAAATCTTTTTGCTTATTTACTGAAACTAGTACATCTTCTAATAGTGTGGTTAAAACTGGTATAAACTTATCTTTTGATTTATAAACGTTGTTTAAAATATTATTATTTAATTTTTCTATTATCGCCTCATAAACTGGTTTATTATTAAGATATTTATTATATTCTTTTTCTTCTTTTATGGGTCTTGGCTCCGTCAAAGACAATTCTTCAAATTTATCAGCATCAAAGAAGTTTGAAAGGACATTATTATTAACCAAGTTTTCTATTCTTTCTTTTGTTATCCCATAACTTCTTTGCATTGGTTGATATACTGCATATTCTTTATATAAAAATTCTTCATTTGGTAAAATTTTACAAAATTTATTTTCTTCAAAATCAGCATAAATTTGTGTAATTTTTTTAATATGTTCTCTTGTAAGTTCATTTCTTTTTTTGCCAAGAGATTTTCTTAACTTTTTATAAAACTTATCAGATGTTGCATTGATTAATTGAACTTTGCCTTTTCTTTCTTCTCGTTTGTTTTTAGATAATATCCAAACATAAATGCCAATGTTAGTGTTATAAAACAAATCAGTAGGTAAAGCGATAATCGCTTCTACTAAATCTCTTTCTAACATCATTCTTCTTATTTGACTTTCTCCACTTGTAGTTGAACCAGAGAATAATGGCGAACCATTACTAATAATTGCTGCACGACCAAGATTTTCATCCATTTTATAAATTGCATGTTGCATAAACAATAGTTGCATATCACCAATTGCTGGAAGTCCTGCATCAAATCTACCTGTTTTTGCGTTATACTCATCTCTAACAGATTTTTCAACACCTTCGGCGGCATCTTTTCCACCCCAAGGTTGTCCGAATGGTGGGTTGGCAATTACCAATCTCATTGGTTGGCCTTCAAATCTGTCCTTCTTCATTGTATCTTGGAAAACAATTGTATCAATACTTTGACCTTTAATTAGCATATCTGCAAGGCAAATACCAAAAGACTCTGGATTAACTTCTTGTCCAAACAATCTAACATCGATTTTAGGATTAAGCCTTTTTAAAAAATCATAGGTTGTAGAAAGCATTCCTCCAGTTCCACATGCCATATCTAAAACTGTACAAACTTTTCCTTGTGTTAATAAATCATCACAACCTTCGGCGAGTAAAATATTAGCCATCAAACGAATAACTTCTCTTGGCGTATAGTGATCACCAGCTTCAGCGTTCTCAGAAAATCTTCTGATGATGTCTTCAAACATATATCCCATTTTTATACCATCAACAGTATCTGGGTTAAGATCTAATTCAGAAAACTTTTTTTACAACACTATACAATCTGTTGTTTTTATCCATTTTATCTATTTGTGGGAAAAAATCCAAACCTTCTTCTTTTCCAAAAATGTTTTGAACATTAGCAGAAAATCCATTTATATATTCTTTTAAATTCTCTGCAATTTTATTTGGATCATTTAATAACTTTTTTAAATTATAAGGACTAGTATTATAAAATGAATAACCCGATATTACTTCTAAAATATCTTTAGGAGTATTAGGATTTTTATCATATGCCTCTACAACTGCTTGTTTTGTTTTTTCCAATGCACATTCTAATCGCCTTAAAATTATCATTGGAATGATTACATCTTTATATTTGTCAGACTTATAAGGTCCTCTTAAACTATTAGCTATTGACCAGACAAGCGAAACCTCCTTACTTACATCAATTGATCTATCATCATACATTACTTTTACTTCATTACTCATTTATATATACCTCACTTTCTCTAATCTTTTTTATTAAATATGGATGTTTTATAATTATCATTTTTATATCTGCTGGTATATCATCTTCAGCTTTTGCCAAATCAAACAGTTTTTCTCTTTTTTCACCTTTTAAATTTAAAGCTTTTGCAATATCATCTAACCTTTTAAAATTTTGCGGTGGTTTTGTATTGCCCTTTTCCAAATCCCATAAATAAGGTTTTGAACATTCCAATAAATTAGCCAAATCTTGAAGACTCATTATTGGTTCTCTACACTTTCTTAAATATTGACCAAATCCTTTATTTTTCATTTTTTTTCTCCGTAAATTCGTTAGTTAACATATTTACAATAATAATAACAAAAAAACACTTACAAAAGCAAGCGTTTTTGTTATATTTAAAATAATGTTTTGTATAAAACTATTGCTGTATAATAATACATATCTTCATATGTTTGAATTTTGAACTCATCAATTGTAAAATCTCTCCAATCTTCTTTTTTTATACTTGTCAAATTATGCTCATACAAAATTTCACAAACTGTAATTATGTATTTCATTATCCAAAAACATACAATTTTTTCTTCACAAAGTCCTAAATTAAATTGTTTATACAAAATATCCATTGGTGGTTGAGATGGATAAATTGTATTGCCTTTGCCTATATTGTTTAGTTCTTTATAAACTTTGGCGATATAAGGATCAATATATGAATACAAATTACTTTTTATAGGTTCCTCAGAATTCATTCTTCTTAAATTGTTTTCATATCCTGGGGCTTCAAAACAAAATGGATCTATTTCTTCGATCTCTTCTTGTTTATACCTATCATATGCTCGATGAAAATATTTGCAATCATCATACAACATGCTTGTTGTGGCTAATTTATATTCCTTTTCTAATTCCTTAAACTTAGATAATGCTATATCCAACCATTCTTTATTTTCTAAAAGAGAAATAGGACATTTCTCTTGCCTTAATATCTCTTTTTGGACTTCAATATCACACTTTTTAAATTTAGTGTAAAGTGACCTTACATTATTATCATACTCATGCAAAGATTCTGAAATTACAGCCAAAGGAAGAAGTTCTATATCATTTTCATTATCTATTATAAAACTTTTTGCCGCTTGTTCAATTTCTTTAGTCTTCTGCCTTTTCAAATCTTCTTCTCTAATAATTTCGTGCTTTCTTTCAAACTTATATATAATTACAGAAACAGCAACAGTAGCAAATAATGATAAAACCGATAACACAATTTGTATCATTTCTGAAGCTGTCATTATATTTTCTCCTTAGTAAAGTGTGAAGGGGTAAACATTTCCACCTTTCCATTATCATCAACGGAAAATAAGTAAAGATTTAATGTTTTTGCAATTTCTTTAGGGATTCTTCTTAATGCAACTTCTGCACCTTCTTTACATAAACCAAGACCATATTTATATGCTCTGTTAGGCTCACCTTTTTGAGCTCCAGATTTTATCGTTCTGCTTGTAGACATTCTAGTAACAATTTGACCTAGAGCATTTAACCATCCCTCTTTGTTGATTGATTTTGCAGATTTAGCATAAGACTTGCCTTTACATTCAATTAAAAAATACTCAGAGTTTCTTTTTCCTCCAGTTAATTTAATGTCAACGCCATGTCCATGAAGTTGCGATTCCTTTACTTTGTCTTCATGCCAATTTCCGTTACTTTTATTTATTAAAAACGATTTAATTTGTTCAACTACATATGTTTCTGTTATCTTTGGTTTCATTTCATTGCTCATGGATTTATTATAACATAAAATTTTATATCTTGTGTAGATTTGTATTAAAAAGCTAACAAAATTAATTTTTGCCAGTTTTTAAGTTTTAATATAACCAATTAATTTGGTCTAGCTTATTTAAATATCCTTGGCCTTCTTCAGGTGAAATCATTTTTACAAAATAAGCAATGCCATACAAATGTTCTTTGTAAAATGACCTGTTACATCCTATTTTTTCCATATGGCTTATAACACCATATTTTTTACAGTAGTAAATTGCATTTTCAAGTTCTTTTCGTAACTTTTTAGTTATTGAAACCTTTTTATTTACTATTAATCCTGTAACTTCTTGCCTTTGAAAGTTATAATGTAATCTGGTTTTCTTTTCATTCACAATAAAATGTTCTTCAGCTATTATTTTGTAAATCATTGGAAGTGAATATTTTATAACTTTTGCCCCTGAAAACGTTATATCGTCTGCATATCTAGTATATGTAAAGTTATTTTTCTCGGCAAGTTTGGATAATCTTTTATCTAATTTTAGACATACCAAATTTGATAAGGCTGGACTTGCTGGCGAACCTTGTGGAAGTTTATTTTTACCATTTGTACATAGTTGTGTTAGCAAGTGAGACACTTCTGTAGTATAACCTATATATTTAAATATTTTGAACACATCAGAATAAGTAATTGTCGGGAAAAAATCTTTCAAATCCAAATTAATAACTAACTCTTTATTAACATGCGGTAGTGCATTATCGTAAATAGATTTATTTTTCACAAAACCTTTTGCAAATTCTGAAACCTTAAAAGAATCTAAAATATTATCTTTTATCCACCTTTGTATAGTTTTTAATTTATCTAAAGGTGCTTCTATTGCTCTAAATCCGCCGCTCTTCTTTGATATTTTAAATGTTTTATATGAATCCTGTCTATCTTTTCCCCAAAAGAGTTCCTGCTCACTCTTTTTTATATCTAAAATCTTTCTTAAATGTCTAAGATTGTAAATGACAGGTACATTATTATCAATTAATCTTTCATTATATTCTTTAATTAATTCTTTAGTTTCAGAATCAATCAATCTCTTGTCTATAGCATACTCAAAATCTTCTTCAGTTAACATTTTATCCTCGTAAGTTTATATTAAATAAGAAATTGCCTACCTATACTGATATATTTATATTGGTGTAAGCACACTAGGGCGCAGCCCTGTGTATGTATGTGGGATGGTTGCGTGTGAACGGTAATGCCTTGGCATCCGTCACACCACCCACACATACATAGGCTGTGAAAGTAACTTTTTTAATAGAAAAACAACTTGTTTTTCATTTTCTAGGCAATCTCTTATGTTAATATCTAATCGTTTTTATATCCAGAAAACTTATCTTTAAAATTTTTGGGAATATAATCTATATCTGTTCGTTTAATTTTATTTTTGGAACTATTTTCAAATTGAGTTTTAAACATTTTTATTCTTGTTGAATAAATTTTCTTTTTCATTGTTTCTGTGGCAAAGTAATTTCCATTTTCAAATTTCAAATAATCTTTTGATAGCATATATGAAAGAATTTCATTGATTTGTTTTTCTGTAAGACCAAAATCAACGCATGCTTCGTAAACACTAAAGTTCCTTTGTTTGGCTAGAAAGTAAACCATAAAAATGTCTATTTTATAGTTGTCCACATTTTTTATAATTTCGAATTGCTTAAGGTTATTTTGTTGTCTTACCCTTTTTCTCATAGATGTCAGTGTGGTATTTTCTTTTTTATGTCTTTCGAATAATCCATGAAAACCACAAACATTTTGCCAAAACAATCCCAGAGTATTTGCTAATGTGCGATAAAGAAGTAATAGAAGTGTAAAAAATTTTGCCGTTCC
>ERZ1643249.4673-NODE-4673-length-11292-cov-25.706861_pt1 | contig 11292 bp, 10 predicted proteins | sample MGYA00579263_ERZ1643249 | MGnify/ENA primary metagenome ERZ1643249 (study PRJEB29033, sample SAMEA4952264) | chicken gut metagenome | biome: Broiler Chicken; feature: Gastrointestinal Tract; material: Caecum | place: Ireland | collected 2018 | study: Broiler...
AAGTAAAATAAATGCATATATCGCAAAAATAGAATCACGATAAAGAACTCATGAATACAAATTGAAAAATTAAGTGTCCGGTAAGGGCATAAAAAAAGACACATAGAGTTACCTATGATACAATGTAAGTGACTAAACAAACATTGGAGGTAAAAATATGTGTCTTTTACATTATAACAAAAAAGAGAAAAAATATAAACACCTAACATATGCAGAAAGAACAATGATAGAAAGATGGTATAATAAAGAACATAGAAGAATCAGTGAAATAGCTATATTATTGCATAAAAGTGAAAGAACAATAAGAAGAGAAATCAAAAGAGGAAAAGTAATTGTTAGAGGATATGAGTGGGAAGAAAAAGAAGAATATAGTGCGATGATAGCCCAAGAAAAATATGATTATAATAAAACAGGAAAAGGGCCAGAGATGAAATTGGATAAAGATATCAAATTAGTAGAATATATAGAAAATGAAATAGTAAAAGAACATAAATCTCCAGAAGTAATATCTAAAGAGTTGAAAAATAAAGGTTTTGAAGTTGAAGTTTGTGGTAAGACAATAAGAAATGCAATCAAAGAAGGCAATTTATTTACGAAAGTAAAAGCAGGTAAAATAATTTATAAAAAGAAAAAGAAAAGTAAAAACGAAGAAAAACGAGTATCCAAACAAGTTCCAGCAGAAAAAAGTATAGAACATAGACCAAAAGAAGTTGAAACACGAGAAGTATATGGACATTGGGAAGGTGACCTAGTTGTAGGAAAACAAGGAACCAAAACAGTTCTATTTACTTTAACAGAAAGAAAAACGAGACAAGAAATTATAATGAAATTATCAAATAAAAAGACAGAAACAATAGCCAGAGCATTAGATAAACTGGAAAGAAAATATGGCAGTAAATTTTATCAAATTTTTAAGTCAATAACATTTGATAATGGTGTAGAATTTATGGGGTACGAAGGGATAGAAAAATCCTGTAGAAAGAAAGGAATTAGAGTAAAAATTTATTATGCTCATCCATATTGTTCGGGAGAACGAGGAAGTAATGAAAATAATAATAGACTGATTAGAAGATGGATTCCAAAAGGAACGGATATCGCAAATATCAAAACATCTTTTATAAAGAAAATAGAAGATTGGATCAATAATTATCCTCGTGCCATGTTTGACTACAAAAGTTCAAACATGTTATTATTAAATCAATAAATTAACTTACATTTAGGTAATTAGATGTGCGGACACTTATTATTTCCATTTGCATAAAGAACTCATGAAGTTCTTTTTTCTTGACACAATATTGACGTTACTATAAAATACTGATAGCAAAGAAACTGTACAAAAAGTGCCCAATGCTTTGAAGACAGTCTACATAACCCAATCACATGTATTATATTTTACGATTACAACTGTATCTGTTAAAATCGTCTTTGCTATTTTAGCAAATAAATACATTGATTTTAAAATTAGCCAAAGAAGGTGCTGAAAATGAATTTACAAGAAACAATAGAACACGATCTAATAACAAAATATAGAACTGCATTATGGTCGCCTTTTATGAGAGCAGTTAGCGACTACGAATTAGTAAAAGAAGGGGATAAGGTTGCAGTATGCATATCCGGTGGAAAAGATTCATTCCTACTAGCCAAATGCATGCAAGAACTTGCAAAACATGGCAAATTTCCGATTCAACTGGAATTTATCGTGATGGATCCAGGCTACAAAAAAGAAAATCGTCAACTTATTCTTTCTAATGCTGAAAAGTTAGGAATTCCCATTCATATCTTCGACTCCAACATTTTTGAAACGGTAAATGAAATCACAAAAAAGCCATGCTATCTTTGCGCCCGAATGCGTAGGGGCTATCTATATCGTTTTGCCCGAGAATTAGGATGTAACAAGATTGCCCTAGGCCATCATTTCGATGACGTAATTGAAACCATTTTAATGAGTATGCTATTTGGCGGTGAATTTAAAACGATGATGCCAAAATTGCACAGTGCCCATTTTGAAGGAATGGAACTAATTCGTCCATTGTATTACGTACATGAAAAGGACATCATTACTTGGAAAAATGCCTATCATCTAAACCTCCTAAATTGTGCCTGCAAATTCACGGATTTAGTGGAAAAAGAGGAGAAAAGTTCCAAACGATTAGTAACTAAGCAGTTAATCGCATCTTTAAAAGAACAAAACCCATTTGTCGAAAATAACATTTTTAAAAGCGTTGAGAAAGTAAATTTAAATACCCTAATTTCTTACCACAAAGGAGATCAGATGACACATTTTCTAGACCATTATGACGATGAATAAAAAAACATCAATTTCTTTTCAAAAAGTGAATTAGAATTTATCCAAAAGGTTTGAGTGACTCAAGCCTTTTTTTGTCGATTTTAGTGGCAAAAGACAAGGGAAGGTGTTATACTAGAAGTATAAGAATAGGAGGGTATAGAAATGGCTATACAAAGAATTATTTTAAATGGTACAAGCTATTTTGGACCACACGCAAGGGAGGTGTTACCAACAGAAGTACAAAGCAGAGGCTTTAAACGGATTCTTGTCGTAACAGACGCTAGTTTAGTATCTGCTGGAGTTGTAGACAAAGTTTTAGAAGAACTAGACAGCAATTACATTCCTTATGAAGTATTTTCTGATGTAAAACCAAATCCAACCGTTGCAGAGGTTCAAGAAGGTGTCAAAAAATGTCAACAGATGGGTGCGGATTGCATCGTTGCAATAGGTGGCGGAAGCGCAATTGATACTGCTAAAGCAATTGGGGTAATTATGACAAACCCAGAATATTCAGATGTAGTATCACTAGACGGTGCTTGCAATACAAAAAATCCATGTTTACCAATTTTTGCACTTCCAACAACTGCTGGAACTGCGGCAGAGGTAACCATCAATTATGTTATTACGGATCCTACAAGAGTTAAGAAAATGGTCTGTGTAGATCCTCATGACATTCCAATCGTTGCAATTGTGGATACAGAATTAATGGCTAGCATGCCTGCAAGTTTAGCATCAGCAACTGGAATGGATGCACTAACCCACGCAATGGAAGGATATATTACCAAAGCAGCATGGGATATGACGGATATGTTCCACTTAAAAGCAATGTCAATTATTTACCAAAATTTACCAAAAGCAGTTTTGGAACATGACATGGACGCAATTAACAATATGGGAGTTGCCCAATATATTGCTGGTATGGGATTCTCAAACGTCGGCTTAGGAATTGTTCATTCAATGGCACACCAACTTGGTGCAGTATACGACACCCCACATGGTCTTGCTAATGCCGTATTACTACCATATGTGATGCGTTATAATGGCGAAGTGTGCCCAGACCGATTCGTCGATATGGGACGTGCATTCGGATTAGACATGAACGGAGTAACCGGAATGGATGCCGTCATGAAAGTAGTCAATGCCATTCAAGAATTGAACCAAAAACTAGGTATTCCAGCACATCTAAAAGAAGTTGGAGTAAAAGAAGAAGATATTCCAATGCTTAGTGAAAAAGCAATGAACGATGTTTGTACAGGCGGAAATCCTAGAGAGACAAGTGTCGCTGACATTGAAAAAATTTATCGCGAAGCATTTTAATAAAATTGAAGATAGAAAAGGAGTTAATTATGTTTAAAACAAACGTTGGTTATAGTGTGGCAGCAAATGCTACAGATTCTGGCCGTGAAACGGCTACAAAAGCAAGTGAAGGATTAAATCCAAAAGTTGGACTTTTATTTACTTCATGCGTTCAAAATCAAAATGAAATTATTGCAGGAGTCAAAAGTGTTTGTAAAGATATGCCGATTATCGGATGTACTTCAAGCGCTGCAATCGTAGTATCAGGAGCAGGATATTTGGGAAACGAAACAGGATATTCTGGAATGATGACTTTCGATGGAGACGATTTAACAGTAGGTGTTGCCGGAAGTGCAAAAGATAGTAGAACACCAAGAGAAATCGGAAAAGCAATCGCACGTGAAGCAATTAAAAATGCTGGTGTAAAAGTAATTCCATCATATTTTTATATGGTTGCTAGTCCAAAAGAAGAGGAAGAATATCTAAAAGGAATTCAAGATGTAGTTGGACGCGTTCCAATGTTCGGCGGTTCTGCTGCAGATAATACAGTAGAAGGAAAATGGTCAATCATTTGCAACGACCAAGTATTTAGCGATGGTTGTGCAGTAGCATTCTTCTTTGCTAAAAATGAATGCAAGACAAATTATACTGGAGAATACCGTGAGACAGACCATTATGGTGTTATTACAGAAGTTCGTAACAACCGTACACTAGCAAAAATCGATGGTGTTTCAGCCCTTAGCAAATATGCTGAATGGATCGGTAGTACCCCTGCTGATTTAAAAGGTTCTAATTTGCTAGTAGCATCTATTACAAAACCATTAGGAATTAAAGATCCAATCGGAAACTTGACAGTAATTCGTCACCCAATGTTCGGCGATGATATGAATACACCTGCCGATAACACAGACGATGTTATGAATTTAGGAAATAATTTAGTTACCAAAACTGCAGTCATTCAAATGGAAGCAACGGTTGATGAGTTAATCGAATCTAATAGCAAGGCTCTAACAGATTTAAATAAAATGATGAAAAAAGAAGCAAAGAGTTACTTCTTAGTACATTGTGGTGGAAGAAGACTAGGAATTGCCAATGCTGGTAGAGAAAAGGAAATTTATGATCAAATCGTAAAAGTAATTGGCGATAAAAAATTCATCATGGTATTTACATTCGGTGAATATGGATATCGTGAACATTCTGCAAATACTTGTGGCGGTTTAATGTTATCATTTACTGGATTCTCAGAATAATAAGGAGGCAATATGCAAAATTTAATCGGTGAAAAATGGATGGATTCTGTTAGCAAGAAAACTACAAATGTAGTAAATCCTGCAACAGGAGAAATCATTGATACAATTCCAGCATCTACATTAATAGATGTTGATTTAGCGGTAGATACTGCATATGAGGCTCAGAAAAAATGGGCAAAATATTCAATTGCACGTCGTGGCGAAATTTTAATGAAATTTGCTAAATTAGTTTTAGACGAAAAAGATGACTTGGCAAAATTACTATGTATGGAAACTGGAAAACCAATTACAGAAGCAGTAGCAGAAATCGCAAATTTGCAAATTTCTGTACCGGCTTTTGTAGAACGTGCTAAGCATATGTATGATGAATCAATTCCAGCTGGTGTTGAACCTGGACAAGAACATCATATTCAAATTACAGTTCAAGCACCACTTGGTGTCGTAGCTGCCATCATCCCATTTAACTTCCCATGCGATTTATTTGGTCAAAAAGTACCAAGCGCTTTGATGATGGGAAATGCAGTCATCATCAAACCATCTACTTACAACCCATTAACACTAACGAGACTTGGCTATTTGTTATTAAAAGCAGGAGTTCCAGCTGGTGTAGTAGAAGTTCTACATGGAGATGGCTTAACAGTAGGACAAGGCCTAGCCGCACATAAAAAAGTTGCCTTAGTAAGTTTGACAGGATCTACTGGAGCAGGAATGCAAACGATGGCAACTTGTGCTAAAAACTTGACACACGTCATGCTAGAATTAGGTGGCAATGATGCCCTAATCTTTGCTGAAGATGGAGATATGGATCTTCTAATTGATGAAGCGGTTTGGGGAAGACTTTACAACACTGGACAAGTTTGTTGTGCAAGTAAGAGATTCCTGATTCACAATTCTAGAAAACAAGAGTTTATCGACCGTATGAAAGCAAAAATTGCAAGTATGGTTCAAGGTGATCCAATGGATCCAAAAACTCAAATCGGATGCTTAATTAACGAAAATGCTGCCAAACGTGTTGAAAAGCAAGTAAATGATACAGTAGCAGCAGGTGCCACAATCGTCTGTGGTGGAAAAAGAAACGGTGCTTTCTATGAACCAACTATTTTAGATAACGTTACGAGAGATATGGATGTTGCAAAAGATATGGAAATCTTTGGTCCAGTTATCCCAGTAATTGGATTTGATGACATCGATGAAGCAATCGAAATTGCAAATCAATCTAATTTCGGTCTATGTGGAGCAGTATTTACAAAAGATATGAAACAAGCCTTCGATGTTGCGAACCGTCTAGAAGTAGGAGGAGCAGTTATCAATGGAGCAAGTTTCTTCCGTTCATTCGAGATGCCATTTGGCGGATGGAAACACTCTGGTATTGGTAACGAAGGTGTCATGACTACTCTAAAAGAAATGTCACGTACCAAGACAATTGTATTGAAAAACGTTTTAAAATAATGTAAAAATCATAAAAAACACAAAAATATGAAAAAAAAGTCAATTAATAGTTGACTTTTTTTGTTGTCTCATGGTAATATTAATTTGCTGATGTGATTTCGAACAAAAGAAATAACATTGTAGCAAAAAGATATGCATCAAAAATGCAACGAAAAATTGCAGCAGAAAAATGCAGCGGTTTGGGGCATTAGCTCAGCTGGGAGAGCGTCTGCTTTGCACGCAGAAGGTCAGCGGTTCGATCCCGCTATGCTCCACCATTTAGAAATTAACCTTGAGAAATCAAGGTTTTTATTTTGCCCAAAATAAAAATCCTAACATGCAAAAAATTTACATTTCCCAATGTCCATGGTATAATGAACTAAGAATAATGATTACAAGAAAGCAAGGGAATTAATATGCAGCACATAACCTACATTAGTCAAGACGACCACTACAACTTAAGTCTTCGTTATTTTGAAAAAAATGATGACTTGTTAATTGAAATTCCACGATACGGAACAAATAAACGTGCAGATGATGTCTTCATTGCACATCTAGCAAACGACATTGCTAGGAGAAAAGACCAAATCAAATTGATAACAGACAGCTTTCGAAACCATACTCGTTATAAACAAATTGCAATTGATGGTCAAATTGTGGTATTGGAAAATCCTGTGGCATTATTAAAGAGACCAGATTTTGCTAACTTGGAAGTCGCTTTAAGAGACCGCAAAAATGAAATTCGTCTAAAACAAGCAAAGTTAAAAAGAACTGCAATCAAAGCAACTGCTGCTATTGGCTCTTTAGTTTTTGCAGGAGCCGTCATCGGCATGGTCGCTCCTCAGGTAAAAGCCGCACTCGATAAGAATCCAACATTGGTAGAAACCAGTGATCCATCTATGTCAGACAAGTTGCAACAAATCCCAGAAATGACAACATCTCAAGAGATTACTCCAGAGTCAGTAATTCCTCTATCCACGACGGAAGAAGATCAAATAGAAACAGTTCCAAGTATGAACCAAGAGGAATATGTCCAACCGGAACCAGTAGTCATTCCAGATGAGATAGAAATCGGTTCAGATGATGTCACGTACGATGCCACTTCTCAAGATATGGTAACAGTATCCATACCAGAAAATGATTCTGCCACAGCAGAAGTAAGTACTTTTGAGACAAACTGCATAGAATTCCTAGAAAATGCATATGGTATGACGGAAAACCAAATCGAAGAAATTTGCAATCATCAAAATTTAGATATGACAACCGCATCCTTCTCATCCGTACAAACTGCTGTTTCCAATGTGTATTGGCAAAATGCCGGATTATTTACACCGTTAGAAGTATCATCTTCACCCGCAGATGTAGAACAGGAAATTTATAAAGCGGCAACGGCATATGGTTTTACGAGTGATGAAGAAGTCGCAACCATCATTGCCATCTCACGTCTAGAGACAGGTCATTATACTTCTGAAAAATTTCATAATTTAAACAACCTCGGAGGAGTACGAGATAATTCAGGAAACTTTATCCGATATGACACCATTTCTCAAGGTGCTATCGGTCTTGCTAAAAGTATTGCTAGAATTAAAAACAACATGATTCAAAATGGCACGTACAATTCATCTCAGTCGTTGGCAACCAATATCGGACCAACCTTTTGTCCAAGTAACGAATCCGTTGCTCCTTGGGCACCAACTGTTGATGAAATCAAAAATAAAATGTTGTCATCTGGTGAGTTAACATCAATTCGTACTGGTCAATCACAGACAACTGAAAACCAGCAAGGAGTTATGAAGTAATGAAAGTTCTATTATATACTGAAAGTTTAAAAGCAATTTCCAAAAGTGGTTTGGGAAAAGCAATCAAGCATCAAATGAAAGCCCTCGATTCTGCAAAAATTTCCTATACCAACGATCCCAACGAGCAGCCTTATGATGTGGCACATATCAATTTCTACTTGCTGAAAAGTTATCGTTTAGCAAAAAAATTACGAAAGCAAGATGTGCCTGTCGTCTACCATGCCCATTCCACAGAAGAAGATTTTAGAAACAGTTTTATCGGTTCCAATCTCGTTTCACCGTTATTTAAAAAATGGCTATGCAAGTGCTATAGACTAGGAGACATCATCATTACTCCGACAGAGTATTCCAAAAAACTACTAGAATCATACCATCTAAATCGAAAAATTTATGCGATTAGCAATGGTATTGAACTAGAATTTTTCAAGCGAGATGAAAAAGGTGGCAAAGAGTTTCGAAAATATTACCATTATAAACCAGAAGATAAAGTAATTGTAGGCATCGGTCTGTATCTAGAACGAAAAGGAATTTTAGACTTTGTAGAACTTGCCAAACGATTGCCGGAGTATCAATTCATCTGGTTTGGGTATACACCGCTTTATACAGTCCCAAGTAAAATCAGAAAAGCGGTTCGCACCAAGTTACCGAATTTGAAATTTGCCGGATACGTCGAACCAGCAATGATCAAAAAAGCCTTGAGTGGTTGTAATCTGTACCTATTTCCAACCTTAGAAGAGACAGAAGGTATTCCAATTATTGAGGCATGTGCAATGAAAACACCAGCGCTAATTCGAGATATTCCCGTGTTTGATGGCTGGCTTCAAGATGGTGTAAACGTCTACAAAGCGAAAACAATCGATGAATTTGAAGATAAGATCGTCCGTATCATCAATCACGATTTGAAAGATTTGACCGAAGAAGCATATCAAGTTGCCAAAGAGCGGGATATTAAAAACATTGGAAAACAACTAAAACAAGTATATGAAGAAGCAATTCAAATGAAAAAAGATAGAGCACACACCAAATAAAAAATTCTCAAAATCAGACAAAAAAGAAGTCCCAAGAGTATTCAAGACAGAATGCTTATCAGACTTCTTTTTGAATGGCATAAAATAGACCAAACGAGATGCTGTAGGATAATAAGGAAGAACCACCGTAACTGATAAAGGGAAGAGTGATTCCCATGATTGGCAAAAGACCAATGTTCATTCCAATGTTTTGAATTTGTCCAAATGCAATCGTTGCCAGCAATCCAATCCATAAAAATTTAGAAATCCCATGTCCCTTTTCGGCCATCTTAAAAATGGAGTAGTCGAACACCACTAATACAAGTAAAAATAGAACGGTTCCGATAAGTCCAACACTGCTCGCAAACACAGAAAAGATAAAGTCAGTGGCAGGTTCTGGAAAATAAAGTGGTAAAGAACCATGTCCGAATAACCCAGCAGAACCGATTGCTACCAACGCATTTTCCAGTTGCATACTCGTTCCATCGCGAAAATCTTTTAATCGATTCAAGCGATAATAGATATTAGAAGAAAAAATTTGAATGAACAGTTCTTCTTGAAAGAAATATAGGTAAAGAAAGATGGCGAGTAACACGACGACAGTACCGCCGATAATCCAAAACCAGCGCTTACTTAATTTAGAACAAAAGAGCATGACAACTGCAATGAAAGTGTAGATAAAGATAGAACCTGTATCCGGTTGCAAAAAGGTAAGAACGACTGGCAACAGTAAATAAAATCCCATCTTACACAAAAAGAAAAATTCCTGTTTAAAAGTAACTTTCCGACGTTTGTTAAATGCATCGATTTCTTTCGCAAATAACAGAACCAAACTGATTTTCATAAATTCGCATGGTTCAATGCTACCTAAGTAGGGAATGACATACCAGCAACGGCTATTGTTAATGCTTGTACCAAAAAATAACAGTCCAACGAGAGATAGAATCATGAAGACATAAAAAGGATAGATTCCTTTGATAATCCATTTGGCAGGTACCTTGGTGAGAATCCAAAAGACGACGATTCCTAATCCATACCAGAGTAACTGCTTTACGGCCAAATTTCCCAAACTAGGATTGATGTAAAGTCTGGCTGCATAAATACTGTAAATACTGACAATCATAAAAATAAAGACACACAAAATTTGAGTCCAATTCCATTTAATTCTTTTTTTATACATGGTAACCACCCTTATTAGCATTTCCGAAATTATAAAAAATTATCCTGTGTTTTAGAAAATGAATTCTGTTTTATCGTATCTATGCATACAGTAAAGATAGGAGGTTAAGATGAGCAAATTACCAAAAATTAGTAAAATTCCATTGAAAGAAGATATTAGCAACAATCAAACGGTGTATTATGACCGCAAAGAAAAAGAATTAAAACCGTTAGAGAGTTTAACGACCCAAGACGTAAAAGAGCAGATAAAAGAGATTTTTGACTCCATTCATCACTATTACAAAGTAGATGTTCAAATCAAAACGTTCCACCATACGTACGACACTAGAATTATTGGCAAAACAGAGAATGCAATTCTGACAATGGATGAAGATACGATTCCCATCGATGAAATTGTGTCGATTAAAATAAAAAAGTCAAACAAATAAAAAGTCGCCGTAGCGACTTTTTTGCTAACACCTAACTACATACATCGACGTAGGTATCTGCTAAACATTCTAATGCTCCAACACAGTTCAAGTTAATTGTAAAGAATTGATTTGTGGCAACGTAGGGTTCTGTAGAGCCTGTTGTAGATGGTGCTAAGATACGGCAAGTTAGACAGCACCCGTCTAGATTTTCAGCCCGGAAAACACTACTAGTTGAGCCATCTGTTCCGTATGGTAGTGTCCAAAGTCCACCATCGCAGCAACGGAATAGGCGAATCGGTCTCGTGTTGTAAGTGCAAATAGATGGACATGGTCCTAAGAACGGTTTATCGCATCCTTCTTTGATATCATCAAATTTTTGACCACGACGTTGCAATTTGATAATGACCTCTAGAATGTCACTTAGGCAGTTTTCACAGGTGTTTTTTTCTTGGTCGCACATGAAGATTCCCTCCTTTTCAAGTACTTAAAATTGAATCTGATATAAATCAATTTTGATTTATTATCTAATATAGGATATGTATTTTTAAAAATATTGTTATAGCCATTTATACCAGAAATAATGTCAATAATTTTTGAAAATGTCATAAAAAATGAACAAAATTAACATATGAAAAT
>ERZ1643249.4675-NODE-4675-length-11285-cov-4.934372_pt1 | contig 11285 bp, 9 predicted proteins | sample MGYA00579263_ERZ1643249 | MGnify/ENA primary metagenome ERZ1643249 (study PRJEB29033, sample SAMEA4952264) | chicken gut metagenome | biome: Broiler Chicken; feature: Gastrointestinal Tract; material: Caecum | place: Ireland | collected 2018 | study: Broiler...
CTCCTGCTCAGTTTCTCGAACAGATGATCATGCCTTTTGCCGCTGAAAACACAGCAAGATTTTACAGCGATCATGAAGAGCTGATCCTCGATATCGCAAAAGGATACCAAAAGGTCATTGCCGACCTTTATGCCGCAGGCTGCCGCAATATACAGTTTGACGACTGCTCCTGGGGTATGCTTGTAGACCCTCGCGCGGAGAAATTCTTTGACACAGACGAAGCAGGGCTCGAACGAGTGATGGAACAGATGCTTCACATTAATAATCTGGCTATAGAAGGGAAACCAGAAGATCTGGTCATAAGCACTCACGTCTGCCGCGGGAATTTTCATTCTACTTACGCAAGCAGCGGCTCATATGACCGCGTAGCAAAAACACTCTTCGCCGGAGAAAATGTAGACGCTTATTATCTGGAATATGATGACGTGCGCTCAGGCGGCTTTGCCCCTCTTACCTATGTATCCCGCAGCAAAAAAGTGGTTCTCGGGCTGATCACTACCAAATCTCCTGAATTGGAAGATAAAGACGCTGTCATCGCACGCATCTGTGAAGCAGCAAAATATGTTCCGCTGGATCGACTGTGTCTCAGCCCCCAGTGTGGTTTTGCGTCATGTGAGATCGGCAATAAGCTGAGTGAGGATGAGCAGTGGGCAAAACTTGAGCTTGTAAAGGAAATCGCGGGAGAAGTATGGGGATCGGATTAAAGGGACGATAATAAAGCAATTCATCCCAACATCCCCGTATTTACGGGATATGTTGGGATTTTTTTATCTGCTGCTTACAGAAGGTCGCTCTCCAGATCCTGGAGCATCAGATCTAACGCTGTCACTCCTCCCTCTGCGGTATACCACACGGCCGGATGGGCGAGATACACGATATTGCCGTTTTTATACGCGTCTGTCCCTTTCACAAGCTCATTTTCCACAATGTCTTTTGCAAGCTGGGCGCCGTCAGTTCCGATGGCCGCATCCCGGTCCATCACAAAGATATACTCTGGATTCTTCTCCACAATATACTCAAAAGAGGCCTCATTTCCGTGAGTGGACGTATCGATATCAGCTTCCACGCCTACATTCTCAAATCCGATCTCCCTGCCAATGATGGAGCAGCGTCCGTCATTGCCGAGAACATTAAAACTTCCGCTTGTGCACAGCCCCACGATCGCGTTCTTTCCCTCGGCAAATGCAGCCAGCTTCTCAATCCTTCCGTCAAAATCAGCCATCAGCTCTTCGACCTTGTCTTCCAGCCCGAACATAGACGCGATCGTCTCTGCGTTCTTTTTCACACTCTCCACGACGCCGGCCTCTGTATCTGTGGACAGATATACGACAGGCGCAATCTCACTGAGCTCATTATACAAGGATGAAAGCCGTCCTCCGATAAAGATCACGTCAGGTTCACTTTCCATCACGGCTTCCATGTCCGCTTCCTTGATAGTGCCTAAGTTCAATACATTTTCATCTGTCACATATTCCTGAAAGTAATCCAGAGAAGTAGATGCAGAACCTACAACTCTGTCACCCACTCCGAGAGCATCCAGAATATCCAGGGACGCCATATCAAGAATTGCGATGCGCTGCGGGTCATAAGGCACCTCCAGATCTGCCTCGACCTGATCAGCGTTCAGGCTTTTGATAGTGACTGTCTCCGGTGTGTTCTCCTCTGTCTGGGCTTTCTCTTCCGCTGCGCCCGCATTGTTATCCGACTTGCCGCTGCACGCTGCCAGTGAAAATGCCATCATTGCAGATAATACGATTGTCAGTAATTTTTTCTTCATTTTTATTTCCTCCTGTTGTTAAAACCTATCTGTGCTGCTGCATATCAGCGCTTCTAATAATAAATAGACATCGGCCTTCCATGTACTTCCTGTATGGCGAAGTCGACCCCGTATATCTCTGTCAGATTCTCCTTTGTCATTACCTCATGGACCGTACCGAATTTGGTAATCTTTCCGTCCTTAAAGGCACAGATGTAATCCGAATAAAAGGCCGCATAGTTGATCTCGTGCAGCACAAGAACCACTGTCTTCCCCAGCTCATCGCACAGCTTCCGCACGATCTTCATCATGTTTGTGGCGTGATAAATATCCAGATTGTTGGTCGGCTCGTCGAGAAGTACATACTCTGTGTCCTGGGCGATTACCATGGCTATGTAGGCTCTCTGTCTCTGACCGCCTGACAATTCGTCAATAAACCGGTCCTCAAACTCTTTTAGCTCCATATACTTGACCGCCTGATCCACGATTTTTTCATCCTCCGGGGTAAGTCTTCCGCCCGAGTAAGGAAATCTTCCGAACGCCACCAGTTCCCGCACGGTGAGTTTCATCTGGATGTGGTTGCTCTGTGTCAGGATTGCCAGTTTTTTAGAAAGATCCCTGCTCTTCCACTTTTTGATATCTGTTCCCGCAAAATCCACCAGACCTTCGTCTCTTGCGATCAGCCGTGAGATAATGCCCATGACCGTAGATTTCCCTGCGCCGTTAGGGCCGATCAGAGAAAGCACTTTCCCCTTGGGGATCTCAAAGGTTACGGAATCCACCACAGTCTTTCCGTCATATTTTTTTGTCAGTTCCTGTATAACCATCTCTTACACCCTCCTGTTCGTCAATAGAAGGTACAGGAAATACAGCCCTCCTCCTACTGTGATAAATACGCTGACCGGAACCGCATAAGAATACACATGTTCCACGATCAGCTGTCCGCCGACAAGCGTCACCATGCCAAACAGCGCCGCCCCTGAGATAAGCTGGCTGTGCCTGTAGGTTTTCAGAAGCTGTCTTGCCAGATTGGCGATGATCAGTCCCAGAAATGAGATCGGTCCTACCATTGCCGTTGCCACAGCGATGCAAAGCGTTACGCCAAGAAGCAGCCTTCGGATGCACCGGTCATAATCAACACCCAGATTGATGGCCTGTTCTTTTCCCAGTGTGATCACGTTCAGCAGCGCCAGATCCTTCCTCAGGACAAAGACAATTGCTGCCAGAACCACTGCCGCAAACAAAAGAATCTCTGAATTAATATTGCTGAAGCTTGCCACAAGTGTATTCAGCAGGCTGTCATACTCATTCGGGTCCATCACTCTTGTAAGAGTCGTCTGTATACTCGTAAAAAACGAGGTCAGCACAGTTCCGATGAGCAGCACGTACAGGACGTTATAGTCTGTCTTTTTGAACAGATAACTGTAGATGACCGTGGCCGCAGCTCCCATGATCACAAGATCCGCTGCAAAAGCCACATTTGGATCTCTTGCCAGAATGCTGCCTGATCCGGCAAAAAACACGACCGCTGTGTGTATCAATGTGTAAAGTGAATTCATTCCCAGAAGGCATGGCGTCACAATCGTGTTATTGATAACGGACTGAAAGACCAGCGACGCGCCTCCGATTGCTGCCGCGGTGATGACCATGGCTGCCAGCTTCGGCGTTCGTATTTTCATGGCATAGGCAAACAGCCTCTCATTTTCAAAGTTTACATCTGTCAGCATGTACGCCGCTGCCGCCGCCAGTGCGAAAACTGCCAGAAAGGCCAGCTTGCGGATATTCCTGTAATAAGCTTGTGTCTTCACCGGCTGTCACCTCCATCCAGTGCGGAAACCGATGCCGCGCACCCGGTTGTTCCGTGCCCGGTAAGGGAGACTGCCCTGCGTCCGTATTTCAGGCGGTACAGAAGAAGCCCCACGAACAGAATGCTTCCCAGGATGCCGACGATCAGCTCGATCGGCAGCTCATAAGGCATGATCACAATACGGCCGATCATATCGCATACAAGAACAAATATTGCCCCGAAAAGCGCCGTGTCCGCCAGAGTTCCGCGGATCTTATCACCTTTGAACATAGCGACTACATTCGGCACAATCAGCCCGATGTAAGAGATCGAGCCCACGACCACCACCACTGAGGCAGTAATCATCGCCGCTATAGTAAGTCCCGCGAAAAGGATCAGATTGTAATGTACGCCGAGATTCTTCGAGAACTCTTTTCCCATGCCCACGATATTAAAATGATTCGCAAAGATGAATGCCAGCACCACCAGCGGCACGACCAGGTATACAATCTCATATCTCCCCTTCAGCACCAGCGAAAAATGTCCCACCAGCCATGAGGACAGCGCCTGGGTCATCTCATATTTGTAAGCCAGATAATTCGTAATGCCTCCAATGACATTTCCAAACATAATACCTACCAAAGGTACCATCACTACATCTTTAAACCGGATTCTCTGAATAAACCAGACAAAGATCCATGTCCCCAGTATTGCCGTCGCAAAAGCGAATACCGCTCTCCCCCACAGCGTAGAGCCCGGCATGAACAGCAAAGCCAGCAGTATCCCGAACTGGGCGGAAGATATCGTAGCCCCGGTCGTCGGCGACACGAACTTATTCATACAAAGCTGCTGCATGATCAGCCCTGCCACACTCATCCCCACTCCTGTGCACAGGATAGCGAGCAGACGCGGCAGTCTTGATATGATAAATATCTCCCACTGTTCAGCGTCTCCTGTCAGTAGTGTTGCAAGTTCAATGTCAATCACTCCCACAAATAGTGAAGCCGCCGCCAGCACTGCCAAAATAAATGCCAGGACGAATGTCATAATTCTTCCTTTTATAATTAACTTCCTCCTTTCTTAAGTTAGTTTTAGCTAACCATCAAGCGTAAAAACCGCCGCGCATACGGCATTATAGAAGTATGCGCAGCTTACACCAAACATTGATTAGTTTTAACTAACCACTTGTATAGAATATCATATACATTCTTAAAAAAGCAAGAGGATATTTCTTCTGCAAGGGATAATTTTTATCATCTGCTCCGCGACATTAAATCAAAGCGCTTCCTCTCCCGGATCAGGAATACTCCTCTATAATTTCCATCACATTCCCTAAATACATCGTGCCGAACAAATTGAGATGATTCAGCATATGATACAGATCATACAGTCTCTTTCGCTCTCTGTATCCTTTCCTGTCAATAGGATTCACTTGGCTGTAAGCCTCATAGAATCTCTCCGGCAGCCTTCCAAAGAGCTGGGTCATCGCCAGATCAGCCTCAAAGTCTCCGACATAGACAGCCGGATCTATAATCCACACTTTCCCGTCGGGCCCGCACAACATATTCCCGCTCCACAGATCTCCATGAAGCAGTGAGGGAAACTCCGGCTCTCTTAAATAGGACTCCAGATGATCTAAGAGGCGGTCTGCCTTCTTCCGCAAAGAGGGTTCAAGATATCTCTCCGCCATAGCAAGCTGCGGCATAAGACGGCATTCCCTGTAAAAATCGGTCCATTTTTTTGCCGGACAGTTCTTCTGCGGGCTGGCTCCGATATAGTTATCTTCAGAAAAGCCATATCTGTCTCCGGCACTTTCTACATTTACAAACGCCGCCGTCTCTGCTCTGTGCAGTCCGGCAAGTTCATGTCCGAACGTCTCCCAATAGGAAGTAATCCGGGGTGAGCTTTCTATATATTCCAGAGCAAGAAATGAATATCCCTTCTGATTGTCGCTCCCTCTTCCTAAAATCTTCGGAACGCCTATTTTCTTTACAGAACAAAGCGCCGACAGGCCTTTTGATTCAGCCTCAAAAAATCCCTCATTACATAGGGAATTCGTTTTCACAAAAATATCAGTCCCACAGGAAAGGCAGACTCTGTACGCAAGATTGATATCCCCTCCTGCCACACTGTCCTTGCGTGTAATGGAAACAGAGTCTCCGTAAAGATCTTTTACCAGTTCACTGACAGATTCGTACATGTTTTCTGACATCATATTCACCGATCCTCCCTGAACAAAATAAATAAAAGCCGCGACTTTTCTAAAGCATGGCGCCGCGGCTTTTTCTGTATCTTATACTACATAATATAAATCTGTCAATGATCATTGCATGGCAGCAGTTTTACTTCTGGTATTTTGTTGTCCGGGCATATACCTGTCTGCCTTTCGAAAAAAGTCCCGGGCGGCGCAGCTGTCCCATTCCCGTCACGGCCTCGCGTGTTCCGTCAACAGCAGCATCCGCATACCTTGCATACCATTTCTGGAGTTTGTCAAACAACCCGCAGCGGATATCTTCATACTCCTGCTGTCCGGCCAGATTTTCCTTTTCCTCCGGATCTTCTTCCAGATGATAAAGTTCATCAGGACCGTAAGGATAACGGTGAATATACTTCCAGGCCCGGTCACGGATCATTCTGCTTGAACCATACTCATCAAGGATCACCACATGATTGTCCGCCTCTTCCGCTCCCTTAAGAACCGATGCGAAACTTTTGCCCGGCAGTCCTTCCGGCAGTTCGCCGTCAAGTTCAAGCAATTCTTTTAATGTCTGTATAATGTCATAATGACTGCACATGCTCCGGGTCACCCTGCCGGCCGGGATAACTCCCGGATAACGGGCAATAAAAGGCACTTTCACTGCTGTATCATAGAGGTTAAAAGGAAATGTTCCGTTCCCCTTGCCCCATATCCCATGGTGTCCCATATTCATGCCATTGTCTGAGGTAAAGATTACAAGCGTATCTTCCGACTTTCCAAGTTCATGCAGACGCTCCAGAAGCCTTCCGACCCCTGCATCCATCGCGCTGACAGCGGCATAATACCCGCGCAGAAGCCGTTTCCTTTCCTCTCCTGTCCCGCCCGGCGCTGTCGGAATAAGGTTCGGGTGAAGCGGTTCATCCGGCGTAGCCGTAAACTTACAGTCGCGGTACATTTCCACAAACTCTGGCGGATGCTGGTCCTCATCCCACGGATCATGCGGCGCCGTATAATGGACACTGATATAGAAGGGAGCCTCTGAAGCTGCATATTTGTCAAGCGCTTTCAGGGCATGATCCGTAATCAGATCTGTGACATAACGTTCTTCCATCTTCAGTTCCCCGTCTTCGATCACATCGGGCTGCATATAAAGACAGCCCCCTCTTCCGATCGTAAACCAGTCTGTAAATCCATGCTGGGGCCGCATGCTGTCTCCGAGATGCCATTTGCCGGACAACGCACAGTGATAACCGTTCTCTGCGAGCAGATCCGTGTAAGCCACCATGCCGTCAAGGTAACGGATCGGTTTATCCTCATTTGCAAAATAAGGATGTTCTTTCAACTCTCCGAGCGCCTCCCTGTCAAGGCTGCCGCAGCGGATCCAATCGTGGACGCCATGCTGGGATGGAATGCGCCCGGTTAAAATTGAGGCCCTTGCCGGGCTGCAGACAGGAGATGCGCAGAAAAAATTATCAAATCTCATCCCCTGCTCTGCCAGCCGGTCCAGGTTCGGCGTATATATGTCGGTATTCCCCGCGCACCTCAACGCCCACGCCCCCTGATCATCTGTCAGGATAAATAAAATATTAGGTCTTTTCATTGTTCAACTCTTTTACTTTGATGATTCATACTCATCCAGCTGTTCAGATACCGCATCGATCAGATCCTGCGCACCGTTTGCCTCCAGATCATCAAGGAATGCCGGGATGTATTCCTCTGGATTTACAGATCCCGTCTCGAGTGAAGGACCATACTCAGCTATAACATTTGTCAGAGCTGCAACCTGTGTCTCAACAGGAGTCATATCAAACGAGAATCCATTGTGCTGGGAAATAACTGCTGAATCATTGTATTCCTGGAACAGTTCCTCAATGTTTTCCGGGTAGCTGATATCCCATTTCTGGTTGAACGGCGTGCCAAACTGCCATCCATACGTATAGTCATAGCCGTTGTCCGCAGGATTGAGTGTTCCGTCCATTGTCCTGTCAATCTGGTTGTCGCCTACTGCTGTATAGTGTTTGCCCTCGATACCATGACGGATCAAAGTTCCTACATACTCATCTGTATTCAGAAGGTTGATGAACTCAAGCGCTTTCTCCGAATGCTCGCTTGCTGAAGAGATAGCCAGGATTCCGCCAAGCGCACTGCTTGTCTCAAATAACGGGTCCATAAGAGATACAAACCCCACGCCATGGCCGCTTGTATTTGACATCATCTCCACATTGCCTGGAGCGTTTTTGATAAAATAGGAGAAGAGTTTTCCGTTATTGAAGTCATTGTCACGGTTTGCCGTATCGCTGTCATAGTTGACCGGATCTCCTCCGAGATATCCTGCTTTATTCCATCCATATACAGTCTTGCAGTAGTTCATATACTCTTCACTTGCGTACTGATTGAACACTGTCTCACCTGACATATCTTTAAAATTGTCATACTCCGGTACTGCTGCGGCTGCCGGAAGCGTAGCATTTCCCGTCAGAGATTCATACGGAGCGGCCATCTGCCATGCATTGATCAGTCCGGATACACCGATCACATCCTGCCCCGCCGCCTTTGATTTTTCAGCAACTGTTTCAAGCACTTTTGTATAGTCGTCAAGCGTTGTTACCTGGCTCATATCAATACCATATTCCTCTGCAAGGTCGCTGTTATATACAATACCGCCCTGCCATCCTTTTTCCTTATAGGAAGGCACGCCGTAGATCTTTCCGTCTACTTTGACCGCATTCCACACTTCCTCCGGGATAAAATCATAAGTATCTTTTGCATATTCTGGAAGAAGCTCTGTGATATCCATAAACGCATCTTTTCCTACAAACTGAAGATAATCTGTCGTCCAGTTTGATGTAAAGCAGATGTCAAAATACTCTCCTGCATTAATGAGGTTTGGCATCTTCTCTTTATAATCGGGGTTTGCGATCACATTGTAGTCGATTTCCACACCGATCTTGTCTCGGGTATACTTGTTCAATTCCTCGATCACTGCATCTGTGTCTGCCGCAACCGGGTTGATGGACATATACCATGTAAGAGTTGTAATGTCATCAGAGCCGCTTCCGCCCTCAGCCGGATCGCTCTTTTTGCCGCATCCTGCCAGCAGTCCGATCGTCATGGCCGCCGCCATTCCCATTCCCAGTATCCTTTTTGTTTTCAGTTTCATAAAATCATTCCTCCTTAAAAATGTGTTTTATGCCAAAACGCCACTGCGTTCTGAAACCTGTTTTGATATCAGCCTTTTACTCCTCCGACGGTGAGACCTTTCACAAAATACTTTTGGAAATATGGGTACGCCAGAAGGATCGGAAGGACTACCAGCACTGTCAGCGCCATACGGCCGCTGTCCGTCGGTGCGTTCTGCGCCATCTCCGCATATTCCAGAGCGTTTGCCGAAGACTGTTTCATAAATTCCAAACTGTTCTGCATACTCCACAAAAGTGTCTGCACCGGATATTTTTCCTGATCTACTATGTAGAGCATTCCGAGAAACCAGTCATTCCAGTAAGCGATCATCGTGAACATTCCGATTGTAGCAATCCCGGGCTTAGACAGAGGAAGCACAATGCGGAAGAACGTCTTGAATTCGCTTGCCCCGTCTACTCTTGCCGCCTCTATCAGCTCCGACGGAATACTCTTATAAAATGTTCTGAGCACTACGATGTAAAATGCGTTGAACGACATGGGAAAAATCAAAGCGCCTACACTGTTTCCCAGACCCAGAAGCTGTGTGTTGACCATATAAGTTGCTACGATTCCGCCGTTGAACAGCATGGTAAACAGCATCAGCAGGGTAAACAGTCTGTTATACGCATAATCACTCCTGCTGAGCACATATGCAAAGCTTGCGCTTATCGCCAGACTAAACAATGTGCCTGCCACTGTGACGAAAATTGTAATCCCGTATGAGCGAATAAGCTGGTCGCCCAGTTTGAAGAAAAATTCATATGCTGCCAGGCTCCATTCGGAAGGGAAAAAACTGTATCCATTCTCAAAAATACTCTGCTCACTGCTGAATGATACGATCACTACAAGCAGCAGCGGAAGCACGCATACCAATGTCCATGCCGCAAACCAGATATTCAGCGCGATATCTGCTTTTTTTGATATCCGGTTGATCGTAAGATCAGGTACCCCTTCATCTGTTTTCTTTTTTAATAAACGTTTCATCCACAAATCCTCCTGTCAGAATAATGCGCTGTCCGGATCCATCTTACGCACGACAAGATTGGTTCCCACCACCAGGACAAATCCGACAACCGACTGATACAGACCTGCCGCCGACGCCATACCTACATTGCCGGTCTCTTTAAGCGCCCTGTATACATATGTATCAATAACCTGCGTAACATCATACAGAGGACCAGAATCTCTCGGAAGCTGGAAGAACAGTCCGAAATCAGAGTAGAAGATTCTGCCGATCGCCAGGATCGTCAGGACAATCATCATCGGTTTTAAACATGGCAGTGTAATATTCTTAATCTGCTGCCATTTTGTAGCTCCGTCTATCACCGCCGCCTCATAATAATCATTGGGGATTCCCGTAAGGGAACTCAGATACATAACCGTAGAGTAACCGATCGTCTTCCACAACTGGAAGAATGTCAGGATAAACGGCCATTTTCCGGGATCAGAATACCAATCTACACCCGAAAAGCCAAAATATGCAAGCGCATGGTTAAAAAGACCGTCGTCTACACTGAACAATGAAAACGCCATAAATGAAACGACAACCCATGACAGAAAATATGGAGCCATGAAGATTGTCTGGTAAATCTTTGCCCTGCGTTTTTTTAAAAGCTCATTCAGTCCGATCGCCATGGCCACTGCCATTATAAGATCCAGTATTATGAACAGTCCGTTATAGAGAATCGTATTCCGGGTAATGATCCATGCATCTGTTGTTTTGAACAGAAACTCAAAATTTTTAAAACCTATCCACTCGCTCCCGAAGATACCGTCTCTTACGCTGAACCGTTTGAAGGCAAGCAAAAGACCGGACATCGGCAGATAACGGAACAGAATCATAACGATAAGTCCCGGAGCCGCCATGATTGTCAGCGGAAGATTTTTTTTAAAGATCTGCCAGAAACTCTTCTTTTTCTTCACCACAATCGGATTTGCATTAGAAAACTTCATAACATCCCCCTTTTCTTTCTGTATTTTTTCTAATTAGAGTGTATCATCTGCATCTTAAATTCAACAATGGTACAATTTTTATATAAGGTGTATCTTTTTTATCTGTGTTATCCACAAAAAAATTAAAAATAAAATATTATTTTTAGGAAATAGTTCACAAAAGCTCTATCCGTATGCTATAATAGCCGTTGATTATTTATGTTGATTATTTAAAAGCTTTGAGGAAATGACACAAAAGAGGAGGCGCAGATTTATGATGAAAGTACTGCTCGTGGATGACGACTATCTTGCCCTCGAAGGCTTACGCCAGATGCTCAAATGGGATACTTTCAACGGTAAACTCACCGGCTGTGCGACAGACGGAGCGGAGGCGGCTGCAATGATTGAGGACAATCCGCCGGATGTTGTTATCG
>ERZ1643249.4677-NODE-4677-length-11277-cov-4.103725_pt1 | contig 11277 bp, 11 predicted proteins | sample MGYA00579263_ERZ1643249 | MGnify/ENA primary metagenome ERZ1643249 (study PRJEB29033, sample SAMEA4952264) | chicken gut metagenome | biome: Broiler Chicken; feature: Gastrointestinal Tract; material: Caecum | place: Ireland | collected 2018 | study: Broiler...
TAAGCGGTCTTTTCCGCAAGAGTACCAATCGTTCCCGCGCGGAAAGCTTTTCCTTTTCCAAAAATAACTTCCACATAAGCATGGGCTTTTCCCTGGTATTCCCCGGAGAAATTCAGGTCGATATCCGGCTCCTTATCTCCTTTAAAACCTAAGAATGTCTCAAACGGGATGTCTTGTCCTTCTTTAATTAGTTTTGCTCCGCATTTTGGGCAGACCGCATCCGGCATATCAAATCCTGACATACCTTTTTTGGCATATTCCTGTACCTGTTCAGAATCAAAATCTACGTAATGGCATTGAGGACAGATATAATGAGCCGGCAGCGGATTTACCTCCGTGATTCCTGCCATGGTGGCTGCAAAAGAAGATCCTACAGAGCCTCGGGAACCAACAAGGTATCCATGATCGTTGGAATCCCATACCAGTTTCTGTGCAATAATATATAACACCGCATAGCCGTTTCCGATAATCGATGTCAGTTCCTTCTCCAGTCGGTCCGTTACCCTCTTTGGCAAGTTTGGACCATAAATCTCATGGGCTTTATTATAACAAATTTCTCTTAATTCCCGGTCAGAATTTTCAATAACCGGCGGGCATTTGTCCGGATGAATTGGAGAAATATTTTCAATCATTCTATTGATCTTATTGGGATTGGTAATCACAACCTCTTTTGCCTTATCACTTCCCAGATAAGAAAATTCTTCCAGCATTTCTTCTGTAGTTCGAAAATAAAGCGGAGGCTGCTGATCCGCATCTTTAAATCCTTTTCCGGCCATTAAAATCGCACGGTAAATGGAGTCGTCCGGATCCAGAAAATGCACGTCACATGTGGCTGCAACCGGTTTATGAAATTCCTCTCCCAAATCTACAATTCTTTGATTGATCTGCTGAATGTCTTCTTCCGACTGAATGGTCTCATAACGGTCAGAACGAATCATGAATTCATTATTTCCCACCGGCTGTATTTCCAGATAATCATAGAAGTTTACAATCTTGGCGATTTCCTCATCCGAACGCTGATCGACCAGCGCACTGTATAATTCCCCGGCTTCACATGCAGATCCAATAATCAGACCTTCTCTGTATTTTTCGATCAAAGATTTCGGCATACGCGGACGCCGATTAAAATAGTTAATATGTGATTCCGAAACCAAACGATTCAAATTCACTCTTCCGGTATTATTTTTCACCAAAATAATTCCATGATATGTTCGTCCCTTTTTTATAAGATCCGTGCTGTTGGACGCAAATTCATTGACCTGATCCAACGTATAAATTTCTTTTTCTTCCAGCATGCCAATGAAAGCGGTAAAGATTTTTCCGGTCGCTGCAGCATCATCTACTGCCCGGTGATGGGTCTCCAGAACAATATTTAAATGCTTACAAATATTATCCAAGGTATATTTTCCAAGATGAGTCATCAAACATCTGGCAAGTCCGAGGGTATCAACTACAGTATAATCATAGGGTAGTTGAAGTTTCTGACAGTTTGCCCGGATAAAACCAGTATCAAAACCAGCATTATGCGCAACCAAAACAGAACCCTGACAAAATTCCAGAAACTTTGGGAGAACTTCTTCGATCGTCCCCGCATTTTTTACCATATCATCGGTAATCGTCGTAAGCTGTGTGATCTTATAAGGGATCGGTCTCTCCGGATTCACAAATTCACTGAATGTATCCGTGATCTTTCCATCGCAGACCTTTACAGCGCCTATTTCTATGATTCGGTCTTTTTCGCTATGAAATCCTGTTGTCTCAATATCAAACACTACATAGTTATCTCTTAAGGATTGTCCCTTAGAATCAACCGCCAGATCCCCAAGATCATCAACAAAATAAGCTTCCACTCCATAAATAATCTTAAACGGATCATCTTCTGGAAGTCTTAAATCTTCATACGCATGACGAGCGATTGGAAAACCCTGCAGAACACCATGATCTGTTATGGCAATTGCCGGATGGCCCCAGTCGTGAGCTCGTTTTACTACTTCTTTGATCTGCACCACGCTGTCATTATCACTCATGACCGTATGCAGGTGAAGCTCCACTCTCTTTTCCATCGAATGATCCTGCCGCTTCACACGAAAATCAGAAATCTGTTTGATTCCGATGACAGATCCCAGCGTAATTTCACGATCAAATTTATCATAAATGGCAATCGCTTTAACGCGGTAAAAACTTCCCTTTTTTAACCCGTCCAGAATCTCCGGAAGTTGTTTGTTTTTTACAAAAATTTTACATCCAATGGAATCCGTAAAATCCGTAAGATGGAAAATGATAATGGTTTTTTCATTGCGGATTTCTCTCGTTTCCAAAGAGGTAATCTGTCCATGTACCACGACTTCCCCGATTTCATCATAAATATCTTTCATCTCGGTTAATTCACCCTCGCAATTTCTTCCATACAAAAGATCTGGATCATTGGATGCTTTTTTTCTTCTTCCAAACGTTGTCTCTCTTTTTGCCGGTGCGGCCATTTTCTTCCGTGTTTTCTTCACTTCCTTCGGCTGTGAACTTCCCTGGCCTGCATGTTCTACAATGGCATGGATTTCCTGTGACAGACGATAATCACTTTCATCTTTCAGACTTTGGTTCTGAACTTTCGAAAAATCAAATCCCACCTTAATATCCATGAAAAATCGGTCTTTCATTACATTTTCGAAATATTCTTTGATGGCAGGAGCCTTGTTCCGGTTCACAAATGTATCCTCAAAATAAAAAGTTAAAACATCCTCATCTACTTTGTAATCGCCTTTTCGCACAACGTTAAAAATAACCTCCCCTTTGCCTTTTAACTCAAAGAGGAAGCTTTTCATATAATGTTCCATCAAATATTTTAAATTATATTGATCCGAAAGTTGGTATGTCTCATGGAACCGGATCTTAATATATCGTTTCGAAAACAGCTGTTCTCTGATCTGCTGCTCCATTCTCCAGGTATCTATCCTAGAAATCAGATGACCGCAGCAAAAAGAGATCTTCAGCATATTTTCCTTTTTTTTCAAAGTAATATCTTGGATATCTACGGTTTCAAACATCGAATAAAACGCATCCGACACTTTTAGATCCGGAAATACCATAAAAAAAGGTTTGCCGCCTTTGGACATGTTTACTCACCCCAATGTTCTAATTCATATCTTAGCGTATTTAATAATTCGTCTTCCGGCACTTTTCGAATGACTTCGCCTTTCTTGATCAAAAGTCCTTCTCCGATACCGCCGGCAATTCCCACATCGGCTTCTTTTGCTTCTCCTGGTCCATTCACGACACATCCCATAACCGCCACTTTAATATTTAAGTGCTCAAAATCGCTTGCCATCGTCTCTACCTGATTTGCAAGAGAAATCAAATCAATATTGGTTCTTCCGCAGGTCGGACAGGATACGACCTCAATTCCGCCTTGGCGAAGGCCCAGTGTCCGCAGGATCAATTTCGCACTGGCTATCTCATTCACCGGATCACCGGTCAGAGAAACCCGGATTGTGTTGCCGATCCCCTCGTGAAGGATTGTATCACCAATTCCCTGGTTTAAGATGATTCCAAGGCCCACGGCAGATTTGATATTGCCGCTGTATACGGTTCCTGCCTCCGTAATTCCCACATGAAGCGGATAATCTGTCTCTTCTGCCGCCAGACGATATGCCTTTGCACACATCTGCACATCAGAAGATTTGATGCTAACAACGATATCGTGGAAATCACATGCCTCCAACATCCGTACCTTATCCAAAGCACTTTCTACCAATCCTTCTGCTGTTACGCCCTGATATTTTTCAATCAAAGGTTTTTCCAATGAACCGCTGTTGACGCCGACCCGAATCGGAACATGATATTTTTTCGCTGTTTCTACGACTTTGCGAATCTTTTCTTCTCCTCCGATATTTCCTGGATTGATACGAATCTTATCCGCACCATTTTCCATAGCGGCAATCGCCAATTTATAGTTAAAATGAATATCAGCAACCAATGGAATATGGATCTGTTTCTTGATTTCCCGAAGCGCTTTTGCTGCTTCTTCGGTTGGTACGGTACAGCGCACGATATCACATCCTGCCTTCTCCAATGCCAGAATTTGCTTTACCGTAGCTTCCACATCTTCCGTCTTTGTGTTGGTCATGGATTGAATGGCGACCGGACTGCCGCCTCCGATGGTGACATCTCCAATCGAAACTTTACGAGTCTGTTCTCTTGTATACATAAAACTACCTCCTTTAGAGGATGATCTTAACGATATCCTGATACATGACAAATACCATAAGTGCCAGGAGAAGCATCAATCCGATTGTATGGATCGTTGCTTCCATTTCTCTTGGGATTGCCTTTCCTCGAATCGCTTCCAAAATCAAGAATACAAGTCTTCCGCCGTCCAATGCCGGTATCGGCAGCAGGTTCATAACGCCCAGATTGGCGCTGATCAAAATTGCCAGATTGAGCATGGTCAAGATTATGGTGATGACTCCATATTTGGCAGCTTCGTTATATTGATCGCCTACGACTTTTACGATACCAACCGGTCCTGAAAGATCTTTCATTCCCAGCTGTTGTGTAATCAGCATTTTCACGCTTTTTACCGTAAGCTTGATCTGCAGTCCCACCTCACGGAAACTATATTCCAATGTTTTTAACGGCCCTGCTTTCTGATATCCAGGCCATGTAATTCCAATCATATATTGCTGCTGTTCCTCTTGATAAACCGGGGTTACATTCATGGAAATTTCTTTTCCATCACGCTCAACAGTCAGAGGGATGGATCCTCCGTCATAATCAAGATACATGTAGTAGGAAAACTCACGGTAATTATGAATTCTCTTTCCATCCACATGAGTCATCACATCTCCGGCACGCATTCCGGCCTCCGCAGCCGGTGAATTTTTCTGCACTGCATAAATTTCCGGAAAATCAACTCCGGACATTCCTACAACGATCACAGAAAATATAAAAGCCAGAATAAAATTAAAGAAAGGACCGGCAAAGATAACAGCCATTCTTGCCCAGACAGATTTGTTATTAAATGCGTTTTCCTCTGGACGATCTTCGTCCTCGCCCATCACGCAGGCACCTCCAAACGGCAGCAAATGGACAGAATAAAAGGTTTCGCCAACCTGTTTCCCGATCAGAGTCGGACCAAGACCGATGCAAAATTCATCCACCTGTATGCCATTTTTCTTAGCCACCAAAAAGTGTCCAAGTTCATGCACGATGATAATGATCCCAAAAAGTAAGATTGCAATGATAATATTCAATAATCTACCTGCTTTCTATATGCTCATATACCCACTGTTCTGTCTCCAATACTTCTTCCAAAGATGGATCTTTCTGTATTTTATGGGCCTCCATAGTATCTTCAATGATGTCGTAAATATCCAGAAATTTGATCTTTCGATTCAAAAACAGGTCAACGGCTTTTTCATTGGCTGCATTAAATACGGTCGGCATACTTCCACCCATTTTCCCTGCTTTGCAGGCCAGCGGAAGACCTCTTAATACATCGGCCGGAGGCTGCTGAAAAGATATCTCTTTTAACGCGGCAAAATCAAGCCGCTCCCCGGCAAGCGGACGATGTTCCGGATAAAATAATGCGTATTGTATCGGCAGTTTCATATCCGGTGTCCCAAGCTGTGCAATGACACTGCCATCTCGAAATTGTATCATAGAATGTATGACGCTCTGCGGCTGCACCACCACATGAATCCGATCAAAGTCAACATCAAACAGCCACTTTGCTTCAATCACTTCCAATCCTTTGTTTACCAAAGTCGCAGAATCGATGGTAATCTTTCTGCCCATAGACCAATTCGGATGCTTTAAGGCTTCCTCTACTGTAACGTTCTGAAGTTCTTTCAATGTTTTATTTCGGAAAGGTCCGCCGGATGCCGTAATAATCAGAGAATCCAGATCTTTTTGCTCTCCGCTCTGCAGACACTGAAAAATCGCCGAATGTTCACTATCTACCGGATAAATCTTAACGCCAAGCTCCTTTGCCATCGGCATGATAATATGCCCCGCTGTTACAAGCGTTTCTTTATTTGCCAAAGCAATATCTTTCCCGGCACGCATCGCGGCGATCGTCGGACGGATTCCGATCATTCCTACAATTGCGGTTACGACGACGGAACAGGAAGGCTCACTTGCCGCTTCCAATAATCCATCCATTCCGGAAACAACCTTGGTATCCAAATCTTTGATTCGAAGCTTCAGCTCGGATGCTCTCGCTTCATCGTAAACGGCAGCGATTTTCGGCTGAAATTCACGGATCTGCTGTTCCAACAGATCAATGTTCTTTCCTGCCGCTAAGGCGGTAACGGAAAGATCTTGATTCGACCTTACGATATCCAGTGTTTGTGTTCCGATAGATCCTGTGGACCCAATCACAGAAAGGTATTTCATTTAAATCGTTCCTCCTGAAACCATAACCATGAGATAAAATACAACCGGCGCAATCAATAAAATACTGTCAAAACGATCCAGGATTCCTCCATGCCCTGGAATTAATGTTCCATAATCTTTGATTCCGGCATCCCGTTTAATTGCAGATGCAGCCAAATCTCCGACAACGGAAATCAGTGCTCCGACTCCGCAAAAAATCGGGAACATCATGACCGGATCAAAGGACAGGCGTAATTTTGCTTTAATATAGAATCCATAAATTACACCAAGTAAAACCGCCCCGAGGATTCCGCCAACAAGTCCTTCAATACTCTTTTTCGGGCTTAACTCCGGTGTCATCTTATGCTTTCCAAGCAGCATGCCGACACAGTAAGCAAAAGTATCATTTCCCCAAGCTGCCAGGAAGATCAAGACTACAAATTCACCGCCGTTTTGGATGATTCTCAGCTGATAAATATAAGAAAGCATAATGCCTACATATACAAACCCGAAAAAGCATCCCATCATCTGGTTTAATTTATATTTCGGGAAGCGGATCACATAACATCCCAATAAGAAAATCAGGAATAAAATGATTAGCGGAACCGTCCATTGTCCCAAATCAAAAAACAGCGCGACATAAAATAATATGGTCCCTGTATATCCAATCACTGCAAGAGAAGACTTCTCAATCTTAAAAATTCGCAGAAGTTCACTGTATCCAATCAAAGATACAATCAAAGTTGCTGCAAAAGTAATCATACCGCCCATATATAATGCAATTACTGTAAGTATTACTAATAAAACTCCACTGATTAGTCGTTGCTTAAACATAAATTAAATTCCTCCAAATCTGCGATCTCGTTCATTATAATATTTGATCGCTTTTTTTAGTTCTTTTTTATTAAAATCAGGCCACAAAACATCGGTAAAATAAAACTCTGTATAGGCCAACTGCCAAAGCATAAAATTCGACAAACGTTCTTCCCCGCTGGTCCGAATCATCAGATCCGGATCCGGAAGCTCTCTTGTATCAAGATAATGTCGGAAAATATCTTCCGTGATTTCTTCCTGTGTCAGCCGCCCTGCCTGCACGTCTGCTGTCATCTGCTTCATAGCGCGAACCATCTCATCCCTGCTTCCATAATTTAAGGCAATGGTGAAATTAATGCCGGTGTTATTCTTAGACGCCTCTTCAAGCTCTATAATCTTTTCCTGAAGATCCTGAGACAATCCAGTGACGTCACCGATTACCCTTACTTTCATATTATTTTTATTTGCCCGTTTAATGCAGTTTTTCAAATAATCACGAAGCAATTTCATTAAGGCGTCAACTTCATCCTGCGGGCGTTTCCAATTTTCTGTTGAAAAAGCATATACTGTCAGATATTTAATGCCAAGATCATAGGCATCCTCAATGATCCTTTCGACGGTTTTGCTTCCTTGAACATGCCCCATATTTCTTGGAAGGTGCTTTTTCTTTGCCCATCTGCCATTTCCATCCAAAATGATCGCAACATGCTGAGGGACATTTAATTGTTCCATAAGAACCTCCTTACATGATGAAACAAAACAGGACTGTGTTTTGCTTACAGCCCTGTTCCGTATTAAACTGTCATGATTTCTTTTGATTTTGACTCGACACCGGCATCGATCTGTTTAACAAATTTATCCGTCATTTTCTGAACGTCATTCTCATAATCTTTTGCCTGGTCATCATTCAGTTCGCCTGCCTTATTCTGTTTCTTCACAAAATCATTGGCATCTCTTCGAATGTTTCGAACCGCAATTTTTGCTTCTTCCCCACGTTTTTTTACATCTTTTGCCAGTTCTTTTCTGCGTTCCTCTGTAAGTTCCGGGAAATTCAGCCGAATTGCTTTGCCGTCGTTGGTAGGAGTAATTCCCACATCAGACATTAAGATTGCTTTCTCAATCTCTCCTAAAAGATTCGGTTCCCATGGCTGGATCAGAATCATTCTGGCTTCCGGAACAGAAATGTTTCCTACCTGAGCCACCGGAGTGGAAACACCGTAATAATCAACCTTTACCTTGTCAAGGACATGTGGATTGGCTCGTCCTGCACGAATCGTTAAAAAATCATTGATCATACTATCGTATGCCTTCTGCATTCTTTCTTCAAATTGTTCTAACATTTTATATTGCTCCTCCTGTTTATCTATACGGTAACATAAGTTCCGTTAAATTCACCTTTCATCAGGTTTTCAATGCTGTTTTCTTCATTTAATCCAAATACGGCTAATGGCATCTTATTCTCCAGGCACATAATCGTTGCCGTCAGATCAATCACACCCAGTTTCTGCTCTAACACTTCATCCATTGTAATCGTATCATATTTTACAGCGTTTGGATTGATCTCCGGATCACTGTCATAGACTCCATCGATGGATTTTGCCAAAAGGATTGCGTCCGCCTCAATCTCGATCGCACGCAGAGCCGTTGAGGTATCCGTTGAAAAATATGGCCGGTTCCGCGGGCAAAGAATACGACTTTCCCTGCGTTTAAGTCTCGAACTGCTTTATCCTTCGAAAATAGTTCTGTAAAAGACCCACAGACAAACGGCGTGTAGACTTCTGTCTCCATTCCCGCTGCACGGAAGGCGTCTGAAACATAAATACAATTCATTACCGTCGCTAACATTCCAATCTGATCTGCTTTGGTCCTTTCCATGCTGTCGCTGGTCCGTCCTCTCCAGAAATTCCCGCCTCCGATCACGATAGCGATCTGAAGACCTTCCTCTGCTAATGTCTTAACCTGGCGGGCAACGTCGCGGCAGGTAGCTTCATCAAAGCCTGTCTTTTTATCTCCCGCAAGCGCCTCTCCGCTGAGTTTTAAAAGTACACGCTTCATATTTTTTAAATCATTCATTGCATTACCTCTTTTGCTTATTTTTACAAAATCACTCTGTGAAATTATATCATAATGGCAAAAAAAGGACAATACATAATCCTTGGAAAAGACGAAGAACCGAGAATTCCGCCGCACAGGAAAAATCGGCGTCTTAAAAAACGCCGATGATAAATTATGTCATCTTATTTGCTATATGGCCACTGTCCGCCCATGACAGCCGCCACCGTAAACATCGCCGGGAGAAACAAAGTCCCTATCTGATCGAATTCAAACTCGCCCAGGATAAGATTAATAACGATTGTAATCAGAGTTAGAAGGATCAGCCCCAGACCATAGTAAAAACTTCGCTTGCATCCGTCTTGTTGTGTACTGAACCGGAATCCGGTCAATCCGCCGGCAGCCGCTATCACTCCATAAAGGCTCGTCAATCCGATGCTCATATAGAAACGGAATGTAGATACGTCTTGCTGCATTCCGATTTGAAAAGCCAGAACAACGCTCAATAATTGTATGATTCCCTGAATTAATATAATAAGGCCCATAACCTTTAAAAACGTATTTTTTCTCTCCATAAAAATGCTTTCCTCCAACCTTTTTCTTTTATGGCACAGTCTATCACAAAAGCATTTTATCGTCAAGAAATCTAGCAGCTGTGTGCCGGGACTTTGACAGAAATATGTTCGTTTATATAGCGGCGGATCCGCTTCTCTTCCGCTCCCAGAGAAAAAGCAAGCTCCTGTACCAGATTATCTTCAGCAATTTTTAAATATCTCTCATCCGTTGAAGGAAAATTTTTCCCGTGTTCCACTCGTCTTTGTTTTTTATGATGCAATGTTTTTACAAGCCGCAGCATGTCCCTGCAGTCGCAGCCTCGAATACACTTTTTATAACTGTCTTCTCGAAGTTTTTGACTCGGAATCTGAAATTCGTCCAGCGAAGAAATACTCTCTAACAGTTCTTTTGCCTCCAAAGGAGGAATAATGTTTCTCTTGACTATCCGTTTATTTTCCACTGAAGTAAAGATCTCGCTTTCCTTTTTCTGATACGGCCGGAGAACATAATATAACTTGTCATCCGGAATTCCATCCATATGCATCGTTGTCACATCCAATACTTCACAAACACCAGTGCTTCCATAAACAATGTAGTCACCTTTTCTAAACATTCTTTTCCTTCCTTTCTTTGTAGTTTCTTCCTAATTTTCATTATATCCTTATTTTAACAAAAAACTCCGATTATTTCTAATGTTTTTCTAAAAAAACTGATTTTTTAGTCAATTTAACAAAAAATGAATCGGATAGTATACGGAAATTTTACCAAAACTACAGGAGAAAAGATTGATCCTATTCTTTTCCCAAGGCACTCCAAATACGATAAATTGCTTTCGAGCGGTACAGTGTTCCAATAATTCCTGCAGCAATGATCGTTCCGCAGACAGTACTCATCAGAAATGGAATTACAAAAGTAAACAATGCAGCATCTTGTCCTAAGAACAAAGAAGCAATTGGATAACAAAGCATTCCTCCGATCACTCCCGTGCCAAAGACTTCTCCGGCATAAGCAGTCCAGACCTTCTTTGTATGAGAAAAAACGATACCGCTTAAAAAGGCTCCTGCCATGCTGCCCGGAAATGCCAAAAGACTTCCCGTTCCAAGAAGATTTCGAATGAAAGATGTGCAAAATGCCATCAAAACTCCATAGAGGGGTCCCAAAAATACAGCAGCAACGACGTTGACGAAATGTTGGATCGGAAAACACCTGGACGCTCCGATTGGAATGGAAAATGTAGATAATATGACCGATACCGCAACAAGCATCGCTGCCATACTGAGTTTTCTTACGTTATACTTCATATGAATTCTCCTTTCGCTTTTATTTTATTTTAACAGAATTACAGATCTGCGTCACTGCAATCTTTCGGTTTCCTATTCGTTGATTTTGTTTCGAAAAGTATCGTTTCCTTCGATTGTTTTGAACATTTGACCGGGATATAATACAGAAAAAGGAGATGATGTACTATGGATTTTTTAAATTTTTCAA
>ERZ1643249.4687-NODE-4687-length-11268-cov-4.054847_pt1 | contig 11268 bp, 9 predicted proteins | sample MGYA00579263_ERZ1643249 | MGnify/ENA primary metagenome ERZ1643249 (study PRJEB29033, sample SAMEA4952264) | chicken gut metagenome | biome: Broiler Chicken; feature: Gastrointestinal Tract; material: Caecum | place: Ireland | collected 2018 | study: Broiler...
GGTAAGGTGGCTCAGTTAGAGCGTGCAGTGTGCTCTGAGTGACCGTTATTTACACAATGTTCCAAAACATGTCGATTATTATGATAGAACGTATAGCAACGACCTAAATAATTAATTTCCTCAGTAGTCGCGCTGCCCAAACAATCCGTCTTAAGTTGATACTTCGCTCCATTCGCTTCAAACATGTCGAATCCGTGATATTTAATGTAATTATTGTCTGGTACAATTTGTTTTGTAATAATGATGTTTTTAAGATGCCCCTCCAAAACTCTTAATGCCGGCTGTGCTAAAAAAGTACCATCAAACAGTTCTCCTTTGATATTCAGGTTATAAACAGCCTGGTGTAACACCCTCGACATTTTAGGGTTCAGCTTATTATAAGCGTTCGGAAGATAAAACTGAAATTCGTCCTTAATATTTTCTTTATCTATATTCAGATTGTAGGTATTATTAAATATTTTAGGAATTTCTTCAATGTCTACTAACTCTGTCACATATGTAATAATACTAGAAAACAAGGACTTCGGCTTGCCCTGCACCATAAATTTTCCATTATCATAATAATGTATGGTTATTTTGTCTTTTTTGTTCAATGCAAGAGTATATAAAATTCCGTGTGCAACTGTGTTTTTACTAAGAATCATATTGACCGAATATTCTTCTTGCATTAAATCAATAATTGCAGAAACATCTTCACAACTGATTTTATCCGCTGTAAACCAATAATCTCCTTTTTTTATATTTGGAATGCCCTTCCCTTCTGTAAGGGCAGTTTTGGCAAGTTCATCTGCCATATCATTATATTTGTTATTGGAATGTGCTTCCACTTTAGTGAATATAATTGTTATAGAATCCTGCCATTTCTTCATTGCCTCAGCATACTTTACAGCAAGTTCATTTTTCGCCTTCCATTCACCACTAATCCACTTTTCTATTCCTTCATAATCGTATCTGATTTCAATTTCTGGATAGCTATTGGCAAGTGCCCATTTGACTGCGAACATAGCTCCCAGCATTTCCCCTGCCACATTATGAATCGCCAATGATGCTGGATGATCCCCATTGCCACACTCTTTTATAATATCTCCAGAAGGAGTCAAAAAAATACATCCAAAAGAATACTTTTTTAATGAATCATCATAACTACCATCCACATAAGCAATAAGCCGATCAGATGTCTCTTCTACTGTACGATCAAGGGAATTTGATAAAGGCAAAGGTTCTCTTTCTCCATCTAAGTATTGCTCTGCCTCTTCCTTTGTTGAAAATCCTTTAAAGTCTGCATTACTATATCCTGAAATTGCAGCCTGACACTCATTCCAATTATCAAAAACTCCTGTTGTATGTCCTTTCCTAACAGCATAATACTTCTTTTTTCCCATATTCGTCTCCTATGAGCATAATATTTTACGCCTCGTTTTATTTCTTGTCAATCTTTTTTTCAATTTTATTGTATAATACTAGGGCAATCGCAAAGTCAGAGACTTTATTTTTCATACCTCTTCTCAAAGAGTAGCTTTTCTATCCTGCTGATATCATGTTCGTTTGCCATGATAAACCGCTTCATTGGCTTATCTGCGTATTTCTCGTCATATTTCTTCACCATCATGCAGAATCTTCTTAACACAGCGCTGCTTGTCATGGCTCCTTCTTTCCGCGCGGTTTTCTGGTCTTCCTTCAATTGCACATCTAACAGCCAGTGTTGCATCTCTATATTCCAATGCCCCTGCCGGATCTTTACCAGATTTTCTATCTCCACCTCTTCCAGATTTGTGATCACTATCTGTCTGGAATGCCTGGTTTCCCCAATCCCTGTCTGAACCGTCTCTTTCTCTATGACCCCTATCCGGGCAATACTTCCATAAAACGAGTCAAGCCCCAGCTTTTCATATAGAAACGATGTGTCCTGGATCAATCTTCCTTTTATGCTTTCTATCCTTCCATGGCTCTTGTTGATCTGTTCCACTCCCTCTAACTTCTCATACCTTCCTTCCTGTTTCAGCCTCTCCACTTCTTCCTCTATTGCCCGCAGCAGCCTTTTCTGGTTCTCTTTTACCGGTATGACGTAACTTCCTCCTCCGTCTAATATCGCCTGGATCACAGGCTGGTTACAGCCGATCGCGTCTATGGTCACGATCGTCTTGTTTAACTCAAACAGTTTCAGGTATTCCGGCAGGCAGCTGATCTCGTTCTCTTTCTCCCCCACTTCCTTTACCTTCAGTCCAATGGATTCCCCCTCATACATTGCGTTCAGGAGATACCTCGGTTTCTCCCCTTTCCCTTTTTCACTGGCCGCCCGTACCGCCTTCCCGTCTACACGCAATATTTTCATGTCTTTGTATTTCTTACAGATCTCCGGGAACATTTCTTCTAGCCACGCCCCCAGCGAAGAGGACAGGCCCTCAAAGTTGACCATACGCAGCAGCCTGGAAAAGGTGTCGTGGGAAGGCACCCGTTTGATCTGGGTCTTCTCTTTGAAATATTCGAAGTTCAGTTCCGCATAGAACGCGATATCGCTTCCTTCGCTGTGCCCCGCCAATACTGCATAGATACAGATCAGCAGCAGATCAGCAAACCGGTAACGGATCCCTCTGGCATGTCTCGGGTCTTCGATTTGTTCCAACAGAAAAATCAGTTCCTTTTCCTCATCGTATCTCATTTTCTTCTATTCCCAGCCTTTCTATCAATTCTCTTTGCGTTTTCGTCAGTTCACTTTGGAAGATCCGTTCCCCCATCCTGACACTGCAGATATATTTCAGCGGCTCCAATTCCTCCAATGGGTATTCACAGATCTTGCTGATCGCTGTGATCTGGTTTGGAATCCCGATATGGAAATGTTCGGTCATTTCATCCACCCGATAGATCCTCACGTCTGTCCTGTCATTTAAAAAAGAATTATTGGATAGGTAAACGATCATACTGTAATAAAGATCCCTCCGCTCCTTTACAGGGCCGCTCCGCCTGCTGATATATTCCTCCTCAAATTTCAGCAGAAAATTTGTAAAGCCGCACTCACGGATAACCACGTGCTCCGTATCAACCACTGCTCTGGACAGCGGATGGAATCCCCACCGGTCTATTTTCCCTGCCAATCCTTTGATCTCCTGAACCGGATAATTTTTTCCCGGAACACGTTTGGATGTCGCGTAGTAAGCGTAGTATGTGTCATTTACTTTTTTTACCACTGTCCCCTTTGGCCTGTATTGTTTTACATAATCTGGATATCTCATACCTATGTATTATCATAATATATAATACAATGCAAGCAAAAAATAAGAGAGCAACAGAAAAACGTTGCTTTTCCGCCACTCTCTCCTCTAAGTTATGACTTTGCGATTGCCCTATGCTGCCGCTCACCCGTCCAGCCGCTCATCCCACTGCCAGCCAAGGCGGCCGTACCTTCGGGTGATGGCGCGAATCTCTTTCTGCAGATCCTCGGTGAGTTCCCCGCTCTTTAGGCGCCACTTCCAATTGATTCCCACAGTGGACGGCTTGTTCATCCGGCAGGTGTTGTCATATCCCATATAGTCCTGAATCGGAATGACGCACAGGTTTGCGCGGCTTGCCATAATCAAACTGATAAATGAGGTGTGCAGGTACTGTCTGGGCGTGTATTTGTCGCAGATATAAGCCCGCGCCAGCCGGCGCTCATCCTCCCGGATGCTCTCAAACCAGCCCCGGATGGTTTCATTGTCATGGGTACCGGTATAGGCCACGCAGTTTTCCGTATAGTTATGGGGAAGATAGTCATTTGCACAGCCCGAATCACGGGAGTCAAAGGCAAACTCCAAAACCTTCATGCCGGGAAAGCCCGTATCCCGCACAAGCTGGCGCACCGAATCCGTCACATACCCCAAATCCTCGGCAATGACCTCCTTCTCTCCCAGCACTTCCCGCATCCGGCGAAAGAGATCCATTCCCGGCCCTTTCTCCCAGTGACCGCCGATCGCAGATTTTGCCCCATAGGGGATGGAATAATACTCATCAAATCCGCGGAAATGGTCAATGCGCACCACATCATAGAGAGAAAAACAGTGCGCCAGACGTTTCATCCACCAGTCATATCCTGTCTGCCGGTGATAGTCCCAGCGGTACAGGGGATTTCCCCAGAGCTGACCCACAGCGGAAAATCCGTCCGGCGGGCATCCTGCCACCGCCAGCGGCACATTGTCCTGATCCAGCTGGAAAAGCTCGGGGTGCGCCCAGGCATCCGCGCTGTCCATGGCCACGTAGATGGGAATATCTCCGATAATGCGCACGCCCTGGCGATTGGCATAATCCTTCAAAGCCTGCCACTGCTTATAAAAGGTAAACTGCAGATACTGCTGGAACTCAATGTCAAAGTACAGCTCCCTGCGGTAGTAGTCCATGGCATAGCCCCAGCGCAGCCGGATATCCTGTGCCCACTCGGTCCAGGGCGCCCCGTCAAAACGGCCCTTGACTGCCATAAAGAGGGCATAATCCGAAAGCCACCAGCCATTTTCCTCCATAAAGCGGATATAGTCAGGGTTTTGGCTGATGTTGCTGCGCTCATAAGCTTTCCGCAGAAGGGGATAGCGGCCCTCGTACATCTTCTTGTAGTCGATGGTGCCCTCCTCTTCCCCCATATCCGCTTTCTCGCACTCCTCACGGGTCAGAACGCCCTCCTCGATGAGCGCCTCCAGGTCAATGAAATAGGGATTGCCCGCATAGGTGGAAAAGGACTGATAGGGAGAATCCCCGTAGCTGGTGGGGCCCAGGGGCAGAATCTGCCAGTAGGTCTGTCCCGCCGCCTTCAGCCAATCCACAAAATCATAGGCACTCTTTGAGAAACAGCCGATGCCGTACTTAGACGGCAGGCTGGTAATGGACAATAAAATTCCCGCTCCTCGGTTCATCGCTTTTCCTCCTGGCTCTGCTGCATTGCATTTTCCCCGGCCCAAGCCGTTTTTCCTGTTGTCAAAATGATCCCACAGTGGTCGGAAACCCTGGGATAATTCTTGCCGTCAAATATAATGCGTGAGGAATCTGCCTTTACGCCGCGGGAACACCAGATATAGTCAATCCGCATTCCGCTGTTCTCCCCGCGCTCTCTCCAGCCGTCAATAACTGTCTGCACGGTCAGCCCCTCGTCCCGTTTGCCGGCCGTCTCATAGGTATCCTTCCATCCATGGGATTTTACATAATCATATCCCTGTCCCCGCACATTGGCCGGGCTGTTAAAATCCCCTGCCGCCCACACGGAACCCCGGGTTCTTTTTTCTCTCACACCGGACTCCAGGCGGTCCCACTGCTCCTTAAAGGGTTCTTCCCCATCGTCCCACCAGCCCATATGAACCGTGTAAAACCAGGCGTCCTCCCTTTCGTCCGCTGCCCAGGCCCGTATTCCCAAAGCCTTCCTCGTCTTCCAGTTTCCGTAGTCCTGCGTGCGGCTCAAAGCGATCTGATCCGTCTCCTTGATGGGACTGCGGCTGAACAGTGCCAGTCCCTCGTCGTAAATCCCATATCCCAATTTCACCGGCAGCCAGGTCCAAAAATACGGGCATCCCTCTGCCTCAAGCAGAGCTGCCAGACGGGCCGCATGATTCCCGCGGCGCACAGTTCCCGCAAAACCCGTGCAGGGAACATAGCCCTTTAAAGCATCTTCCGCAAGAGGCGGCTGGCCTGTCTCCTGGTTTACCTCCTGAAAGGCCATGATATCCGGCCGCTCTTTGAGAAGGGCTCTGACCGTGCAGGCCAGGCCGTTCTCATAATCCTTTTCCGCTAAGCTGTGCGTATTCAACGTAAGAATCTTCATTTTTTCTCCCAGAACCTCATTTGATGGGCAGCGCGTCTTTCAAAGAGCGCCGCCCATCCGGATTATCACAGGATATCATGGATTCCCCCGTCCTTCTTGATAAGTCCAAGGGCGCCCTCTGCCTTCCATGCAGCCAGGTCAGCCACTTTCTCCGGATCCTTCACTGTCACGCGGAGCCGGGTCATGCAGGCGTCCACCAGGACGATATTTTCCCGTCCTCCCAGGAGCCCGATGATTCTCTCCGCCTGGCTTCCGGCCGCTGAAGCGCTTCCGGATGTCCTGGCAGCGCCGGTTCCCGCGTCCTCATCGTCGGAAGCGTTCTCATCCGTATAGTTTCCCAGACGCCCCGGCGTCGCATAGCGGAACTTTCCAATCATAAAGTATGCCACAAAGTATCCAATGATAAAGAATGCAATCACACAGATTACAAAGTTAATGATATCGCCTGTAAGTCCCGCCTGCACCGACATGGGGATCCGGGTGATGAACTCCAGATTTCCAAACGAGTGCAGCCGCAGATCAATAATGCCTGCCATGGCAAACGCGCATCCCTGCAGAATCGCATACACAATATAAAGAGGCAGCGCGCAGAACATGAACATGAACTCCAGGGGTTCGGTCACGCCGGTGAGGAACACAGCCAGCACCGTGGAGAGGAACATGGATTTATACTGCTTTCTCTTATCCGCATCTACCCTGCGGTACATAGCCAGAGCGATTCCTGTTAAAAGGCCCGTGGCGCCGATCATCTGCCCCACCTTAAACCGGGCCGGCGTTACGGTGGCGAGAAGATTGGCGTAAGATTCCATATCGCCCGCATTCTTAAAGTTAATCAAGTCATTGGCCCAGGCCAGCCACAAAGGATCCTGGCCAAATACCTGGCTTCCCGCATTGACGCCTGTCTGGATCATATAGGTGCCTCCAAAGGAGGTGTAATTCATCGGTATGGTCAGCATATGATGCAGGCCGAAGGGAAGGAGAAGCCTCTCCAGCGTTCCGTAGATAAAGGGCGCAAGCACCGGGGATGTGGAAGACGAATTCGCAATCCACACGCCGAAAGCGTTAATCCCCGTCTGCACCACCGGCCACACCAGAGCCATGATAATAGAAATAATCACGGACCAGGCAATGACCACCATGGGCACGAACCGTTTTCCGTTGAAAAAGGAAAGGGCATCCGGAAGCTTTCTATAATTATAATATTTATTGTAAATTACTCCCCCTGCAAAACCGGATATAATGCCCACGAACACGCCCATGTTCAGAGCCGGAGCTCCCAGCACGGAAGTGAAATATCCATCTACCGGAATCTCCCGTCCAAACAGAGTGTGGGTTACGGCCTCCGGATCTGCCAGCATGTCTGCGGTAACTCCGAAAATCGCACCGGTGATGGAATTAATCAGTATAAAGGCAATGACTGCTGCAAACGCGCCGCCTGCCCTCTCCTTTGCCCAGGAGCCGCCGATCGCAGCCGCGAAAAGGATATGCAGATTATTGATAACCGCCCATCCGATGCTCTCCATGGTGCTCCCCACCATGTAAATCATATGTACATCGGCGCCGCCCATCTGCACCAGCTTGCCAAGGCTTATCATCAGTCCCGCAGCGGGCATAACCGCGATAACGGTCATCAGCACCTTGCCCAGCTTCTGGAGAAAATCAAAGTTGAACGACAGCTTCTTCTTTCCGGGCGCTTCTGCGGCGGACAGAGTTTTTTCCGGCTCCGCAGTCTTCGGCTTCTCCTCCTGCTCCTCCCCGCTTTTTTTCTCTTCCGGACTGTCTGCGGCCTGCTCCTGTGTGACGATCAAAACCGGGTCCTTTCCCGCCTCGCAGGCGCCCTCGCAAAGCTTTATGCATCTGCCGTCCATACCTCCGCACACCAAAACCGGCGTTATAGGATTTACATTTTTCTCTCCCAGGGCCTTTAAATCCACCTCTGCGATCAGATCCCCGGCTTTTACGTGATCCCCGGTCTTCACGTGGGCTGTGAAGCACTCACCTTTCAGGGCCACTGTTTCCAAACCCACATGAATCAAAAGCTCCAGCCCATCCTCTGTGCGGAATCCATAGGCGTGAAGGGTATCTGCCACAGAAACCACCTCGCCGCTCACCGGGCTGACAATCTTTCCCTCTGTGGGGATCACTGCGATACCATCTCCGATTATCTTCTGGGAAAATACAGGATCCGGCACCTGCTCCAGCGGAACGGCCCGGCCTGTAAGGGGCGCCAGAATGGAAACACATCCGTTAGCGCTTTCATTGCTGCTCATCTCATTTAACCTCCCATTTATGTTGTCTGGCTTTCATTTGCGTTTATAATGCAACCGCTTGCGTTAAATATATTTTGTTTGCGCAGGTTTTTCAAGCCTTTTTCACAAAATTCTGGTGTTTCTCCTTTTTTCACAAGAATTGCCCCCTGTTTTTGTGCAATATTTGCATTAGTTCTCCCGGATTATTTGCATTTATTTTGCGCAACAAATTGACTTTGTTTTTATTTTGGATTAAAATGGAAAAAACAGATTTCAGGAAGAAAGGAATGGCATATGGCAGTAACGATAAAAGACGTGGCGGCGCTTGCCGGCGTTTCCCCCTCCACCGTGTCAAGAACCTGCAAGGACAATCCCTCTATCAGCTGGGAAACAAAAGAAAAAGTGCGCCGGGCTATGGCGCAGCTGGGATATGAGCCTAATTTTCAGGCCAGCAATCTGGCCACGCAGAATTCCCGGGCCATCGGCATCATTCTGCCGCCCTCGGAGCGGGAAGCATTTGAAAATCCTTTTTATCTGGAGGCCATCCGCGGAATCAGCCAGTTCTGCAACAAGCGGCAGTACAGCAACACCGTGATTACCGGACGGGATGACCAGGAAATTCTGCAGGTCATCCGAACTATGACCCGGAGCTGCCAGGTGGACGGATTTATTCTGCTCTATTCCCGTCAGAAGGATCCCATTGTGGATTATCTCTACAGCGAAGGCCTGCTCTATGTCCTGATTGGAAAAGCCTATCAATTTGCCAACCAGACCATTTACATAGACAACGACAATCTTCTGGCCGGACGCGAGGCGGCGGAGTACCTTTACGGCCTGGGTCACCGGCGGATTGCCTACATCGGAAGCGACATCCGGCTGATGTTCTCGGCAGACCGGCGCTCCGGCTGCCAGCTTGCTCTGCTGGAAAAAGGCCTGTCCCTTCGGCCGGAATATTTTGCGGAGGTTCACTCCCTCTCCGAAGCGGGAGAAGCTCCCATCCGCCAGCTTCTGCAGCTTGCCGAGCGGCCCACCGCCGTCATCGTCAGCGACGATATTCTGGCCGTGGCCTTAGAGCGGGTATGTATGGAGATGGGGCTCTCTATCCCAAGGGATCTGTCCATCCTGTCCTTCAACAATTCCCTCTTTGCCCGGCTCACTTCCCCGCAGCTCACCTCGGTGGATGTCAATTCTCTTCAGCTGGGAACGGAGGCTGCCTCACAGATGATCAACCATATTGAAAATCCCAATCTGCTGGCCACCAAAATCATCGTGCCCCATCATATTATAGAGAGAGACAGCTGCGCGCCCCCGCCTACTCCAGAGAAAGAAAATGAAAGTTAAAATGGGCTTCCCCCGCATCGTCCAGGGTCATAACCGCATAGGAGGGCGCATGGCCCTCCTGTCTGGGATAGGAGAGACTTCCCGGATTCAGCACGATCAGATCCTTGTCTCCCCTTCTCCTGTCCACATCGTAATAGGGCCTGTGCGTGTGGCCGAACATCACGATATCATATCCCCGCGCCCTTGCCTCCTGGCGCAGATATTCCGTACCCACCGACACATTGTAGTAATGCCCATGGGTGAGCAGCACCCGGTATCTGCCGATCTCCACATCCCGCTCCCGGTCCAGTGAAGAGAAAAAGTCATTGTTCCCGGAGATCATCTGCATCTGGCAGGTCTCATTCACCCAGGACGCAATCGCATACTCGCTCCCCTCCGCGTCTCCCAGGTGGATAAGCATATCCAGCGGTTTCTCCTTCTCAATCACCTGCTTTAAATTCTCATCCTTCCGGTGGGTATCACTGACAATCAATATCTTTTTCATCCCTGCAACTTCAGCTCCCTCTTTAACAGCTCCTTCACCGCCCTGAGGGCCTTGCCCCTGTGGCTGATTTGATTCTTTTCCTCCATGGTCAGCTCCGCGGATGTCTTTGCAAACTCCGGCAGGTATAAAATGGGATCATACCCAAATCCTCCGCTCCCCGCAGGCGCATAGGCAATCTCCCCTTCCATGGTTTCCTCCGCATGGAGCACCCGTCCATCCGGAAGAACCGCCGCTATATTGCACACAAAGCGGGCGCTCCGCTCGCTCCCCTTCGCCTGGGAAAGCCGGTCGATAATCACCTGGTTCTTGACCGCATAGGAGGTATCCTCCCCCAGATAGCGGGCGGAATAAATGCCGGGCTCCCCTCCGATATAATCCACCACAAGGCCGGAGTCATCCGCCAGCACGATATCCCCGGTCAAATTCCACACAGCCCGGGCCTTTATCTCGGCATTCTCCCCAAAGGTCTTCCCATCTTCCACAATTTCCGGATTTACTCCGGCCTCCTTCATAGAGAGCACCGGGAGCTTGAGGTCTTCCAGTATAGCCCGAATCTCCCGCATCTTTCCCTCATTTCCTGTGGCAAATATAATTCTGTGTCCCATCACTCAATCTCCTGCTTCTGTGTACTTTTCCGCTGGGTATAAACTTTCAGGCAGACATTGCATCCCTGGGTTTCCTCCACATGTTCCCAGCGCTCTCCGTCATAGCTTAGATAGCCCTCACCGTCCGTCAAATCCACCTCGGCGATTCCGTCGCCCGAATCGTACTCAATCGCCACCGGATGTACCGTTCCCGGCGTCATTATTTTTATAATTATAGCAAACTTTTCCCCGTCATCCAAGAGTATTTTTTCCTCAAAAGGAATGGTATAAAATCCCGCATGGGAAAGTTTCCCCCGGGCCAGAAGGCTCCGGCTGTTAAGCCCGGCCGCTTCTTCCCCGAAGGGCAGGCGGCGGGCCAGATATATCTCGTACTCCGTGTCCTTATCCGTGGCGTAAAATCCGGCCGCAGCCAGAGTCTCGTCCTCTCCCGCCTCATACGCTGCCCCAAACCACGCTTCCTCACTTCCGTATCCGATCTGCCCGATCCATCCGCACAGGTCTCCCTGATAAATGCGGTCGTAATTGTCCGCCGGCTCGATTTCTGTGTATACAATATTATTTACCCCAATGTTTGTATCATAGTAGGAAACATAAAAATATCCCTGATCGCCGAATTCTTCCCCCCAGCTGTTAATACAGAGGAATGCGCCGTCCCCTTCGGGCTCTACGGAAAAATTCTCCTTGGGATAGGTGTCATCCCATCCCACAATCACGGAATCGTGGTTGGGCTGCGCCTGCCCCGTATAGCAGTAGGCATTTGTCCGCGGGTTGTAGTGGATGGATTCATCCATACCGTTCTCCATGGAGGTATAG
>ERZ1643249.4690-NODE-4690-length-11258-cov-5.438365_pt1 | contig 11258 bp, 15 predicted proteins | sample MGYA00579263_ERZ1643249 | MGnify/ENA primary metagenome ERZ1643249 (study PRJEB29033, sample SAMEA4952264) | chicken gut metagenome | biome: Broiler Chicken; feature: Gastrointestinal Tract; material: Caecum | place: Ireland | collected 2018 | study: Broiler...
ATATCTACATATATATTATATCCACCAGTAATTAAATTATACCATTTAATTTATTGTTTGTAAATAGTTTTTGCAAAAAAATCTAACATTTAAAAAGCAACCATTTAGGTTACTTTTAACTTAAGCTTCGTAAACACTTACCTTTTTTCTATTTTTGCCTATTCTTTCATATTTTACTACACCAGCAACTTTGGCAAATAAAGTATGATCACGGCCCATTCCAACATTTGTTCCTGGATAAATTTTAGTTCCTCTTTGACGATATATAATTGAACCAGCTAAAACTTTTTCTCCATCACTAGCTTTAGCTCCAAGTCTACGACCAGCAGAATCTCTACCGTTTTTAGTTGAACCTTGAGCTTTAACATGAGCAAATAATTGGATGTTTAACTTCATAAAATTCATAGTTTTTCCTCCTTAATTATTTTTACATTTTTGGGATAATCATTTGCTAATTCACTTAACATGTTTAGCATATTATCTAGTATTTTTAAAATAACACCATTATCACTTTTAATATCTATTGTAAGTTTATCTAATTCATTCTTATAAACAATAGATTTTGCATCAATATTTAAGCAAGCATTAATACTTGTTATAACAATGCTTGATGCACTAGCACAAACAATATCTTTGCCATAATCATTAAATTCAGCATGACCAGTAATAACAATATTATTTTTTCTTACATAAACCTTAATCATTAGCCAATCTTTTTAACTACTAATTTAGTATATGGTTGGCGATGACCTTGAGTCTTACGATATTTCTTCTTTGGTCTGTATTTAAATACTTTGATTTTAGGATTCTTTCCATGACTCACAACAGTACATACTACAGAAACCCCAGAAACATAAGGATTACCAGCAACACCATTATAAAATAAAACTTTATCAAATTTTACTTCACTACCAGCTTCAGCATCCAATTTTTCAACATATAATGTATCACCAACAGACACATAATATTGTTTTCCACCAGTTTCAAATATAGCTTTCATTTCATACCTCCTCACATTCGAAGTCGCGCCCTTGTGGTAACTTATAAGTTTTTTAACCATTTTAGTGCGGTTTTTTAAGAAATTACTTAAAATAACGAATTAATTTTACCAAATTATGCCCTACTTGTCAACTCTCTTTGGATTAGTTCTTAATAATTTCCTAGTAGCATTTTGTGACGCAGCCATCTTTTGGCTTTCTTCTTTAGTATAAATTAATGTATCAGTATTGGAAATATTAATTCCATGGGCTTTCTTTATTGCATTTTCAATTAATTCTGCATTATGTTCTTCTTTAAATTCAACTTGTTCATATACTTCTTTTATATGTTTTTCATAAGCTTTTATTAATTCATCTAATTTTTGAACATCTTCTTTAAGCAACTTAAATTCTTTTAAATCTTTATTAATAACTATATAATCTTTAATATCATTAATTAAACTATTTATTGATATTATCCCAGGTATAGCATATAAAATACTAAATATATATAAATTACTTAAAACTAAACTAATAGTTATACCTATACTACTTAATAAAACAATTATAGATAAAGTAGTATATATTATTTTAAATAATAATTGATTATAACTATAATTTATTTCTTTATCAGTAACTAATATTTTTTTACTTTTTAATTTTTCTTTTAATTTTCTTAAATTTTCTTCTTTAGTGAATATTTCATTAAAACTATAATCATCATTGCTTTTACTTATTAATGATTTGTTATTATTCTCATCAATAGAAATTGCATGAAATTCATCTATTTCAATAAAACCTGTACGCATAATTAAACATCTTTTCTTCTATTTAATGTTGGGCCATCTAAAGTTGTAGTATTACTTAAATCATTATTTAAAGTATTATCTTGTTCATTACTTGGAGTAATATTTAACATATTACTTATTATGCTTTCTATTTCTTCTTTCTTAGAATATTCTCTAAAATCTACTTTATCTAACATTCTTTCTAATTCTTCTTTTTTAGTATTTAATAATTCTCTTACTTGTTCTAGGGCTTCTTCTATTTCTTTTGTATTTCTAGATTGGGGTTTTTTTTCTTTATTTTCATTTACTATTTGTTTATAAAACCAAATAAAAATAAATTCTAGCAATAATAATAATGCACCTGGTGCAATGCCAATGGTAAACATCACAAATATACTCAACCCACCAAAAACAAGCAAAAGCAAAAAATCAAGAATCATTCCAATTGTATTAAGTACCTTAATTATTAAGTTTTTTTGGGTATCTATCGCATTATCTTTTTCAGTATTTAAATCATTTACTTTCTTATCTAACTCATCAATTTCCCCTTCTTTATTTATGATATCTTCAAAAGAATAATCTTTAGTTTTTTTGAGTAATAAACTTATAACTCCTTCACTATTATTAGCAAATGCTAATAGTTCATTTACTTTAATTAAATTTCTATGCATAAAACCACCTCAAATTGATTATATCTTACTATAAACAAATATTATTGTCAAATTTTTCTTTTAATTTAGTGTGCTCGCTAACAATACTTCCATTTTCCCTAAAATACTGATAAGTATCTAATTTTAATATATCTAAATTACCGATCTTAGTAGATATATATTTAAATTCATATTTATTTAAATATCGCTCTAATAAAAATCTTGTTTTTAAATATTTATAATTTTTAATAGCATAATATGTTTTAATAATAAAAAGACTCACTATTAAATAATTATTTATAGAATACCAATAATTAAAAAGTAAATAAATTATTGTAAATATAATAGATATAATTATATATAAGTAATAAGATAGTTTATATGGTAGTATTTTATTAAGTAAAGAATTTATTATAATACTTCCATCCAGAGGAATAATAGGTAATATATTAAAAAGCATAATAGATAAATTATATTTATAAAGTAGTTCTTTAGTTAATATATTTAAAGGTATTAAATAAATTATTATAAAAAGGATTATTTGAGCTATAATACCACCAGAAGCTATAAGTAATTCTTTGTTCGGAGGAGTATTAATATCTTTATCAGTTTTTATAATACCACCGAAGGGATAAATTGTAATATCAATTATTTTATATTTAAATAATTTAAGTATTAAAGCGTGTCCTAGTTCATGAATTATTACTATAAAAAATATAATTAAACCAATTTTTATAAATCCACATAAAAATAAAAGAAGCAAAAAATAAAGAGTTAAAGGGTTAACTTTGATAATCTTCATATTTAATAAATTCGTTATCTTTTTTAATTACTAGATAGAGAAAATCTCCATTAGTTTCCCCGATAACTGTGCCAGCTTCAACATAATCATATAAATTAATGGAAACATTATTGAGATTTCCATACCAAATATCCGCCCCATCAATACCTTGAATGATTACAGTATTACCATAGTTTTCTTTGTCCCCAGAGAATACCACTACTCCACTAGATAAGTTATTTACTAAAGTGTTAGTATTAACGACCATTTTCTCGCCATCATAATAATCACTTATCTCTTTATAAATAAGTTTGCCATTAAATACTGTTTGAGTAAATTCATCGCTTGGTAGGACTTCCCCAAATAATTCTTCATACCATCCTTTAATTTTGGTAAAAGGCAAAGATTCCGTAAAGACATATTCTTTATACATAAGTAGATTTTCATCACTAAAATTAGTAAATATTACACTTACTAAGAAAAAGATAATGGAAATCATAAATTTAGTTATAAAGGTATTTAATTTCTTTTTACTTATTTTAACTTCTTTTTTGAAACTTTTCTTTTTATTTTTAAAGTTATTTATGTATTCATCCATAGAATCACCTAGATAATGTTATGAAATTAATCTCCTTTTTATAACTTATTAGAATAAAGATACTATTAATAATTAGTACATTTAAGAAATTTAAAATAGTAATATAATTAAATATAATATTACTAAAAATATAATATATTAGAATAATAGATATATTATATAAATAATAATTAAGTAAGTTATGCATATTTATTTTTATTAATTTTGTAGTTAGATATATAACTAATATAAATAAAACATTATATATATACATATTAAGTATATAATCAATTATTAAAGCAATGCCAATATTTATAAGTAATTTTCTTTTATTTAAATCAACTAAAAAGAAAAAAGATAAATAATTAGTATAATTATAAATTAAAATATCAATTATTAAATTAATCATAACTAATCACCGCAATATATTTTAGATTATCAAAATCAACTGCTGGAGTTACAGTAATTATTTTCTCAATATTAGTACTATTTAGAGAAATATTGCTAACCTCACCAATATAGATATCACCGATTAGATTACCAATGCCTGATGTATATATTTTATCTCCAACAGAAATATTGTCATAATTACTTAGATCACTTACTATCAAAGAACCATTACTAACCTTTAGTATGCCGTAGGACTCATTTATTTTAACGGATATATTAGATTCATTACTGGTAATAAGCCTGACTCTACTATTATTTTTATCAACCTGGGATATAACTCCTACTAAACCAAAGTTATTTACTACAACCATATCTTCATTTATTTTATCATTACTACCTTTATAAATTGTAATATAGTTATGATAATCATAAATATCACGATATAATATCCTAGATATAGTTATATTTAAATTAGTATTATTATCTATTTCATTTATCTTTAATAATTCATTATATTCACTTTCTAAATGTTTAGTATAATCATCTACAAAAGAATTTATATCTATATCATTAGGCATAATAAAATAACTTATATTACTTATAAATATAATACTTAAAAATAATAAAAGTAATAATATGTAATCTTTATATTTTCTTAACATACTATTATTATTGACTTAAAACGCTCTTTAATGCATCCATTATTGATTTATTTAAGGAATTTATGACCTCGGAACTTTCAGTTTTTATAAGGATTAATTCAAAATTTGTTATTTCTTCTATAAATGAATCACTCATCTTTATCTCTTTTATATAATAAGTAATATTTTGACTAGTAAAATACTCTTCTAATTTAATTTTAGCCTCATTGTGGTAAGCGGCTCCAATTATAACACGGTATAAACCATTATCTTCATAAATAAAAGAGTTTTCAAAAGACTCACTAAAGTTTAGAGCATTATCATAAACTTTAAATACTCCGACTTGAAATAAAGAAATTTCACTATCATTATTAGTAATAGCAATTACTTCATTTTTAATGTCTTTATAGAAGAAAACAGCTATTAAAACACCAATGATTACTGCTGCAATTAAGACTTTAATATAAGGTTTCATAGTATCACCAAAAATATTATATAATATTTTATTTAAAAAAATTGTCAAATTAAGGAATTAGTGATATAATAATTTTACAATTTTTTTAGAAAGGAAGATTTTATGAAAAAAATTGAACATTTTGAACATATTTTTAAACATTTTAAAATACTAGAAGAATATGAGGATAACGAATTAGTTAAAAGTGAAGCATACACTTTAGATGGTACTAAAATAACTGATTTACCAAATTTTCATGCAATCGATTTTGTAAGTGATGATATTTCAATTATTTGTGTTGATAGTCCTAAAGAAATAATTACATATCTTTTAATACAAAATGATATCATCCAACTTAAAACTCCTAAAGATGCTGAAATTGAACAATTTGATCCAGATAAAGTATATAAAGTTTTAGATGAATTTACTATAGCTATTAATAAAAATAACTTATGGTACTTATATGATTTAGAAAACAAATATATAATTTCTGAAGGATTTTCTGATATAACAACAAATAAGACCGGCTACAGTGGATTTTATGACATTTACATTTTAGGTCAAAAAATATGTGTAGTAGCATATCTTGATGATAATGGCAAAATTTTAAATAATACTTTATATATTCCTGAATTAGACATGCAAATACCATTTTTAGAAAATATAGATGAATCTATTAATGCTAAAATAAAAGAAATAACTAAAAAAGTTAAAAAAATTCAAAAAGTTCAAGAAAAAAGTGCTTATATAAAACATCAAGAAAATGCTTACTTAACAAGGCAAAATAAAAAGGACAGATAATAAAAGTGTCCTTTTTTTAATTCATTTTTTTAGCAATCATACTCTCAGCATTATCCATAGCTTTTAACACTTTTTTGCCTGCAGTTTGTTTCATATTTTTATTATTCATCATCATATAAACAGAACCACCGACAAGGCCAACAACACTAAGAGCTCCAGCTACTTTTAAAAAATTTTTCACGCTTCACCTCTACTGGTAGTATGTCTAAACTTTTAAATTATATACCTCAATTATTTTATCTTTTAAAGTAGTTTTACGATTTTGCGAATAATTATTATTAACAGCTCTAGCAAAAGCCATGGGATCTCCGATTATAGTTAGAGATTTTTTAGCTCTTGATACTCCTGTATAAATGAGTTTATTATAAAGCATTTTATAATAGCTACTAACAACTGGCATAATAACATGTTCAAACTCAGAACCTTGAGATTTATGAATAGTTATAGCATAAGCATGTTTAATTTGTTTTAAATCTTTTTTAGGATAAGTAACTTTATTACCTTCAAAATCAATAACTATTTCTTTTGAATCAATCGATTTAATAAATCCAATATCCCCATTAAAAACATTTTTATCTAAGTCATTTACAAGTTGCAAAACTTTATCCCCTTCTCTATATATTACATCGCCATAAATCATTTCATTTTTATTAGCACTTCTAGGATTATATATTTTTTGTAAAATCAAATTTAGATTATCAATTCCATTTTCTCCCTTATACATCGGAGCAAGTATTTGCATTTTGGCTTCATCTATACCTTTATCTAAGCTATATCTTATTATTTGTTCTAAATCTTCTTTTACTTGTTCTTTTGGAGCTTGAATAAAAGAATAATCATCTTTTTTAGTTAAAAATTCTTCGGATAGCTCTCTATTTCTAATTTCTTTAGCTAAATACGGAATATAGGAATTATCACTTTGCCTATAAATTTGATTTAGAGGAACATAATTAAAATAGTCACTACTAATTAAATCTTCTAAAATTAAACCAGGACCTACACTGGGAAGTTGGTTGATATCTCCAACTAAAATGAGTTTAATATTAGGACTTATGCCTTTTAAAAGGGCATCAATTAGATCAATATCTATCATACTAACTTCATCAACTATAATTAGTTTATGACTTGTTTTATTATATTCATTATAGAAAAATGAATCACTATCTTTATACCATTTTAAATACCTATGAATTGTATACGCCGGTAAAGAAGTAGAAGTTGCAAGCTTTTTACTAGCTCTACCAGTTGGAGCAAGCAGTGCAATAGATTCCATAATATCGGCAGGACCTAAACGATACTCTTCAATATAAAGTTTAGTTATTGCATTAATTATGGTTGTTTTACCTGTTCCAGGACCACCAGAAATAATGGTTATATTATTATTTAGAGCAGTAATAATAGCTTTTTCTTGATCCATATTATAATTTATTCCTATTTTACTTTCTAGAGTCTGTAATTTTTCTTCAATATTTTCTATTTTTTTAGCATCAAAAGAATCAATTTTCTTTAGGTTACTGGCAATATTTTCTTCTTCCTCGTAATATTTTTCGAGATAAATACGCCGATCAATTATTCTAATTTCTCCTTGATTACTTAATTCACTTAAAACTTCATCCATTACTTCATCAGATAAAATAATATTAAATTCTTTATGTAAAGATTCACTTATTTCTTCTTTATAATGGTATACATCTCCTGTAGAAAAGCTTAGTATTAGCATCGCTTCAAGCAAACATGCATAAATTCGAACACGCGTTTTATCACCAAAATTAGCTACATATATATTATCTACTTTTCTAAAATCTACTACTTCTTTAATGTCATAGAAATTATCCCCTAAAATTCCTTCGATATTATCTTTAAAACGATTATAAATTCGAGAACACTCCTCAATACTAAAACCAAAAGTTTGTAATTTTAATATTGTATCACTACTTTTATTATAATTAATAACGCTATTATATATTTTAGCAGCACGACTAGCAGTCATGCCATCAACTTCTAATAATCTATCTTGACCTTCTTTAATGATTTCTAGAGTTTTATCTCCGAAATGATCAACTATTTTTTTAGCAGTTCTCTCGCCACAACCATTAATAAAAGAACTAGATAAAAATTCAACAATGGTGTCTTTTGACGATGGCAGGGGCATATCATATTTTATAACATTATATTGCATACCAAAACGATCATTTTTAATGTATTCCCCATAAAGAACCATTAAAACATCAAGATTAACATCGGTAAATACCCCTGTAACTGTAATTGTTTTATTGATTAATTCTTCTAACTTGGGATCATTTGTTTCTTTAACACGAAACAAAGCTACCACATAGCCCGAATCGTTATTTTGATAAATAATTCTTTTGAGTTTTCCCTTAATGTAATTCGTATTCATAAATTTTTCCTATTTCTTTAGCTTCATCAATGGTAACATATAAATAATTACTTGTATGTCCCATACTAATACCATTATGACACTCTTCAATCAAAACATCAAGTTTTTTTCCTAAAAATTTTTGGAAATACTCTTTTTCTAATCTTTTAGATAAGGCTATTAATTTCTTTACTCGCTCTTTTTTTACGGTTACATCAACCTGAGGCATAGTGCTAGCTAGAGTACCTTCCCGCACGGAATAAGGAAAAACATGAATTTTACTAAATTTAATAGACTCCGCAAAAGCTAAAGTGTTATTAAACTCTTCATCTGTTTCATAAGGATGACCAACAATTATATCAGTAGTTATCGAGATATCTGGCCGAATACTTCTGATTTTTTCTATTTTTTCTTTAAAATAGGCTAAATCATACTTTCTATTCATTTTCTTTAAAACTACATCACTACCCGATTGCAAAGGAATATGCAAATGATTACAAATTTTGGGATTATTTTTTAGGGTTTCCATAAATTTATCATCAAGTTCCGTAATTTCAATACTTGATATTCTTATTCTTTTAATATCATCTATTTTACATAACTCTTCAAGTAAATCACTTAAATCATGACCATTAGAATAATATCTACCAGTATGAATTCCTGTTAGAACGATTTCTTTATGATTATTACTTGCTAAAATACTTGCTTCTTTTAATACTACATCAAAGTCTTTAGATCTAACAGTGCCACGAACAAAAGGAATAATACAATAAGAACAGAAATTATCACAGCCATCTTCAATTTTGATAAAAGCTCTTATATGATTGAAATTATGAATCATCATATCTTCAAATTCTAAATTTCTTTCATTATAAAATTTAACATAATGCTCTCTTTTTACTAAATAAGCATTAATTAAATCTGCAATTTTACTTTTATCTTTATTACCAATTAAAATATCAATGTTTAGATTTTTATATAATTCTTGTTTATTTTGAGCACTACAACCACAGACTACTAGTGTTTTTGTAGGATAATTTTTCCTTAAAGATCTTATTTCTTTTAAACATTTTTTATCAGCAGTATTAGTAACAGTACAAGTATTTACAATTATTATATCCGCATTGTCATTATTTTCTTCAAAGCAAAAATTATGATGAAGTAATGCCTCCTTCATCATATTAGATTCATATTGATTTACTTTACAGCCAAATGTAATTATATTAAACTTCATAACCAATTACCCCAATTCTTTTTGCAAGCGTTTTAAGGCCTCGAGAAATGCTTCTTCTTTTGCAAAACTAATAACTCGAACATCACTATTTACTTTTATTTCACTATCTTTATTTACTAAATTATCTAAATCGACCTTTTTAACAGATAAATCATCATAAACATCTTCTTTTTCATAATTTAAGCCATACTTATTACTTTTATTTAATAATTCATCATAACTAATTATGGCTTTTTCTTCCTGGTCCTTTTCATAATCCGTAAAATTTATCACAACATCATCATTTTTCATATTCTCCCTTATTTCCTTTACTATTTTCATTTCAGCTGTTTCATCATCTTGTTTTTTTTCCTCTTCATCATCTTTATTAATCTTAATAAAATATATTAAAGTTACTACTAAAATTATTAAAATTAATACCGCAAAGAAGAAAACAACATCAATGAAACTTAAGGTTTCTAAAAAATCACCAATATCATTAAATAATTTCATTCTCTACCACCACACTACTATTTTATCAAATTATATTTAATTTATTAATAGTTTACAATCAATTTGACATATCAATGTGTCAAGTTAATTGTTTTTTATTATAACACTAAATACTCTTTTAGTAAAGAAAAACTAGAGTTCGCTCTAGTTTTCAAGTATTTGATAAGGATTATCTTGGGTGCCATCACCAGTAACTCTAGCAGTTTTAATAATATTTATTACTGGTCTTATACCTCTTAGTAACTCTCCAGAAGTATTATAATCTATTGCTCCATTAGTTGTTACAATAAATGGATAATATACATTATTTACATATCTAGCACTACTCATAGTATAATAATCTGTTTCAATATCAGAATTATATAAATAATAACTTGTATTATCACTAGTAGAAGCTCCCGCAAGCATAACTTCATCAATTGTAAGTAAACCTATTTTTTGATTAGTTGTTTCACCTAAACAGACAAATGTCGGAATTTTATTTACTACTGTTCTATTATAGGCACTAAAAGTAGTATTATCAGTTTCTAATATAGTATCATTACAAAATTTATAAGAAGCAATATAATTACTATGATTAACAAGTTCAGTTTCATAAAAACGATTTAATATTTCTAAAGCTGTACTTTGCGCAAAACCAAATTCATTATCATAATAACTACCAATTTCTTCAATTATGCCATCTAAAACTAGTTTTACAGATCCATCACCATTGATTCTTACTATCTTCCAATTGAAACCCTCAAAAGAGACATTGTTATTAGTAACAGCCCCCCGAAAATAATAAGAAGTACCTAGATTATCTTCCATAGATAATAATCCTTCATTTTCTGTTGCATTATCACCAATATTACTTAAAGTGGTTCCATTAACGGGATTATTACTTAAAATTACATCAGAGAAAGTGTTTTCTTCATTATTTCTAACTCCTACTTGAATCTTACCAGAATATTCACTACTTTGATTACTATTTAAAGCTAAAGTATAATTTACCGTTTCATTACCGGCGATTGCTACTTGATTAGTTATAATATCACTTTTCAATTTATTAGTTATTTCTAATGTCTCACTAGTTAAAACATAATCAACATCATCG
>ERZ1643249.4695-NODE-4695-length-11252-cov-10.994284_pt1 | contig 11252 bp, 12 predicted proteins | sample MGYA00579263_ERZ1643249 | MGnify/ENA primary metagenome ERZ1643249 (study PRJEB29033, sample SAMEA4952264) | chicken gut metagenome | biome: Broiler Chicken; feature: Gastrointestinal Tract; material: Caecum | place: Ireland | collected 2018 | study: Broiler...
ATAGATGCTACTACATCGTTTGCTTGATAGATATAAATACCATACTTCATAACGATATATTCTCTATTCCATTGTTTTATTAATCTTGACATGTCTGTTGGTGTTAATGTGAATAAGAATATAATAGCTAATACTGCTCCCACTGCTACTGTTTTTATAGTTTTCTTTTTTCTTTCTGACTTTAATTCTATTTTCTTTAATGATATTTTTTTCTTTTGCTTGACATTTACTAAAGCTAATATTATCGGTGCTAAAACATACAATAAGTCTTTAAATTGAATTGCTTGTTCTACTACGGCATCGCCAACGTCTCCTATATATTGTGTTAGTGATAACATAGAAACTGATGCAAAAGACGTATAATATGTATAATAAATTGAGTTAATTAGACAGATTGCTGAGAAAAAAATGCTAAATCCCATATAATAGGCAAATCTATTCTTAGGTTTTAATAGGTATCCTAATCCTCCCACAATTACTACAATAGATAAATCTGCTAAAATAGGGGCAATTGCTAAATAATTTTCTACTGAGTTTATACAGAAAAATCTTAGCATCGTAGAGTTAATTACACAAGTAATTACAAAGGTTAAAAATAAACTGTTTTTCTTAAAATATTCACGTATTAAGTGCTCTTCTTTGACACGTACTAAATTTTCTTTAATTATATCTAAGAGTCTATTTAAACTGTTTTTTATATTCTTCATCATTCGACCTCGCTTTTTATTTCTTTTATCTCGAACTTTGCTTATTATATTATAGCATTATTATATGTTTTTTTCAATTATTTCAAATATCTTTCATAGAAAAAGAATGTTATTTCTTAGTTAATAACATTCCTGTTCTTTCTATATCTTCTTCTTTGGTATTACCCGCGTTAATAGCCATACCTAATACAAAGATGTAAGATAAGATATAAATCCATAATAATAATATTACAATATTAGAAATACTTCCATAGAATACATCGTATTTGGAAAATGTTCCAATATAAAATGAATAAATCTCTGTTGCTAAAATCCAACTAATTGTTGTAAATATAGCACCTTTGGTTGTCGTTTTGCTTCTGATTTTTTTATCAGGTGCTAGGACATATAATAGTTTAATGTTTAAGTATACTACAAGTATAGATATGGGATATTTTATAATTTGATATATACGATAGATAATATTTACAAAAGTCTGGTTGGCAGAAGTCTTCCTTATAATGCCAATTATAGTATCTCCATATACTGGTACTAGTATTAAGAATAGAAATATTCCTACTAGAATAAATGTCATTCCTATTGCTTTTAATCTTCTTCTTATGACATTGTCAGATTTTATCTTATATATTTCGTTGGATGTAATTATCATGGAATGTGTACCATTGGATGCTAAAAGGAAAGCAGAAAAGAAGAAGACAAAGATATTAAAATTCATATCATTTTGTACTGGTGTATTTAAAAGCATTTCAGATATTGTCCCTGGTATTGCAGATAACAAATATTCATCTAATGCTTCTAAAGGTATAGAAAATCGAGAGGCTATTGCTCCTATTAAAGCAATTAATGGTATTAATGATAATACAAAGAAAAAAGCAAGTTGTCCAGGAAGTACTCGCATTTCAGGTTTAGCAATAATTGAAATAACTTTTTTTATAAATCCTGTTACTTGCTCCATTTTCTTCATCCCTTTTTACTTCATTTCTTCTTTTGCTGTAATCATCTCTAAGGTTGCTTCATTGATTGCATCATCTAATGTTTTGATTTCATCCGTAATCATACTATAACCAATTGCTGCTCCAAACTCGTGAGGTAAGTTTTTCATTTCTTTTCCTAATTTTTTTACATAAGTAGATACTTGTCTTTCGCTATAACCTACTAAATAGATTAAGAATTCGTTACCATCAGTACGTATTACTTCACTGTTTTCTAGTTGTGTATTTACTAAAATACTAGCAGCTTTGATAATTAATTCGTCTCCTTCTTCATGACCATAATTATCGTTTATGTATTTTACATTGTTTAAATCTACCATGACGATAGCTTGAGGGAATACTTTTGACTCTTCCCATTCAGGCATTTTAGCATTTAGATAATTTCTATTTTTTAGTGACGTTAACATATCTGTATATTTATGTCTATCACTTGCTTTTACCTTTTTGATTTGATGCTTTTTCTTAATAATTAGATAAATAATTAATAATATAATTAATGGTACGAAGATAATTGTTAACACAATTGTATATACTTGTTCGAATGTTGATCCTTCTAGAATAGATGCATTTAAGTTGGTAATACCACTATTTCTATAATTATAATAAGAATTTGTGTTAATAATATAGTTAAATAAATCATAGAATGCTTCATTATTATTCTTTACCATAAACTTATAATCATTCATCATTGTATCGGTATATAGTAATTTTAGTTTTTTAAATTCATCATTTTGATAGTGTGTATAGATTTCTCTATCTACAACTATTAATCTATCACCACTATTTTTTACTAAGTCTTCTAGATTATCATACGTTTTAATTTTAGCTCTGGCATTATTAGAAAAATAATTGTATAAAGAGTCATTTGAAAGCATTGCTAGACGTTTTCCTTTCATACTTTCAAAAGAAGTTACGATATGATTATCTTCTTCATTTCCTAAAACCACATATTTTTCTATAAATGTTGATAATGTTGATTTATATTTTTCATTATTATAGTTATAGTAATCAAAGTATAAGTCAACTTCTCCTTTATCAATTGCTTTTTCTAAGTCTTTTACTGTGTCATATTCTTTATATTTAAATGTAATTCCTGATAATCTTGCTACTCTATCTACATATTCTCCGGCAATACCTGCTACTTTTCCATTTACCATTTGCTCATATGGCGGGTTTTCTACATATCCATATACATAATTTTTAGAAATTAGTTCTGCTTTAGTTTTAGCATCTAATTCATTTGCACTTAGATAGTAGTCTAGATATGCATCATTATACTCTTCTACGTATTTTGTTTGTTTCCATTTATTGTAATATTTTGTTACAATCTCATTTAACTTATCATTATCATTACTCAATGTCAAAACGATTTGTTTTTGCATTTCTGTAAAGAAGTAGTTAATAGAATACTTATTTTTTTCAATAGTGTAATTTAAGTACATGATATTTGGTACAATAATCATATCTACTTCACTATTATCTAAAGCTGTGTATAAGTCTTCAATTTTTTCATATGTTTTAAATGATAAGTTGCTACCACTTTTTAAATAATAGCTTATATCACTAGAATCTTCTTCAAACACACCAAATGTTGTGTTTTTAAAGTCTTTAATACTATTTATTCTCTGATATGTTTTTCCGATTGCTACATAACTATCATTAAATAATGGTAAATCTTTTTTTCCTAATTCTTTATCATTATCTAATATTCTGATTCTAAAGCTTTTGGTTGAAGTCGTTGATTCTTTTAAATAGGGAATTCTATTGAACTCTAATCCTATATTTTTTTCAAAATCATCTAAAAAGCTAAAGAGTACACCTTCTCCATTAACGCCATATAATGGATAATCATTCACTACTTCAAAGTCATAAGTTTGCTTAGCGTGCTCTTGCACCCAGCGCTTTTCTGATACAGTTAATGTTGTAGTTTCATCTTCCTTATTATAATAACGATATACGAAAATAAAAGCTATAATCGCTATTACAATCGGGATTATAATTAGTAATTTCTTTTTCATTATGCTGCCTCTCTATCTTTTGTCCATGAAAAAGTATCTTTTGCATGATGTTTGTAACCAATAATAGGGAAATCACTGGCATCTGTATCCTTTTTAATAAAGATTTGAATATCATAAAATGCTTTTTCATCATCTTCTAGTGAATCTATTACTCTAGTTGTTAATGCTTTTGCCGCGTCTTTCGTTGTATCATCTTGTACTGTTACAATGACTTCAATAATCTTTCCAGCTACGCTAACGCTTGCTTCTTTTGTGATAGCATCCTCTTTTAAAGAGTTTTCTATTTGTTCTTTTTTGCTATCAGTAATTTCCACTTCTTCAATTCCGTCTAGGCGATTTCCATATAGTGCCTTTCCTTCTTCAGGGAAGAACATATTTACTACTTGAAAAGCTAATATTACTAATATTAGGAATACTCCTATTGCTATAATTACAAATTTATTTTTTCTTATAAAACTCATTTATCATCACATCCTAGTATTTTAATTATACACTATGTATATTTCTTTTTCAATTATTTGTTTAACTCTTCTTTTAAAATATCCATAGCCATAGCAGGGTTTAAGGTTCCCTTACTTTCTTTCATTACTTGTCCCATTAAGTATTTAATTGCCCGATCTTTTCCAGCTTTATAGTCTGCTACACTTTCTGGATTTTCATCAATAATTTTTCTAATCATTTCTGTGATTGCAGAATTATCTGTAATATTTTGGATACCTGCTTCTTTAATGATTTCTTGGATTGATTTTTCACTTTCCATAATGGTATCTAATATTTCTTTTAAGTTTTTACTAGTAAGAGTACCATCACTTATATTATTCGTTAATTCTATAAACTTTTCTTTAGAAAGAGATGTTTTTGTAATTTCAGTTTCATTTTTGTTTAAATATGCAGAAATGTCTCCTAATAATAAGTTAGATGCTGTTTTAAAATCTATTTTTTCATCTAAAAATTCATTTAGATAATCACTTAAAGTACGATTTCCTATTAATTTCTTAGCATTTACTTCACTAATACCAAGATTTATATATTTTTCTTTTCTCTCATCTGGTAACATTGGAATTGTACTTTTAACTTTTTCAATTTGTTCATCTGTTATATATACATAGGGAATATCTGGCTCTGGAAAATAACGATAGTCATTTCCAGTTTCTTTTATACGCATTAAAACAGTATCATTTAATTTGGAATCGAAACGTCTTGTTTGTGGTGGAAACGTCTCACCATTATCATATAGTTTACTTTGACGCTCTATTTCTTTATCAATACTTAGTTTTACATTAGAAATAGATCCAATGTTTTTAATTTCTGCCTTTGTTCCAAAAGGGTCAGATACTTCTTTTCTAATAGATACATTAGCATCTGCACGCATGGAACCTTCTTCTATTTTACAATCTGATACATCGCTATAGAATAGTAATTCTCTTAGTTTTTCTAAGTAAAGTTTGGCTTCTTCTCCACTTTCCATACATGGCTTGGTTACGATTTCAATTAAAGGTACACCGGCACGATTAAAGTCTAGTAGTGTCTTGGTTCCTCTATGTGTACTTTTACATGTATCTTCCTCGATATGCATTTCTTCAATTTCTATTTTTTTCTTTTTACCATTTACTTCAATTTCTACATATCCATCATAACCAATTGGTGTTTCTGCCTGAGTAATTTGATAATTTTTCGGATTATCAGGGTAGAAATAGTTTTTTCTATCGAAGTGCATTTGTCTTCTGATTTTGCAGTTTAGAACAAGGGCTGCTTTGATTGCTAAGTTTAATACTTCTTTATTTAATGTAGGTAGTGTTCCTGGATATCCTAGGTCTACTACATTTGTTAAGGCATTTGCCATTTGTCCATAACCATTGATACTATTTGAAAATATCTTTGTATTTGTTTTTAATTCACAGTGTACTTCGATACCGACGGTTGGAATATAGTTAGGCATTTTCATCATCCTTTCTTGGATCTAAATCTAAGTTTAATTTCTTTTCAATGAAGCTCGCTAGTTGATAGATGGTTGCTTCTTCGAAGCTATTACCAATAATATGAAGACCTATTGGCATATGTTCTTTACCAAATCCGATTGGAAGAGAAAGTCCAGGAAGTCCTGCCATATTTACTGGTATGACTAGGACATCATCCATAAAACTCTTGGAAGGATCATCCATAGGATCTGTTAAGTTGTATGCTGTTGTAGTCGTAGTTGGTCCTATGATTAGGTCATAATCTTTAAAGATTCTATCAAATTCTTTTTTCATATCATCTCTGATTGATAATGCTTTGTTGTAATAAATCTTAGCATTTTCTCCGCTTAATAAGTAAGACCCTACCATGATTCTTCGCTTTACTTCTTTACCAAAACCATTTTTTCTGGTTTCTAAATATAAGTCTTCGATGTCCTTGGGATTGTCTGTCGTATATCCATAACGAATTCCATCAAATCTTGCTAGATTAGAAGATGCTTCTCCCATGGCTATAATTTGATATAGTGTAACTGCTTTGTCTAAATATTTCATGTCTACATAGTCTACTGTTGCACCATTTTCTTCTAACATTTTCTTTGTTTTTTCGACTTCATTTCTAATCTCTTCTGTTACAATATCACTCATAAAGTAATTTGGAAGAGCTATTTTCATACCTTTAATATCTTTACCTATTAATCTCGTAAAATCTTCTTTAACTTTTTCTGCTGATGTTAAGTCCTTATCATCTACACCAGCAATCACATTTAAAAGTAAGGCATTTTCATAGACATTTTTCGTCATAGGACCAATTTGGTCTAGACTTGATGCGAAAGCTACCAGTCCATAACGAGATACTCTTCCATAGGTTGGTTTCATTCCTACAATTCCTGTATAGCTTGCTGGCTGTCTGATTGAACCACCAGTATCACTACCTAGAGCAAACAATACATCTCTTGCTGCGATTGTTGTTGCACTACCGCCTGAGGAACCACCTGATATTTTTTCTTTGTTCCAAGGATTTTTTGGTGCACCAAAGTAGCTTGTTCTACTACTTGATCCCATGGCAAACTCATCCATGTTTGTTTTACCAATGATAATCATATCATTCTCATTTATTTTATCTACTACTGTTGCATTATAGATAGGAACGAAGTTTTCTAGAATGTGAGATGCACATGTTGTCTTTAAATCTTTTGTTATGATATTATCTTTTACTGCAATAGGTAACCCGAATAATAAGTTGTCTCCTACTTCTTTTTCTTCTAGTTCTTGTGCTCTTTTTCTTGCTTCTTCTTTATTTAATGTAATATAGGCATTTAATTCTTTATTTTTCTCAATTCTTTCAAATGATTCTTCTACTAAATCTATTGGCTTGATTTCTTGTTTCTTTAAGGCCTCGTGAATTTCCTTTACTGTTTTATCTAAATATTTCATCTTAGGCTCCCTCACTCTCACTAATTACGATTGGTACTTCAATATAATTTCCACTATGTTTTGGAGCATTTTTTAATACTTCCTTAGGATTTAACATTTCTCCTGGTTCATCTTCTCTTAATATCGTATCTTTTGACCATGGAGCAATCATTCTTTCTTCATCGTATCCTTCTACTTCTTTAATTTTATCTACATCATCTAAAAGTTGTTTTAACTCTACTTGATATTTTTCAATTTCATCATCATCTACTTTAATTCTTGCTAGATGAGCAACATGTAATACTTCTTCTTTAGTTAATTTGTCTTTCACTTATATTCTCCTCCCTTTTATATAATAGAACAATTCTTTTACTTTCCCTTCTTTAAATGTTTGTCTTTTTTCTTCATAATTAAAAAAATCTAAAAACAAATCATCTCTTTTTAATTCTTTATCTAATATTTTAGCTTTTAATACTGGATCTATTTTATCTAATTGATAAGTAAACATTGCTTCTTCAGTTTTTCTTTCTTCAAATTCTTCCCATAAACCTATAAAATAATCACCTGATTTTATATTTTTAAAAACATTTATAACTGCTTGTTCCTCTAATGCATGTTTAGTTTGATGTTCACTGGTTCCTTCTCTAATATCACCTGCTTCTTTTTCACCAATTTCATGAATTAAAATCATTTCATGAATTTTTTTCCTGTCTAACTGTAAGTCGGGATATTCATTAAATAAAGAAGTTGCTAGAGATGACATCTGCATTGTATGTTCTGTATCAGTTTCTTGGTATTCTAATGGGACATTTCGTTTTATCCATCCAGTTCGTAGAATATTTTTTAATTGTGAAAATGAATCAATAACTTTTTGTAATTCCTTATTCTCTATCTGTTGTAACGATAAACAATTATACTCTCTTTGCAGCATATTAGCCAGTTTTTCTTGTTCTTGCATTTTTGCGCTATTTTGTCTCAGTTCTTGGTCTGTGTAACCAGAATTATGATATAGTATCATTTCATATATTTGCTCATTTATTAGAAATTCTTGCTCTAGCTCTTTTTCCAATAACATGTTGGTTATTGCCTGCTCTAAAAAGTCGTTAGCAACATTTTTCCTATTATATATTATTTTTACTGTATTTTCATAAAAAGTCCAGACATTTTCTATTCTTCCCATAGTAACTCCTTTAACTTTAGTTATTATATCATAAAATTCTTCTCAAAAAAAGAACTACTATCTAGTTCTTCTTACTTTTGTAATTTATAAACATATGCTCCCTTATCTATTGCTTTTTGTTCTATTTCATCTATTTGATTTTGATTGTGATTAAAATCATAGAGATGAAAATCTGGGGTTAGCCCTTCTGTTAGAGTCTTATCGTTATATCTGATGACATATTTTATCATTCCACCCTTAAGGGTACCTTTTGTACCAATAACATATCCTTCACATTCTCTAAATATAACTGGTTGATTACCAAAATCTACTATTAGATGTTGACATTCTTCTAAGTCTTTATTTCTGTTTTCTTTTTCTGTCTTAGCGCAGCCATTTAATAATGTTACTGATGTTAAGAGAACTAAAGTCCCTCTAAATACATTACACTTTTTCATATACTCCTCCTATCCCTAATTCTTTTAACCAGTATTTTTGAAGTTCTAGATTTTTTCTTTCTATTCTAATTTTTTGTACTTTGTTTTGTTGTTTTAACTTTTGTATCTCTTCTTCTAGATAGGCAATCTCTTGATTTAGTTGTTCTAGGTTATTTTTGTTTTTGACGTTGTTTTTGTTGAACAATTTTTTCACCTCTTATTTGTGCTAGTTTCTCATCTAATTTGCGTTCTTTTTCTGTCAATCTTTCTCTTTCAATCAATAATTTAGCATATTCATTTAATAATGTTTGCTTTGTTTTAATCCTTTTTTGAATTTTTTCATTATCCTGCTTTAGTTTAGAATTTCTTTCTTGTAAACTTAGGTTTTCTTTTTGTTGCATAGACTCTAAATTATCTAAATATTGTTGTAATATTTCTTTCTTTTTAGGACCAAAGTATTTTATTTCTTTTACAACACTAGGATTTTCTCTTAATTTTTCCATGGTATATATACCTGCTCGATATAAAGGTAAGCATACACTATTTGGTATTCCATAATCATCTAGTAATACTTGTCCTTGTTCTTTTCTTTCTTGATAACTAGATGTTTCAGGTTCATTTTGTATTGTGCGCCCTAAACCATGAACGAAATCTAAGATATCTTTTTTTCCCTTAGATCCTATACCATGAATATGTTTTAAATCATCATAATTTAAGTTTAGTAAATCTCCTAAAGTCTCGACTCCGGCTCTTTTTAAATTACCACTTAATATACCTGATAATCCTAGCTTTTTTATATCTTTACTTAAGTCTATGTCTGTTATATCTTCTTTTGTTTTATCATCAATTTCATTTTCTATTGAGATATCTATTCGTGCTTTTTTGTCTTTTCTATCAGCGTTCCTTCCTATATTGCTTATATTATGCACACTACGCCTTCTTTCTTTTTTATTTTTCTGTTATAAAACAGTTACTCATATTTACCATATTAGGATTATTAGTGGTTGCTAGAGTAAAGTTTTCTATAGTACCGGTTACTGTTACTTCCGTTCCTTCTTTTAGTTCATCAAGGTTTGTTTTTTCTGCCATAGGACAATTTATTCTTAATGTGTACATATCATCAGGGTCATCATATTGTAATATTAGTTCATTATCTTCTATTTGTTTGATAGTTCCGGTAATTTCTACAAATTGCCCTACAAATTTTTCAGCTGTTTTTTCTGGTTTATTTCTAAATTCTATTGCTAAATCTAGGGCAGATATTTCCGTTTTTTCTACCGAATATGGCATAGACCAAAGTCCTAATTCCGTATCTCTTCTACCTTGTTCTTGATGATATTTTATTACTTTATACCCTAATCCGTAAAACACCTGAGTACCTCCATCATCATAGGTTTTAGTACGGATTGCAAAATATGGTCCCTTATCATATTTCGTTACTGCTATCATATCTGTTGCAATCATAATAGCTAGTGCTAATATGATAACACTAATAATATTAATAATTTTTTTTGATTTTGACTCTTCTTCAATTGCATCTTCATAATCTAATTCATTTATTCCATAATTACCATAATCTACATCATCATATTCTTCTGTGATAATTTTATTTTTTTTATTTTTATTTAGAAACATATTTTTTTCTCCTTTACTAATACCCTGCCTTTTTAAAAGGAATGGTTTCTTTTTTTATGTACTGATAGGTAGCTTGCATTTTTCTTTGATGACTTTCTATCAATTCTTCATTTTCTTTACATATATTTATACCTTCTTGCCTTAGTAAATACCTATCTTCTAGGCTCAATTCCTCTAATCTTCTACTCGATAGTTCTTTCTCCAGATAATCACTATATGTTACTAAGTCTTTGGCATATGATTCTTCTATGTCATAATTTAATGTTAGTTCTATTCCCAAGTCAATCATCTTTTTTCTATCTGGATTTTCTGGTTGATTTATTATTTTTTGAATGGAGAAATTACTAGGATCATATAATATTTTTTGTTTCGTATCCAATATTTCTACGTGATTAGGGAAGTTACTGTCTGCTGATTTCTTTTCTTTTTTCTTTAATCTTTTATTTCTTTCTATTTCTGGTGCTTTTTTTAAATTCTTTCTCTCATAGCTGTATTTTGTTCCTGCTAATACTAGGGATTCTTTTTTATCTATTATTTCTAATATCTTTTTTAAATGTACACACAAATTCCTACAGACACCATTACCAGCAGCAATTGCAATTGATGGCTCTACTAAAAGATCTGTAGTGTTGTTATTAAAAACAAATTGATGATTTGCTGAAAAATAACCATTCCAGACTAAATAATAATAAATTGACATATATGTTTTATTATCAGGATTTGGTGATAATTTTTTGATTAACTCAGCTTCTTCTTGAACAGTTTCATCAAATATCTCTTTTAGTGGATAACTTTTATAAAGTTTGTAATTTATTAATTTTTCTTTATAAAAATCAAGATATGTTTCCCCTTTTGTCATTTTTATTCCTCTTTTTATTAAGGCATATTATACCATAAACTCTATTTCTTGTAAAGAAAAACAGTAGCAACTGC
>ERZ1643249.4698-NODE-4698-length-11247-cov-14.475071_pt1 | contig 11247 bp, 9 predicted proteins | sample MGYA00579263_ERZ1643249 | MGnify/ENA primary metagenome ERZ1643249 (study PRJEB29033, sample SAMEA4952264) | chicken gut metagenome | biome: Broiler Chicken; feature: Gastrointestinal Tract; material: Caecum | place: Ireland | collected 2018 | study: Broiler...
ACAGAAGATGCCATTAAAACACTGAGCAGCACTGCTGCAATTTTCTTTTTCATTTCCTTTTACCTCTTTTCCTTACTATATCCTGTGGATAAACAGGCCGCTTCTCAGCTTTGGTTCAAACCAGGTGGATTTTGGAGGCATTAACTGATCTGTATCTGCTACCCGGATCAGTTCCATCATATCGGTAGGATACAGGGAAAAAGCTGCCCCTCCTTCCCGGTCTGCACGCTCCTCCAACTCCCGGAATCCCCGGATTCCTCCCACAAACTGGATCCTGGGATCTTCCTTAGGATTCTGGATCCCCAAAACCGGTGCCAGAAGACAGTCCTGAAGAATGGAAACATCCAGATTCTTTACCGGGTCTGAAGATTTATATTCTTCTTTTATGGTCAGCCGGTACCAGGTTTTCTCCACATACAGGCCGAAAACCCCCTTCTTTTCCGGCTTCACAGGACAGCCCCCTCTTTTTTCCACCTGGAAACATTTTCCCACTTCCCGGAGGAATTCTTCCAGGTTCTTTCCTCCCAGATCCTTTACCACACGGTTGTATTCCACAATATGCAGTTCATCCCAGGGGAACAAAACACTGAGGAAATAGTTAAAAGACTCTTTTCCTGTATAACCGGGATTTTTTTCTCTTCTCTTTTGCGCAATCTTTACTGCGGCGGCGGCCCTGTGATGACCGTCTGCCACATAAATACGGTCCATTTTTCCAAATGATTTTTCGATCTTTTCGATTACATTTCCTTCATAGACAGCCCAGACTCTGTGACGCACTCCATCCTCTCCCTGGAAGTTATAATTGGGGTGGCTGCACTTTTTAATATCCAGCAGTCTGCGAAGCTGGGGGTCCGGACAATGTGCCAGATAGATAGGCCCTGTCTGGGCATGGCAGGCCTCGATATGACGGATACGGTCTGCTTCTTTCTCCGGCCGTGTATTCTCATGACATTTGATTACATGATCCAGATAGTCGTCTACAGAAGTGCAGGCAACTACGCCTGTCTGAACATGGTTTCCCACACTGAGCTCATAGATATAATAGCAGGATTCCATATCCTGGTACAGATCTCCGGTATCCACCAGCTTCCAGAGAAGTTCTCCTGCCTTTTCATATACCTTGGGGCTATACATATCTGTCCCTTCCGGAAAATTTGTCTCCGGGCGGTCTACCCGCAGAAAAGACAGGGGATGTTTCTCAATCTCTTTGACCGCCTCTTCCCTGGTAAAGACATCATAGGGAAGGGCCGCAATTTCTGCCGCCTTTACCGCCTGGGGGCGGATGGCCGGAAATGGTTTTACAACTGCCATAAAAACCTCCTAACCTTTAGTGGTTCCCAAGCTTACCCAGGAGCCGTACCGTTTTTAAGATTCTTTTACGGTTTCTCCTGATAGAACCAGCAATGGTTTTTGCTTTCTTTATCTGATTCAGCCTTATTTGAAAAGATGCTGCTTTTCTCATTTTTACCCCATTATTTGACGATACGGACTCTGTATACGCCTTTGATATTCTTTAAGGTATCTGCCACCTCTTTGGAGATGGGGGAAGATACGTCGATCATAGTATAAGCATAGTCCCCTTTACTTTTATTTGTCATATTGGAAATATTTACCCCTGCATCCCCCAGTGTCTTCGTAAACTGGCTGATCATGTTGGGAATATTCTTATGGTTAATAGTCACACGGCCTACGTCTACACAAGCACCTGCATCACAGTTTGGATAGTTTACGGAATTTTTGATATTTCCGTTCTCAAGATAATCCATGATTTCCTGGACAGCCATTGCTGCACAGTTATCTTCCGACTCCTCTGTGGACGCTCCCAGATGAGGAGTGACCAGAGTGTTTGGTGTGCTGGCTACCAGAGGATTGGCAAAATCTGTTACATATTTCTTAACCTTTCCTTCTCTCAGGGCTTCCGCCAGAGCTTCCTCGTCTACCAGCAGATCTCTGGCAAAATTCAGAAGGACCACACCTTCTTTCATCTGTGCGATCTCGTCCCTGCCGATCATCCCCCTGGTGCTGTCCATAAGGGGCACATGAATGGTAATATAATCGCAGTCCCGGTAGATCATATTCACATCATTGATATGATGGATACTTCTTGACAGGCTCCAGGCCGCATCTACAGAGATAAAGGGGTCGTAGCCATAAACCTCCATGCCTAAATGCACCGCCGCATTGGCTACCCGGACGCCGATGGCTCCAAGGCCGATGATCCCCAGTTTCTTTCCGCTGATCTCACAGCCTGCAAATTTTTTCTTCTGCTTCTCCGCTTTCTTTGCAATGTCATCAGAAGCCTCCTGCTGCTCCAGCCATTCAATACCGCCTACGATATCTCTGGAAGCCAGGAGCATGCCTGCGATGACCATTTCCTTTACACCGTTGGCGTTTGCCCCGGGAGTGTTAAAGACAACCACTCCTTTTTTTGCAAGCTCCTCCAGAGGGATATTATTTACTCCCGCTCCGGCCCTTGCCACTGCCACAGTCTTGTCAGAAAGCTCCAGGCTGTGCATATCCGCGCTTCTTACCAGGATAGCGTCTGCCTGTGCAAGATCCTCTGTTTTCTCATATTTTCCCGGAAATTTTCCCAGGCCCACCGGTGAGATGGGATTTAAGCAATGATACTGAAACATGATCAACCATTCTCCTTTTCAAAGTTCTTCATAAAGTTTACCAGGGCTTCCACACCTTCTATGGGCATTGCGTTGTAGATACTTGCCCGCATGCCGCCTACGCTGCGGTGGCCTTTCAGATTTTCCAGACCGGCTTCCTGGGCTTCTTTTACAAATTTAGCGTCAAGATCCTTATTTCCCGTCACAAAAGGCACATTCATCAAAGATCTGTCTTCCGGAACTACCGTTCCCTTAAACAAGCTGCTGGAATCCAGGAAATCATAGAGGATCTTGGCTTTCTTTTCATTGCGTTCTTTCATTGCTGAAAGACCGCCCATTTTTTTCAGCCATTTAAACACTTTGCCGCACATGTAGATACAGTAGCAGTTCGGCGTATTATACATAGATCCTGCGTCTGCATGAGTCTTAAAGGTCAGCATAGTAGGAGTTCCGGGAAGGACGTCCTCTGTGATCAGATCCTCCCGGATAATGGAAATGACCATTCCCGCAGGACCGATGTTCTTCTGGACTCCGCCGTAAAGAATCCCGTATTTGCTCACGTCTACAGGTTCTGACAGAAAGCAGGAAGATACATCTGCCACCAGGGTCTTTCCCTTGGTATTTGGAAGTTTTTTGAACTTTGTGCCGTAAATGGTATTGTTCTCACAGATATATACATAATCCGCATCAGGGCTGATAGGAAGATCTGAACAGTCCGGTATATAAGAATAGGTCTTATCTTCAGAAGAGGCGATCTTATTTGCCTTTCCATACTTCTGGGCTTCCTGCCATGCCTTCTTGGCCCACTGGCCTGTAACGATATAGTCCGCCACCCGGTTCTTCATCAGATTCATGGGGATCATGGCAAACTGCTGGCTGGCTCCGCCCTGAAGAAACAGTACCTTGTAGTTATCCGGAATTTCAAGCAGGTCCCGAAGATCAGCCTCAGCTTCCTGGATAATGTTTTCAAACATTTTAGAGCGGTGGCTCATCTCCATTACGGACATACCACATCCCCTGTAATCCAACATTTCCTCTGCGGCTTCTTTTAACACTTCCTCCGGCAGTACCGCCGGACCTGCTGAAAAGTTATAAACTCTGCTCACGACTCTTTCCTCCTCTTAATTTTGTTTATAAAGAATGAGGTGCCGCAGTCTTTTTTGACTTGCTGCTGCGCCACCTCATATATACGTGCTGTCCTTATTCTAATCCTTTGATATATTTTTGTCAATAAAAACATTTGTCTTTTCCAGAAAGACATTATTGCCCTTTTGTTTTCAGATCCTCTGCATCAAAGGCGTCTTCGATATTAGCTCCCGGAGATACCATAGGGAATACTTTATCATCACTGTCGATGACACAGTCGATAAGAACCGTAGTATTCAGATCAATCGCCTTACGGATAGCCTCTGCCAGGTCTTCTTTCCTGGTGACCCGCATACCTACCGCGCCCATGGCCTCTGCCAGTTTCACATAATCTACTTTATCCTGAAGAATGGTATTGGAATACCGTTTTTCATAATAAAGGGTCTGCCACTGACGCACCATACCCAGCACCTGGTTATTGATGATCACTTCCACCAGAGCCATATTGTTTCTGGTAGCTGTAGCCAGTTCATTCATGTTCATACGGAAACATCCGTCTCCGGCAACGTTGATCACCACTTTATCCGGATTTCCCATCTTGGCTCCGATAGCTGCGCCCAGGCCGTATCCCATGGTTCCCAAGCCGCCGGAAGACAAAAAGGTTCTGGGGTTCTTAAATTTATAATACTGAGCCGCCCACATCTGGTTCTGTCCTACTTCTGTGGTAATGATGGCATCTCCGTTAGTCTGACGGTACAGTTCTTCGATCACTGCCGGCCCTGTAAGCCCCTGGGGATTATAGGTAAGAGGATATTTCACTTTCAGATCCTCGATCTCCTGGATCCATTCCTCGTGTTTAGCCGGCTGTACCAGAGGCAGAAGCTGTTTTAAGACTTCTTTTGCGTCTCCGATGATCCGGCAGTCCACCAGAACATTCTTGTTGATCTCCGCTCCGTCCACGTCAATATGAATGATCTTGGCGTTTCTGGCAAAATTCTTGGCATTACCGATGACACGGTCAGAGAAACGGACTCCTATCGCCACCAGGAGATCGCATCTGGTCACTCCCAGGTTGGAAGTTTTTGTTCCATGCATCCCCAGCATACCTGTGTAGTAAGGATCCTCTCCAGGAAAAACGCCTTTTCCCATAAGAGAATCTGTTACCGGGGACTGGATCTTATAGGCCAGTTCCCGTACTTCTTCCCAGGCGTTAGAAGCCACAGCGCCGCCGCCTACGAAGATAAAAGGCTTTTTCGCTTTGTTGATCATATCTGCCGCTGTCTGAAGATCTTCCTGGGTGATCTCTTTTACAGAAGGCTGGACCGGCTTCGGCTGGACAGGGGTAAACTCTGTCTTATTGGCAGTAACATCTTTGGTAATGTCTACCAGCACAGGGCCAGGTCTTCCTGTCTTTGCGATCTTAAAGGCTCTCCGGATGGTCTTTGCCAGATTAGCCACATCTTTTACAATAAAACTGTGCTTCGTGATAGGCATGACCACTCCTGCAATATCCACCTCCTGGAAACTGTCTTTTCCCAGAAGGGGCAGGCCAACGTTGCAGGTAATAGCCACAAGAGGGATGGAATCCATATGAGCAGTGGCGATTCCGGTAACCAGATTCGTAGCTCCCGGACCGCTGGTTGCCATGCACACTCCTACCTTTCCTGTAGAACGGGCATAGCCGTCTGCTCCGTGGGCCGCTCCCTGCTCATGGGAAGTCAGTACATGATGGATCTCTCCCTGATGTTTATACAATTCATCATATATGTTCAAAATGGTGCCTCCGGGATAACCGAAGACGGTGTCCACTCCCTGTTCTTTCAGACACTCAATAACAATTTCCGCTCCTGTAAGCTGCATAGAAATCTCCTCCCCTTTTTTTATCTTTTTGGTACCTCCAGTACAGCTCCTCTGTTTCCGCTGGTAACCATAGCCGCATACCGTGCCAGATAACCGGTGGTCACCTTTGGTTCTCTTGGCTGCCATTTTTCTTTTCTCTTCGCCAGTTCTTCTTCTGAAACTGCCAGTTCCAGTTTATTTTCCGGTATATTGATCCGGATCAGATCTCCTTCTTCTACCAGAGCAATTGGGCCGCCTACTGCTGCTTCCGGAGAAATATGTCCGATAGAAGCCCCTCTGGAAGCTCCTGAGAATCTTCCGTCCGTGATAAGAGCTACAGATGATCCCAGTCCCATTCCTGCGATAGCAGATGTGGGGTTCAGCATTTCTCTCATGCCGGGGCCGCCTTTTGGTCCCTCATAGCGGATCACTACCACATCACCGGGAACGATCTTTCCGCCTTTGATAGCAGCGATAGCATCTTCCTCACAATCAAAGACTCTGGCTGGTCCCTCATGAACCATCATTTCCTCGCATACAGCGCTTTTCTTTACCACACCTCCGTCTGGAGCCAGGTTTCCGGTAAGAACGGCCAGGCCTCCTGTCTGGCTGTAAGGATTGTCAATAGGACGGATCACTTCCGGATTCCTGTTCACACAGCCTTTGATATTTTCTCCTACAGTCTTTCCTGTAACAGTCATGCAGTCCAGATTGAGAAGATCCTTTTTCGCCAGCTCGTTCATTACTGCGTAGACACCTCCGGCCTCGTTCAGGTCTTCAATGTAAGTAGGACCTGCCGGTGCCAGATGGCAGAGGTTCGGTGTCTTCTCGCTGATCTGATTTGCAAAAGTAATATCAAAATCCCAGCCGATCTCATGGGCGATAGCCGGCAGATGAAGCATACTGTTGGTTGAGCAGCCCAATGCCATATCTACGGTGAGAGCATTCAGGATAGCGTCTTTTGTCATAATATCTCTGGGACGGATATTCCGGCGGTACATTTCCATAACCTGCATACCTGCATGTTTTGCCAGTTTGATCCTCTCAGAATATACTGCCGGAATGGTTCCGTTCCCTTTCAGGCCCATTCCCAGAACTTCTGTCAGACAGTTCATACTGTTGGCGGTATACATTCCGGAGCAGGAACCGCAGGTAGGACATACCTTATTTTCAAATTCTTCTACTTCTTCCTCGGTCATAGTCCCTGCACTGTAGGAGCCTACTGCCTCAAACATGGAGGAAAGACTTCTCTTCTGTCCGTGGACTCTTCCTGCCAGCATAGGGCCGCCGCTTACGAATACCGTAGGAACATTGATCCTTGCTGCAGCCATTAAAAGTCCCGGTACGTTTTTGTCACAGTTCGGCACCATGACCAGAGCGTCGAACTGATGTGCCATAGCCATGGCTTCTGTAGAATCTGCGATCAGGTCTCTGGTAACCAGTGAGTATTTCATACCGATATGGCCCATGGCAATACCGTCGCACACGGCAATAGCCGGGAACACGATAGGGGTTCCCCCTGCCATTGCAACTCCCAGTTTTACAGCTTCCACGATCTTATCCAGGTTCATATGTCCCGGTACGATCTCATTATATGAGCTGACGATCCCTACCAGAGGTTTAGACAGCTCCTCTTTTGTCAGCCCCAGTGCATTAAACAGAGAACGGTGGGGTGCCTGCTGCATCCCTGTTTTTACTGCATCACTTCTCATAATCTTCTTTCCTTTCTATGTATATTCAAATTGCCCATCTAAATTCAGCAGATCCGCTCTGCAATCAGATCTCCCATCTCTTTTGTACCTACCTGTTTCATGCCTTCTGACATGATATCTACTGTACGGTAACCTTCTTTCAGCACCTGCTGGACAGCGGCTTCTACTGCATCTGCTTCCTCATCCAGATCCAGAGAGAAACGGAGCATCATGGCTGCGGAAAGGATGGTGGCGATGGGATTTGCAATGCCTTTTCCGGCAATGTCAGGAGCAGAACCGTGACTTGGCTCATAAAGGCCGAATTTTGTCTCATTTAAGCTGGCAGAGGAAAGCATTCCGATGGAACCTGTGACCATGCTGGCCTCATCAGAGAGAATATCTCCGAACATGTTCTCGGTCAGGATCACATCAAACTGTCCCGGGTTATGTACCAGCTGCATGGCACAGTTATCTACCAGCATATGTTCCAAAGTGATATCCGGATAATCTGCCGCCACTTCTTCCACTACTTTTCTCCAGAGTCTGGAGGAATCCAGCACATTAGCCTTATCCACACTGGTAACTTTCTTTCTTCTCTTGCCTGCGATCTCAAATGCCTTTACCGCGATCCGGCGAATCTCCTTTTCATCATAGGTCAGGGTATCAATGGCCTTTCTCACCCCGTTTTCCTCTACGGTCTTTCTCTCTCCGAAGTAAAGGCCTCCTGTCAGTTCCCGGACAATGATCATATCAAAACCTTCTCCGATCACCTCTTCCTTCAGAGGGCAGGCGCCCTTTAACTCGTCATACAAATAGGCTGGGCGAAGGTTTGCAAAAAGATTCAGGGCTTTCCGAATAGCCAGAAGGCCTGCCTCCGGTCTCTTGGAAGGTTCCAGTTTATACCAGGGGGAAGTCTTGGCATCTCCTCCGATGGAACCCATCAGCACTGCGTCAGAACTTTTTGCAGTGTCGATAGCTTCCTGGGTAAGAGGTACTCCACAGGCATCGATGGACGCTCCCCCCAGAAGAACTTCTTCATAGTTGAATTTATGTCCGTATTTCTCGCAGACCTTATCTAATATTTTCTTAGCCTCTCCTACGATCTCCGGGCCAATACCATCCCCCGGGATCAGGGAAATCTTATATTCCATATCTATAGTCTCCTTTCCTGTTCTTACATTCTGATTCAGTCAATTTTCACAGTGTAATTAGTAATATGATAATCCTTTTCTATCCACAATTCAAGTCATAATAAGATAACCGGCTATGCCTTTTCGTTATATCTTCCATTCTTTCCAGAGACTTTTCCCCTCATTTATGGTTTTTTATCAGACTTTAGAAATCCTTTATTTTCCAGACACAGGACCGTCACAATTACCTACTATACTCATAAGTGTTCAGAAAGAAGACAGCGGTTGCACAGTCTGAAGCTGTTGTGGCCGCCGGGCTTCGCCTAAAAATTCTCCTGCTTTACCGGCAGGTTTATATACAATATTTTTTCTCCTTTCTTTCCCAAATGCGGGGCTTTCCCCCTTTGGGAATTTTTTTGCCGTAAAGTCCGGAACAGGTATTCCTTTTCTTGCTCAGCCTGCGCTCCCTTGAGTCTTACGTCTCAAGGAATGCTCGGCAAATTCGCAGAAAAGGAATACCTGTTCCTACGTTTCTGGCAATCCTATGAGCCTTATGTCTCAAGAGATGCTCGGCGAATTCGCAGAGAAAATCTCACAGGCCCGGGCACAGGCGCCGGGAGTCTGGGCGCAGCCGCCCAGGGCGCTTTCCCTCAGTTCAAAGGGGAGGCTCCTTCCTACGTGATACATGGCCTCTGCCATCTGGTCAAAGGGTATTACCTGGGTAATTCCTGCCAGAGCCTGCTGGGCGCAGATCATAGCGTTAGCCGCCCCTACGGAATTTCTGTTCTGACAGGGGGCTTCTACTAAGCCTCCGATTGGGTCGCAGACCAGGCCCAGAAGATTTGCCAGAGCACCAGAAGCTGCATGGAGACACATGGCCGGGGTCCCTCCCATAACCTCTACAACGGCAGCGGCAGCCATTGCAGAAGCTGCTCCTACCTCTGCCTGACATCCTGCTTCGGCTCCTGCCACTGAAGCATTCCGCATAAGCAGATATCCTACTGCTCCTGCAGTTTACAGACCCTTTATGATTTCTTCATCTGACAGATCATATTCCTCCTGAAGAGCCAGAAGCACCCCTGGCACTACCCCGGCGGAACCTGCCGTAGGCGCGGCTACGATAACGCCCATAGATGCGTTTACTTCCAATACAGCCATGGCATAGGTAATGGCTTTTGACATCAGGCCCCCACAGACACTTCTGCCTTTCTCCTGATATTCCTTCAGCTTTTTCGCTTCTCCTCCGATCAGGCCTCCAATGGAAGGCACTGGATCTTTTAATGGCTTTCTGGCAGACTCTTTCATGATTTCCAGAGCCTTTTTCATTTTTTCTTCTACTTCTTCCTGAGTAATGCCTGAAAAGTCTGCCTCTCTCTTTTTCATAACCTGGGAAATGGGCAGTTTTTCCTTTTCACACAGCTTTAACAATTCTGTTCCATGATTAAAATCCATTTTTCTCTCCTCCTCTAAAGCTGTACCAGCATAATGTCAGAAACCAAAGGATTTTCTTTGATCTTTTCCGGAATGTCTTCAGGTATCTTTTCATCGGATTCCACCACTGTATAGGCAGCAGCCCCCTTTTCTTCCCGAAACAGCCGCATAAAGGCAATATTCACCCCAGCTTCGCTCAGGACCTTGGTAATATGAGCCACTACTCCAGGCTTATCTGTCTGACTGACGATCAAGGTGCTGTATTCTCCTGTAAAATCCACAGAAATATTATTCAGCTTCACGATTTTAACCTTTCCCCCTCCTAAAGATTCTCCCCGGACGAAAAGCTTCTCTCCCTTTGTTCCCTCAATATCCATGTCTGCCGTATTGGGATGGATACCGTCTGTCTCTTCTGAAGTTGTAAAGGTAAATGCAATCCCTGCTTTTTCTGCCAGTGAAAGAGAATCCCGTATTCTCAGATCGTCTGTCTCAAATCCCAGCATGCCTCCCATCAAAGCCCGATCAGTGCCGTGTCCCCGATAGGTTTTTGCAAAAGAACCATAGAGGGTAAAATCTACCTTTCTGATTTCTCCGGGAAACAGCTTTCTGGCCAGAAGGGCCATAGAAGCTGCACCTGCTGTATGAGAGCTGGAAGGTCCTACCATATTTGGACCGATTACTTCAAATAAACTGATAAACGCCATAATTAACCTCCGGATATGAAAAAAGACTGCTGCATCCACATATATCAAGATATATTCCAGACTAATGTAAATGCAGCAGCCGCAAGTTTTCATTCTTATTCTTCCATTTTTTTATTCTGCTATTCCATCGCTTGCTTTTTCCACTTCTGCGATAGCGGATTTTCTCATGGGAATTCTGCAGTTTCTGTTATTTCCGAATTCAACGATCACGTCTTCCTCAGTAATATTGATCAGGACTCCATAGAAGCCGCTGGTAGTCACTACTGTATCTCCTACTTCCATAGCGGCCAGCATATTCTTTACTCTCTGCTGTTCTTTCTTCTGGGGTCTCATGATCATGAAATACATTAACAGAAAAAATACCGCAAGAGGCAATACCAGACTCAGCATTGCACCGGCACCGCCTGCTGTTGATGTTGATAATAACATGTTGCTTCCTCCTAAAACTAAATACTAAACTTTCTCTGCCCACAAATAGACACTATGGCTATCATACACAATTTTTCCTTTTTCTTCAAGTCTTTTCTGGGATTTTTCGCAAATCCCTTCAGTCCCTGGGACCTGCAGCCATACCTGCCAGCTTCTGCGCCTTATATTCCTCATATCTTCCCTGGTCCAGAGCATCCCGGATTTCTTCCATCATGGTATTATAAAAATAGAGATTGTGGAGCACACAAAGGCGCATTCCCAGCATTTCCTTTGCTTTCAGCAGGTGGCGGATATAAGCTCTGCTGTAATGGCGGCAGGCAGG
>ERZ1643249.4700-NODE-4700-length-11246-cov-4.120633_pt1 | contig 11246 bp, 7 predicted proteins | sample MGYA00579263_ERZ1643249 | MGnify/ENA primary metagenome ERZ1643249 (study PRJEB29033, sample SAMEA4952264) | chicken gut metagenome | biome: Broiler Chicken; feature: Gastrointestinal Tract; material: Caecum | place: Ireland | collected 2018 | study: Broiler...
TTTGTCGGAAGCTTTGGGCATATATGACCTGACTGACGGATTTAAGAAACACAAGGTTGTTGAACTGCCAAGCAATCCATTGTATGTGGTTATTTCTGAGAATGGAAAAACGGCTGCCTGTTTGTATTCAGGACATATTGCTGTTTTTGACACGGAAACAGCAGAGATCATCGCTGATCTGTCAGCAGATAGTTCAGCGTTGGCGGAGGTGGAGTTCCTGACGGATAATATAATTATTTATGCGGGGAGTGAGGGTATAACAGCCTATGACATTGTTCGGGGTGTTGAACTATGGTCGGGAAGCCCGGCTACAGCGATTAGTATATCTGAAGATGCGAAAACAGTTGCAGCTGTTTATAAAGAGGAGAGTATGGCAGTGATTTATGATGCTGATACGGGAAATGTAAAATCTGAAGTGGATTTTAAAGGAAAATCTCAGAGTGTAACAGTCAATGACAGTTTTGCAAATCCTAAAGACAATCTGTTTGAAATAAATGAAGACGGAACGTTTTTAGGGGTGAGTTTTGCAGACGGTACGCTGGAAATTTATGACCTTACAAATTCAGGTAGAGATATGGAGATTTTTGAAAGTTCTTCAGGATATACACACTTTGAGGGTGGCTTTTACGGGAAATACCTGGCATTTGCCGCGTCAGGATCAACAGATTCTGTATTTGCCGTGATAGACACGGTTGAGCAGGCTCAGGCGGGAGGGTTTGAGGCTGACAAATCTTTTGGGGTCATCACTGATAAGAATGGGATTTATGTTCAGACGGAGAATCTGCTGGTGAAAATCCATCCGGTTACAGGAGAGCAGACACCGTTGGTGACAACATCGAAAGATCTTTACCGTTTTGCAGTGAGTGATGCTTACACATTGGCAACAACAGAAGAGATGATAATGTTTTTTGATTCTGATTCTGAAATGATTGCAAGCTTCGAAGAGGATGAGACAGGAGATTTTGTTCAACTGGCAAACGGAACAGCAGTTATTGGCAGTATGGACACACCTCAGATAAAAATAATGAAGTGTGAAGAGTATTCACAAGAGGATGTGTTTATTTACGATCCTTCCTATGAACATGACGAAGCGAGAATCAGCGGAGACGGGCAGACAGTGATGCTCTTTTCGTATAAACAGTTCCGAACATATGATATTGACGGCACGCTGATAAAAGAGGTTGATCTTCCGGACGCGGATCAGGTTTATGACCAGCAGTTTATCAGAGAAAATGGGGAATCATATTTACAAGTCACTTATAATGACGGAACAGTGCTTATGTTTAATGCAAGAGATGGCAATCTGATTTCAGAAAAGCAGGAAGAAAAGCCTGATCTGTCATTATATGAAGAATTTTATACAGAACATTATCGAATAGAGTCGCCGTTGCATGGAGCGCCGACGGTCTATGACACAGAGACGGATCAAAAGCTCTGTGAATTGAACGAGGAAGGATATCTTACTTATATAACAGAAGCAGGGGATTATATTATTGCTCAGTACATTACCGTAGATGACTACTTTTATGGGGTACTGATGAATGAAAGATGTGAGGCTTTGGCATATCTGCCCTATTTAAGTGATGTGATTTCCGGTGAATTATATTTTGACTATCCTTCAGGGAAAATAAGAGAATCTCAAATTTACAGTATAGACGAAGAAATAAAAATGGCACGAGAAGTGCTGACAGGAGGGAAATGAAATGAAAAAGAGAAAACGCTGTCTGGCTTTGCTGATTGCAATGATCATGACGGCAACAGTATGCATTGGCAATAATCCGGTGACAGCTTTTGCTGATGAGACGACAGCAGACGCAACCGTAGAAGAGGATGGCAACAATACGGAAAAATCTGAAAATGAAAGCACTAATGATGCGGAGACAAGTCTGGATATGGTAGCAATAGAAGAGGTTGTGAGCCTTTTTGAACAGCTTCCGGAGGCATCTGAGGTAGAGAATATGTCTGAAGAAGAAATCAATGAAGCGACGCAGCAGACGGTTGATGCAATAAATGCGTTTGACGGGCTGGGGATTGACGAATGCGATTATTTTACTGAGAACTATCCGGAACTCTACAAAGCCGTGATGGAAGACTTGAGTAATGCACTTGCAGCGATGCGGCAGGGGTATATTTCGACGATGTCGTTACTGCCGTTAGAGGAAGTGAAGGCATATCTGGTTTTGTATGATAAAACAGAAGAGCAACTTAAAGAAATATCTGTAGTAGAAATGCTTGACAGATTGCAGGATACAAATGGAGATAAGATTGCGATAGAAGATTCGGCAACTACTGTTTGGAGATATGTAAAAGATGAAACTGATGGAATAGAACATTATGAAGAGTATCGGATTGACAGTAATACAACTATAGATTTATCAATTAATGCCGAAATAAACAATTATCAGATGGAACTGATTATCGGTAATGGTACGCAGCTGTCATCGGACAATAAAAGATATATTGTAAATGTATATATTTCGGATAATATAGAGGACCAGTTTGACTTTGAACTTTACACACAGGACGAAGGCGGGGCACGAACAAAAATACTTCCTGATAGTACAAGCGTTACAGAAGCAACGAATGCTTATGGATGGGAGGAAATAAACACACGTTTTCGAATCGGATCACACACAGAGGGCAGTGAATATTATCTTGGTGTCACATCCACAGTGGCAGAATTGCCTTATATTGATGTAGAGGTTTATGATTTCATAGAATATATATTAGGGGGAGAGCCCATAACGGATCAAATTTTGTTTCAAAATATGAAACAGACAGATGCAGGGGTTAAATCGAACGCATTCGATTCATATGGCGGTGCATTTGTTTTTGTTTATACGGATACGCGGACAGGAGAAGTCACTACAAAAGCTGTTGAATTTCAAATATATAATAAAGATGGGGTGACCGGTCATCTGTGCTCATTAGACAACGGTTCAATGAAATCTAATGCGATTCTGGTAGGGAATAATGTTAATTTTGACTGGGATAATATATTACCTGATGACGAAACATTTGTAAAGACATCAAGAAACAGACTTTATATGTTGGATGAAGGGTTGAAAGCAGAAGATGAATACTACTTTTACCTTGATATCTATGATGCTCAGTATGGAACGGAAGAGGATAATTATAACAGCCATGTGATAAAGGCTGTTGAAGGTCGATATGACAGCATTGATGAAGCGGCAGATGCGACGGATATTAAAGAATATTTAACTCCTACGGATAAATCAACGACACCGTATGGATATAAAGCAAACTATGATCATTCCAACGAAAATGGTGGCGTTACATTTACAATTTTTTATGATGACGGAACCAAGCTTACATTAACGGTTGGCGTGATTGAATATAATCCTTTATATGACCCGGACTATGTGCGGGAATATACCGATGTCCCTATCATTGGTGAAACAGATCCCTGGTTCAGAGTAACAGGTGCAAACGACAACGAGGGGGATGCGTATGACACGTACATAATTGAAAATGGGAAAAATATCAATATTGACACCATGTATGGTTATGGCTACCAGACTGTATTTATTAATGAAGATATAGATAGTTTTGTTCCTACGTTGTGGAAAGCAGACGATGAAACTATTTCCGTAGACAGAATATACACAAACGGAAGAGAGTTTCAGGAAGGATCAGAACTTTCGTTCCCCGAGGGGGAAAATACGCTTGACGTAACTTTCAGTGTGATCATAACAGACAAGAACGGATGTCATCCGAAAAATTATAATGTGACTTTTGTAAAAAAGGCTTCAGGACCGAAATTATATGTTGCAGGCCCGATTGCCCCGGATGTACGTTCTGTATTTCTGGACGAGTACCATGAAAATAAACACGATATCTTTATTGCTAATATTGGTGATGAACCTTTGACGGATCTTTGGCTTGACCTGGATGCGACAAATGTGGAATTGGATGATTATTGGACGATTGGCGGCGAAGGAAATAATACACTGGAGGCATGCCCGGACAACTTCTCTTTGGAATTGGATTCAACCAGTTATGGCGAGCTTTCGAATGTGGCAAAGATCCGTCTGGTTCCGCCTTCAACCGGCAAAGGAGAGATTGAAGGGACATTAAAGATTTATTCCGGTAAGGAAGGAGATGCGGAAAAGTCAGAGCTGCTTGCAACGATCATACTGTCAGATCTGGCGCAGAATCCAGAGATTACAACAGAAGAAGTGGATGATGCAGTAAAATATGTTCCGTATTCCTATCTGATTACAACGGATAATATGTACGACTGGGTAAATGTTTCGTATGAACTGACATCAGGAAACTTGCCGGATGGCGTAGAACTGATTGAGGAAACCGGTGAACTTTACGGCGTGCCGCAGGAAACCGGCACATTTACATTTGCTGTAAGTACATATTTTGAAAGTACAAGTGAAAATTATGCGTTCGATTCATCGAAGGTAGAACTTACACTGACGGTGAATGATAATACGGATGACAATGTATTTAATGCGACAGATGCGGCGGATAATTACAGCATCCTGGATGCGATCGGAACAGAAACAACTATCGGTAACCATCATTACGTTCTGGAGGATTATGACAGTGATCAGGTATTCCGTTCGGAAGGCGAGTTTGACAGGTTTGTTGACGTATGGCTGAACGGTGAGAGGCTTGAGAGAGATGTGGATTACACGGCGGAGGAAGGAAGCACTAGAATAACTATCAGTGCGCAGACATTTGCAAATAAAGTGAATAAAAACGGAGAGAGAAATACGATTGCATTGGAATATCGTACAAATGACCCGGATAGCAAAAATGACAGTAATAACGGCAATGAATTGAAAAAAACCTCGCAGAACTTCTATATAGAGCATACACATGCCTATGATTCTGGAAGAGTAACTAAAGCTCCCACATGCACCGAAGCAGGAGTGATGACTTATACTTGTTCATGCGGAAGCCAGTATACGGAGTCGATCCCTGCGTTAGGACATACTGTCGGTGAGGGGCAGGTGACGCAGGAGCTGACATGTACGCAAAACGGAGAAACATCCTATTATTGTACCAGATGTGGCGTGCTTATGAAAACAGAGGTTACTGTGGCAACCGGACATGATTATGAAATGACGGTTACTCCGGGAAAAGACTGCGCAACGGAGGGAATCCGAACAGGTATCTGCCGGAAATGCGGTGATACTTACACGGAAAGAATTCCGGCGACCGGACATAAGTATGTGGCGGAAATAACGACCGAACCAACGGAGACGGAGGATGGACTAAGAACATATACCTGTTCAGTATGCGGCGATACTTTTACAGAAGTGATTCCTGCTCTTGGAGATGGAACGCACCTGCATACATATGATGAAGGTATTGTTACTAAGGAGGCTACCTGCTTTGAAAATGGAGTGATGACATACACATGTACGCAATGCGGAGCAATCAAACAGGAGATGATTCTTGCTGGCGGACATAAGTTTACAGAAGAAATTATTGAGGAAGCTACGTGTCTGGAAGCGGGATTGAAGAGACTGACGTGCGAGTACTGTGGTGATACTTATACGGAAAGGATTCTGGCGACAGGACATAAATATGATAACGGCGTTGTTACCAAGAAGCCAACATACACAGAAACAGGGATCCGGACCTATATATGTGCAGTTTGCGGTGACAGCTACACGGAAGTGATCCCGATGTTGAACAGCGATCTTGCACAGGGAGGCAGCAATGCTGGAAGTGCAAACGAAGAGTCAAATTCGGTGCAGACAGGAGATGAGACGGAAACTACATTATGGCTGTGCATGATAGTAATGTCTTTAGCTATAGTAGCTGAAATGGTAATACGGAAAAGAAAGTATTAGATGGGAAGAGGTGGCAGAAAACTGCCGCCTCTTTTGTTAAAATTCATTTATTTTCTATTTTAGAATTGATTCAAAGGGTTTTTAAAAAGTTGAGCAGAGCATTATACTGTTTTGGATCCAGTTTAGCAGTATTTTCCAGCAAGCATCGCTGCTGGTCAGTGATCTGGATCGTATTTCCATCGTTTTCAAGAAAAAACTGAGAGAGTGAAATTCCGAAAGCGTCGCATAGCTTGCTTAGAGAAGGGATGGTAGGAAGCATATTTTTGCGATACCAGGAAGAAATTGTAGACTGTGTGAGCCCGGACTTTTCGGCAAGCTGATATTCGGACCAGCCTCGCTCCAACCGAAGCTGAGTGATTTTCTCTAATACATCCAATGGATAGTTCACCTCCAAGATAATATTTATTTTTACGAGATTATCAGTTAATTATAAGTGAATCCGTATTGCAAAATATAACGATAAAGCGTATAATATTAACGTGATTTCGTTAAAACAAGGATGAGGCGGGCGAGAGAATGAAAATAAGAGTAGTAGTTTTAGACCGTGATATTGAATTTATGAATCGGCTTGCAAAAGCTTTCCAGAATCGATATGAAGACCGAATCAGTCTGAGTATGTTTTCGGATGAAGAAGCAATGTGCGAAAGTTTGAACAATACAAGAGCAGACCTTATATTGACGGATCGTAAGATAGAGCCAGGGGGCATGCGGATTCCAGGTCAGACAGTGATCGGAAGACTGTGTGAAACTTCTGATGTGGATGAAATTGATGGGATTCCGGCAATATGCAAATACCAGAGTGTAGATAATATTTATAAGTCCATTCTTGGAATTTATGCGGATCATTCAGAAAATGTATCTTTAAAAAGAACAAACTCTGATGCGCGGATATTCCTTTTTACGTCTGCGCAAGGTGGAGCAGGAACCTCGTCAGCAGCTGCCGCATATGCTTTGCACTGTGCAAATGATGGAAGGAAAGTCTTTTATCTTAATCTTGAAAAATTCGGAGATTCGAACATGTATTTTTCCGGCGAAGGAACGCTGAGTTTCTCCGATGTCATTTATACGTTAAAGAGCAGAAATGGAAATCTGTCTCTGAGGCTGGAGAGCGTAATTAGTACGGATTCTTCCGGAGTTGATTTTTTCCATACCTGTAAAAATGCATATGACATGCTTGAACTTCAGGATAGTGAAATCGAGAAATTAATATCAGCAATATCATATGTTAAAAAATATGAAGAAATAATCATAGATCTTTCCGGTGATCTGACGGAACGAATGACAAAATTAATGAGTAATTGTGCTGATAAGATTATATATATATCAGATGGAAGCGCGACAGGAAATGGCAAATTTGAGAAATTCTGTGAGTCAGTACATGTCCTTGAACAGCGGAATGATTTGAATATTCTAAGTAAAATCGTTCTGCTGTACAACCGTTACAGTTCAAAGACCGGTCAACAGCTGGCAAAGGTGGCGGTTCCGGTATTGGGCGGTATCCACCGTTTTGAAGGAATTGCCGGAAAAGATTTGATACAGGAGATTTCAAAGGTTGATGCGATTGGAAGACTGTAAAGTAAAATATTCGGAGAAGGACTATGACTGAAGAAAAGAAGCTGCAGGTTACTAAAACGCTGAAAAAGAAAATATTTGAAAAATACAACCTGAACCAGATGGAAGACGATCTTCTTGAGGAAGCGATAGAACATCTGATCATAGAAGAAATTCAGGATGAATACATAACGATTGAAGAGCGCGTGGATATTACAGAGAGAATTTTTAATTCGATCCGTGGACTGGGGCTGCTGGATTCGATTATTAAGGATGATCAGATTACTGAGGTGATGATTAACGGACCGCAAGATATTTTCGTTGAGAAGGCGGGGAAACTTTACAAGCTTGAGCAGAAATTTGATGATGAAAGACAGCTGGAGGATATTGTCCAGAAAATCGTCGGACAGGCAGGTCGGGAAGTAAACCAGGCGAATCCGATTGTGGATACCAGGCTGCCGGACGGTTCCCGCGTAAATGTAGTTTTACCCCCGATTTCTTTAAATGGAGCGACTGTAACGATTAGAAAGTTCTCAAAGACGCCTATGACAATAGAGCAGCTACTGAAGTTCGGGTCTATTACGCCTGAAGTCGCGCATGTTCTGGAACTGCTTGTAAAAGCTAAATATAATATTTTTATTTCTGGCGGCACAGGGTCCGGAAAGACTACTTTTCTCAATGCTCTTTCAAGTTATATTCCACACGACGAGCGAGTAATTACGATCGAAGATTCGGCGGAATTACAGATTGAAGGTATTGATAATCTTGTAAGGATGGAGACGAGAAATGCGAATACGGCCGGAAGCGGCGCGGTTACAATTCGTGATTTGATTAAATCATCTCTTCGAATGAGACCGGAACGGATCATTGTCGGAGAGGTTCGCGGCGGCGAAGCACTGGATATGCTCCAGGCGATGAACACAGGACATGACGGCTCTCTGAGCACAGGACATGCCAACAGTACAAGGGATATGCTGAGCCGGCTGGAGACGATGGTGCTTCAGGGATCGGAAGGACTTCCGCTGGCAGCGATTCGACAGCAGATCGCTTCGGCAGTAGATATTATCATCCATTTGTCACGTCTGAGGGATAAAACAAGAAGAACCACGGAGATTAGTGAGGTCCTCGGATATGAAAACGGTGAGATCCTGATAAATCCTATCTATCGATTTGAAGAGGATGAGAAGAGTACGCTGGAAAAAGTGTCTGGGAAGCTTATGCGTACCAAAAATCCATTTAAGAATGATTATAAACTGAGAATAGCTGGTATAAATGAGGTTATTTGACCATGTTTGAAAAAAGGAAAAAGGAAGAGAAAAAGTCAGGAAGACAGGACTCTAAAAAAGGGAAAAAGGTTAAGAAGCGTAAAGAGGAGTACGTCGAGCTGAGAGGATTGCTGGGGGTTGGAAAGGACTATCATGTATATCATATGACACCTGCAGATTACCTTATATCATGGGGGATAGGGATTGGAGCCGGAACAATTGTTTTGTTTGCATTCTTTAATAATCTGATCGTTGCCCTGCTTGGAGGGATTGTCTGTGGGAAGATAATACCAAAATATTATTGCGAATACCGCAGAAAGAAACAGTCCGATGAACTGAGAACACAGTTTAAAGATCTTTTGGAGGCACTGACGTCGTCTTATTCTGCCGGGCAGAATACAGTAGAGGCATTTAACGATGCCACATCTGATATGGTCTCAATCTATGGAGAGGGGACCGATATTGTGAGGGAGGTACAGATTATCTGTACTGGGTTGAACAATAATATTAACATCGAGCAGCTTCTGCTTGATTTTGCCAGAAGGAGCGGACTCGATGATGCGATGAGCTTTGCCAACGTATTTGAAGTGTGCAACCGGCAGGGAGGTGATCTGAAGCGGATTGTCGCGGAGACCAGAGAAATCATTAATGATAAGATTGAAATCGAAATGGAGATCGAAACTATGCTTTCTGGTTCAAAAAATGAGCTGAATATCATGATGGTAATGCCGGTTATTATTGTCATAATGCTCAAGGGACTTGGAACCTCCATGGCAGGTACTAACACGCCGGCGACAATTATCGTAAAGATTATCTGTATAGGAATTTTTGTACTGGCGTATGGGATGGGGAGAAAAATAACAGACATTAAGATATAGGCGGATAAAGGATATGGATAAAGAAAGAATAATTCTTTTGATTCTGGCAACAGTGCTGACTTTTGCCTGGATCGTTCTGGCGAATAAATATGAGAAGGTGTACCGTCCGATTATCAGATCGATCGATCCGGAACAATACAAGTATCCGGAGCTGTTTACCGTGGGATTTGCTCTGATGAAATTCTTTAGGGTTGACAGCAAGAGCAAGAACGGGCGAAGAAGGGTAAAAGAAATCTCGGAAGTTCAGGGAAAACAATATGCGGAGTACTATTATTATGTGATCAATGCTGAAAAATGGACTTATGGTTTTACTGTCCTTGTCTTGTTTTGCATATTAGGAGCAATGGGAAATCAGCCAATGGCACTACTGCTTGGTTCTGTTATGTCATTCCTCGTTATGTGGTACATAGAAGAACTGCTTAATGATAAGCTGGAGGAGAGAAGAGACGCACTTCTTGCAGATCTTCCCCAGGTACTTTCAAAGCTGACTTTGCTTGTTAATTCGGGAATGACGCTTCGCGAGGCGTGGAAAAAAGTGGCATACGGAGGAGACAGAGTTTTATATCAAGAAATGCAGACGACTGTAAATGATATGCAGAATGGACTTTCGGAGATAGAGTCCTACCGTAACTTTGCGGATAGATGCGCAATCAAGCAGGTTAGGAGGTTCGCATCAACCATGATTCAGAATATGACGAAAGGACCTGCGGAGATATCTTATTTCCTTAAGGATATGTCAGATGAAATGTGGGAGGAAAAAAAGCATCTTGTAAAGCAGAAAGGAGAGGCGGCAAATTCAAAGCTGCTGATACCGACGGCGATGATTTTTATTGGAATTCTGGTGATGATCATGGTGCCGGTTTTTTTAACGATGTAAGCAAATGGGAAACCAGTTAGCTTAAATAAAAAATTAAAGGAGAGTAATCAAATGAGAGAAAGATTAGAAAATGCTTTATGGAAATTTGCAGGTGAATTTAATGAAAAGTTTATCAGCAGCGAAGAAGGCGACTCTAATATGGTTGCTGTAATTGTTCTTATAGTAATCATTTTGGCTGTAGCTGTTATTTTCCAAGAGCAGCTGCTCGCAGCGGTAAATGCTGTATTCGGAAACCTGATGGACTTCATTAATCAGTAATATATGCATCTTCTGCTGCGACTAAATATCGCGGCAGAAGATACCAGAGGTAAGATGAAAGATATACGAAATGAAAATGGAGCCATCATGGTAGAGGCAACAATATATATGCCTCTGGTACTCTGTACCGTGATGGCTCTGTTATATCTGGCTTTGTTTAACATGCAGGAATATATGATGATGTACCAGGCGCAGCGTGTGGCATCGGTCGCGGCAAGGGAAGAAGCGTATCTCGGATATGATGCCTTCGAAATGGGGAGTGATAATGAGATTGATTTTTCCTGGGGTGAAGGCAATGGTCCGTCAACGGGTACACTGGCATCGTATTATGAGTCATATACCGAGAAAATTACAAGTATATACCGTGAAATTGGAACGGTTCTGTCGATCGCGGATCTGAGCGCCGCAGATGCAGGAAGTTATACAACAAGGTTTGCGGATTCTGTTCGTCAGTCAACTTTGATTGCACTGGGAACCGTCAGTGCTCCGGAAGTAGAGATTGACACAGGCTTCTGGGGGACGTATATAGAAGTAACAATTACACATTCGCTTCCAATCCCCGGTGTTATGGAATATCTGG
>ERZ1643249.4701-NODE-4701-length-11244-cov-11.859862_pt1 | contig 11244 bp, 12 predicted proteins | sample MGYA00579263_ERZ1643249 | MGnify/ENA primary metagenome ERZ1643249 (study PRJEB29033, sample SAMEA4952264) | chicken gut metagenome | biome: Broiler Chicken; feature: Gastrointestinal Tract; material: Caecum | place: Ireland | collected 2018 | study: Broiler...
CAGAAGATGGAAGTTTAGCAGCTCATTATGAAAATACAATTTTAATTACAGAAAATGAGCCAGAAATATTGACAATTATATAAAAATGTTATATAATAAATGAGTTAAAACTGGATTTTTAACAAAATCTGGTAAAAGAGATAACAAAAATCTATACACATAAGATATATGTTTATAGATTTTATGTGTTCTTAAAAAAGGAGGAAATAACTTGGCAAAGGAAGATGTTATAGAAGTAGAAGGAATAGTTGTTGAAACATTACCTAATACAACTTTTAAAGTAGAACTTGAAAATGGACATCAAATATTAGCTCATATTTCAGGAAAATTAAGAATGAACTACATAAAAATTTTACCAGGAGACAAAGTAAAAGTTGAATTATCACCATATGACTTAACAAGAGGAAGAATCACATGGAGAGCAAAATAAACTTTATAAAATATTAAAATTGAAACGCAAATTAACCCAAAATATAAAGAATTTAGTTTGAGAACAAAACTTATTCACCAGGCGAAGGAAATTCCTTAGCCCAAGTGGAATGCGGCAAGCTAAGGAATGTTCGCAGACATTTAAGGAGGTGCAAAGAAATGAAAGTTAGACCATCAGTAAAGAAAATGTGCGATAAATGCAAAGTTATAAAAAGAAAAGGTGTAATTAGAGTTATTTGTGAAAACCCTAAACACAAACAAAGACAAGGTTAATTCCTTAAGTTTATAACACAAATGAGGTAGCGGCTGTTTAACAATATTGTTAACTTATCTAATTTGTGTTTATATATATGTCCAAAATTAATTTTAAAGATCTATTTTTTAAAAATAGATGCATTTCACCTTTAAAAAAGATTAGGACAAAACAAATAAATTTTAATTAAGAAAAAAATAATTTGGAGGTGCAAAAAAACATGGCTCGTATAGCGGGAGTAGACTTACCTAAAGAAAAAAGAGTTGAGATAGGACTTACATATATATATGGTATAGGAGTAGCTAGCTCAAACAAAATATTAGCAAAAGCTGGAGTTAATCCAGACACAAGAGTAAAAGACTTAACTGATGATGAAGTTAATAGCATAAGAAAAGTTATTGACGAATCATACAAAGTTGAAGGTGATTTAAGAAGAGAAGTAGCTCTTAATATAAAAAGACTTACAGAAATTGGATGTTACAGAGGAATAAGACATAGAAGAGGACTTCCAGTAAGAGGACAAAGAACAAAAACTAATGCTCGTACAAGAAAAGGTCCAAGAAAATTAGTAAGTAGATCAAAGAAAGAAACAAAATAAGACATTAATAAATTTTTGATTTTTAATACTCAAATTTAAGGAGGGAAATAAGAAAAAATGGCTAATAAAAATGTTGCAAAAAAAACAGTAGCTAGAAGAAATAGAAAAAACATTGATAAAGGAGCAGCTCACATTCATTCTAGTTTCAATAATACAATAGTAACAATAACAGATGTAAATGGAAATACTATATCATGGGGAAGTGCTGGAGGACAAGGCTTCAAAGGTTCAAGAAAAAGTACACCATTTGCTGCTGGAGAAGTTGCTGAAAAAGCAGCAAAAGCAGCTATGGAACATGGTTTAAAAACTGTTGAAGTATATGTTAAAGGACCTGGAGCAGGTAGAGAATCAGCAATAAGATCTTTACAAGCAGCAGGATTAGAAATAAGTAGCATTAAAGATGTTACACCAATCCCACACAACGGATGTAGACCACCAAAAAGAAGAAGAGTATAATAAAAATATTATACAAAATTTTGATATATATAAAAGAAAATAAAATAAAAAAAATTAAAAAAATTATGAAAGAGGTGTAAAAAAAAGATGGCACGTTATACAGACGAACAATGTCGTATTTGCCGTAGAGAAGGACAAAAATTGTTCTTAAAAGGTTCAAGATGTTATTCTGACAAATGCAGTATTTCTAGAAGAAATTATGCTCCAGGACAACATGGACAAAAAAGAGCAAAACTTTCTGAATACGGAACTCAATTAAGAGAAAAACAAAAAACAAAATCATATTATGGAGTTGGAGAAAAACAATTTAGAAAATATTTTGAAATGGCTTCAAATATTAAAGGTGTAACAGGTGAAAACTTATTACAAATATTAGAAAGTAGATTAGATAATGTTGTATATAGATTAGGATTTGGAACATCAAGAGCACAAGCAAGACAATTTGTTAATCATGCTCAATTTGAAGTTAATGGTAAAAGAGTTGATATTCCATCTTATTTAGTAAAACCAGGAGATATAATTACAATAAGAGAAAACAGAAAAGATAATGCAACAATAAAAATAAATGTTGAGGAATCAGCTAAAAGACCAATTCCGGCTTGGTTAGAAAAAGATAATGAAAAAATGAGTGGTAAAGTATTAAGATTAGCAGCAAGAGAAGATATTGATATTCCAATCGAAGAACATTTAATAGTAGAGCTTTACTCAAAATAATAGTAAAAATTAATTATAAAGGTTTAATAAAAACTATAATGATTTTACTAAAGAAACCTATGAAGTTTGTAAAAAGTTTGAGATATAATCTCGAATATTAGGAGGTAAAAATGATAGAATTTGAAAAGCCAAATATTGAATGTCTAGAGGTTGATGATACAAATAATTATGCAAAATTTGTATGCGAACCATTAGAAAGAGGATATGGTGTAACAATAGGAAATTCATTAAGACGTATATTACTATCTTCACTAACAGGATGTGCAATTACAAGTGTAAAAATAGATGGTGTATTACATGAATTTTCAAGCATACCAAATGTTGTAGAAGATGTACCAGAAATTATAGTTAACTTAAAAAATGTTAGACTAAAATTTACTGAAAACGAAGAAAAAGTTATGAGAATTAACTTTAAAGGTGAAGGAGAAGTAACAGCAGGAGATATCATAACAGATGGAACTGTTGAAATACTAAATCCAGACCTACATATAGCAACTGTATCAGAAGGTGGACAATTAATAATAGAATTGACAGCAGATATGGGAAGAGGATATTCACCTTCAGAAAAGAATAAAAAACCAAACCAAGACATATCTGTGCTTCCAATAGATTCAATTTATACACCAGTAAAAAAAGTAAATTATCAAGTAAAAAACACTAGAGTAGGTCAAATGGTTGATTATGATAAATTAATTATAGAAGTATGGACAGATGGAAGTTTAAAAGCTCATGAAGCATTAAGCTTAGCAGCAAAAGTTATGACAGAACATCTAGAATTATTTATAGATTTATCAGAAACAACGAAGAGCACACAAGTTATGGTAGAAAAAGAAGAATCTAAGAAAGAAAAAGTATTAGAAACTTCAATAGAAGAACTAGAATTATCTGTTCGTTCATTCAACTGCTTAAAAAGAGCAGGAATATCTACAGTAGAAGACTTAACAAATAAATCAGAAGCAGACATGATGAAAGTTAGAAACTTAGGAAAGAAATCATTAGATGAAGTAATTGCAAAATTACACTCATTAGGACTAAGCTTCGCAGAAGAAGATGAATAAAATTTAAATAAAGAGGTGAAAAAATTGGCTACAAATAGAAAATTAGGTAGAACAACTGATATAAGAAATGCTATGTTAAAAACATTAACAACAGATTTAATTTTAAAAGGTAAAGTTGAAACAACTGAAGCTAGAGCAAAAGAAGTAAAAGCTATAGCAGATAGTATAATAGCATTAGCAGTAAAAGAAAAAGATAACTACGAAACAGTAGATATAAAAGTAGTAAAAGCAAAATTAGATTCTAAAGGTAACAAAGTTACAGAACTAACAAAAAGCAAAAATGGTAATCAATATTTAAAAGTTGTTAAAGAAGAAAAAACAGAAAAAAGACAAAAAGATATGCCATCAAGATTAAATGCAAGAAGAAAAATAATGACAAAATTAAATAAAGTTGAGGGTGTAGATGTAATGGCAAAATTATTCAATGAAATCGCTCCAAAATACGAAGGAAGAGTTGGAGGATATACAAGAATAATAAAAGCTGGACCTCGTAGAGGAGACGCAGCAGAAGTTGCTATATTACAATTAGTTTAATAAAAAAATTTAATAATAATTATCAAGAGTGGAGTAGAGAACGGCTCGTTAATCCCACAGCAACCTACAAAATGCAAGGTGCTAAAACCGGCAAAGCATTAGCTTTGAGTGATGATTTAAAGTAAAAAAGACTCATAGCAAACGCTAAGAGTTCTTTTTTTATGTAGGAAAAATCTATATTAATGAGATTTTGATGTACAGAATAAATATGCAAAAATTAGATTTTTAGAAAGGAAATATTAATAAAAAAAATGAAGAAAAAATGGTACTTTACATCTGAAAGTGTAACAGAAGGACATCCAGATAAACTTTGTGATTACATTTCAGACACAATATTAGATGAAGCATTAAAACAAGACAAATATTCAAGAGTAGCAGTAGAAACATTTGCATCTGCAAACAAAATTACAATTGCAGGACAAATAACCTCAAATGCAAAATTGGATATAGAAAAAATAGTAAGAGAAAGAATAAAAGAAATAGGATATGATAGAGCAGATTTAGACATAGATTATAGAACATGTATAATAGATATAAATATAACAAAACAAAGTTCAGATATAGCACAAGGAGTAGATATTGGAGGAGCTGGAGACCAAGGAATAATGTTTGGCTATGCAACAGATGAAACAGAAGAATATATGCCATTTGCAATTTCAATGGCACACAAACTATCTAAAAAACTTACAGAAGTTCGTAAAAAAGGAATTATTCCATATTTACGTCCAGATGGAAAAACACAAGTAACAGTAGAATATGAAGAAAATCAAGTAAAAAGAATAGACACAATTCTTATATCAAACCAACATGAAGAAACTGCAGATATGGAAACTTTAAAAAAGGACATAATGGAAAAAGTTATAAAAGAAGTTATTCCAGAAAAATATTTAGATGAAAATACAAAATACTATATAAACCCAACAGGAAGATTTGTAATTGGAGGACCTTTAGGAGATACAGGACTTACAGGAAGAAAAATAATTGTAGATACATATGGAGGATATGCACGTCATGGAGGAGGAGCATTTTCAGGAAAAGATGCCACAAAAGTAGACCGTAGTGGAGCATATATGATGAGACATATTGCAAAAAATATAGTTGCAAATGGTTTTGCCAAAAAATGTGAATTACAAGTAGCATATGCAATAGGAATGGAAGAGCCAATGTCTATATTTGTAGATACATTTGGAACAAACACAATTCCAGAAGAACAAATTGAAGACATTATAAAAAGAAACTTTGATTTAACACCAAAAGGAATTATTGAATATCTAGGATTACGCAAGCCAATTTTTACAAAAACAACAAATTATGGCCATTTTGGCAAAACAGATTTACCTTGGGAAAAAATAATCAAATTATCATAGAAAATATGTAATAAGTATAAGATAAAAAATTAGTCATTTAAGAAAATTTATGATATAATAAATATAATTTATTTTAAAAATAAAGGAGAGTGACTGTAATGGTATATGAATTTGCAAAGTATCCTGATGGAACATTGGTAGTTTTCTCAGATATTAGAAAAAAAGAAAATGGAGAGGAATATATAAGAGTTTCTTTTGAAAGACCAACAGAAAATGGTTTCGATACTGTAGTTTTTGAGCTTCCAAGTTATGAAATAGTTGAACAAGATGGAAATTATACTGATGAAGAAATAAACGAATTTAGAAAAACTGTAGAAAATGGAGCACATTTGTTCTTTAAATATGCTAGAGAAGGAGGACTTAAATTTGCCTAGTATTTTAGAAATAATGCGGATATAAAATTTATTTTTGGTCAAATGAAAATAATGAACCTATTCATATTCATATTTCGAAAGGAAAGCCAACTCCAAATTCAACTAAGGTTTGGCTTACCAAATCAGGTGGTTGTATTTTAGCTAATAATAATGGACGCATTCCAGAAAGAGAATTAAATAGAATACTTGAAATAGTACCATTGTATTATTTAAAAATAGTTTCAAAATGGAAAGAATGTTACGGAGATGATGGAATGAAATTTTATTGTTAAAAAGTTGACTAATAAATTAACTATAAAACTAAAGAGAGGGAGCCGACACTGTCGGCTCCCCATTTTCACGGTCTCAGAAAGGAAGTTCAATCTGAAGATCGATGCTATAAGGAGTTACTTGTACATCATACTCAAAGCAATCATCACTCATATTCATTTCACATGCCCGAGGCAGAGAGCCATGAATAGGCATAAACTGCTTATCTTCTTCCAGGTAAATCGTGATGCTCAACTGGTGATTGCCAGAACTTTCGTTCTGACTGAAGTTGCTTTTCACCTTTGCTCCAAGCTTCAGCAAAGCTTTGGCATGGTCTAAAAGTTTGTAAGAGTACTTTTCCTGAACAGCCTCCTGCTGTTCAGACATCCGGTAAGCCAAGGGATCATCCCAAGTCAACTCAGTCTGGAAAATGTCATCCAGATAGAAACGAGGGAGATGAACCTGCTGGCTGCCAAATTCGTCAACGTAGACGGTGCTGGAGTCGGCTACGGCTTCTTCAGGAGAAGTAGCCAAAGCGGTTGTTCCAAACATCGCAACTGCCAACAAGACGAACAAAGTAGGAATGATCTTCTTCATGGTAATGTCCTCCTTACCAATCTTGTGAATATTTACAAAGTGGAACTTTTCCACTCTGATTCGGTACGAACGCAGTTTTGCATTCAATTATATTATACCACAAAATCAACAAAAAGGCAAATTAAGACCTTTCGATATTGATAGAGTCCAAATATTTACAGTTAATGAATAATATTTTGATGTAACTTGTTTTAAAAATTATTTACATAACAAAATTTTAATACTAATTGAAAATATAAAAAAATTGTGATACACTAATAAATATTAAAAGCAGAAAAGAGGTTAAAACTTGGAAGAAAAAGAAGGAGTATTAGCAGAAATAATATATCAAAACGAAGTAAATAGTTATACAGTAGGAATATTCGAAACAGAAGAAGAACAATTTACAGTTGTAGGATATTTACCATTTATAAACAAAGGAGATTCACTAAAAATTGTCGGAAAGTTTGTTGAACACAAAGACTATGGAGAACAATTTAAAATAGAAACATTTGAAAAAATAATGCCAAGAACACTAGGAGCACTAGAAAACTATTTAGCAAGTGGAAATATAAAAGGTGTAGGTCCTGCAACAGCAAAAAAAATAGTAAAACTATTTGGAGAAGAAACAATACATGTATTAAAATATGAGCCAGAAAAGCTATCTCAAATAAAAGGAATAACAAAAGACAAAGCAAAAGAAATTTCAGAAAGCTTTATTGAAAATTGGGAAGTATGGCAAATAGTTGGATTCTTAGAAAAATTCGGAATAGGAGCAGAAAGTGCAAAAAAAGTCTATAATTTATTAGGAATAAATGCAATAGAAGAAATAGAAGCAGATCCATATATATTAATAGATATATCAAGAGGAGTAGATTTTAACCAAATTGACCAAATGGCAATTAAGCTTGGAATAGACAAAGAAAATCAAAAAAGAATAAAAAGTGGAATTAAATATGCATTAATAAAAATAACTTATAATGGACATTGTTGCACATTAAAAGACAACTTGATTGAATATGTAAAACAACTATTAGGAGTTTCAAAAGAAGTTATAGAAGAAGGACTAATAACATTAAAAGTAAATGATGATATAGTTATTGAAGATAGAGATGGACAGCAATGGGTATATCTTTATACTTTTTATGATGCTGAAAAAAAGATAGCAGAAAGATTAATAAAATTAAAAGAAGCAAAAAACACCAAAAAATTTAATAATATAGAAAAAGAATTAAAATTAGTAGAAGAAAAAACAGATATGTTATTATCAGATAAACAAAAAGAAGCAATAAAAATGATAAATGACAATAATGTAACAATAATTACAGGTGGACCAGGAACAGGAAAAACAACAATAATAAAAAGTATAATAGAAATTTACAAACAAAAAAAATATAAAATAGTATTATGTGCCCCAACAGGAAGAGCAGCAAAAAGAATAACAGAAACAACAGGAGAAGAAGCCTCAACATTACATAGATTATTAGAAATAGGAAAAGTAGATGAAGACAATTTTTACAAAAAAGAAAAAGAATATGAAGGAGCACCAATAGATGCAGACATAATAATAGTTGATGAAGTGTCAATGGTAGATATGTTCATAATGAACTATTTACTAAGTTGTATTTATTTAGGAACAAAATTAATTCTTGTTGGAGACACTGACCAATTACCATCAGTAGGGCCTGGAAGTGTATTAAAAGACATAATAGCATCTCAAAAAATACCAACAGTACATTTAAATCAAATTTTCAGACAAGCAGCAAAAAGTAAAATAATAGTAAATGCACATAGAGTAAATGAAGGAAATAAATTTATTCAAAAAGATGATCCAAATTTAGAAGAAAATCCAAAAGAAGACTTTTTCTTTATAAAAGAAAACAATCCAGAAAAAATTTTAGAACAAGTTTTATCATTGTGTAATGGAAGACTGAAAAAATTTGGAGATTATGACTTTTTTGAAAATATACAAGTTTTAACACCAACCAAAAAAGGAATGTTAGGAACCAAAGAATTAAACAAAGCCTTACAACAAGAGCTAAATCCACATCGTGATGGAGATCCAGAAAAGGTAAGCATGGGAGTAACATTTCGAATTGGAGATAGAGTAATGCAAACCAAAAACAATTATGACATGTACTGGGAACGAAAAGACGGAGAAAGCTTAGAAGTTGGAAATGGAGTATTTAATGGAGAAACAGGCACAATAACAAATATAAATGAAAAAGAAAAAAATATCAGAATAAAATTTGATGACGAAAAAGTATGTTGGTATGAATTTAATGACTTAGAACAAATAGAACACAGCTATTGTATAACAATACACAAAGCACAGGGAAGCGAATTTGACGTTGTAATAATGGTAATACCACAAGCAGCACCAATGCTTCTAACCAGAAATTTGCTTTACACAGGAATAACAAGAGCAAAAAAACTACTTATAATAATAGGAAATGATAAAGTAGTTGATTATATGATTAATAATGTAGATAGCAAAAAAAGAAATACAGGATTAGAGTTTAAATTAAAAAACATATAAAAGCGAAAAAAAGTTTGGAAAAATATTGACAAAACTTTAAATAAAATATATAATACTCTTCGAACAGATATTTGTTTATCTGAATGGAGGGTATTTTTTATGATTACAAATTTACACATAAAAAACATTGGAATAATAGATGATTTAGAAATAAACTTAAACAATGGAATGAATGTATTAACAGGAGAAACAGGAGCAGGAAAAACACTAATAATAGACTCATTAGAAATAATCTGTGGTGGAAGATTTTCAAAAGAAATGATAAGAAAAGGAGAAAACTATTCTTATGTAGAAATTTGTATGTATGAACCACAAGACATAAATTCAATAGATGGAAACATAATAATTACAAGAGAAATATACAGTAATGGTAGAAACTCTTGCAAAATAAATGGAAGACTAGTAACAGTAAATGAACTAAAAACATTTATGAGTAATTATATAGAAATACATGGTCAAAATCAAAACCAACAACTATTTGACAATAGTACACACATAAAATATCTTGATAATTTCATTGGAAAAGAAATCATTCAACTTAAAAGTTCATATAGCGAAAAATACATAAGATACAATGAAATAAAAAGAGAACTAAAAAACAATTATGGAGACGAAAAAGAAAAACAAAGAAAACTAGATTTATTAAAATATCAACTAAATGAAATAAAAGAAGCAAAACTAAAAAATGGAGAAGAAGAGAAACTAGAAGAAAAAAGAAAAATAATGATGAACTCAGAAAAAATTGCAAAAAATTTAAGAGAAGCATCACAAGCAGTAGGAGAAAATACAATTGACTGTATAGGAACAGCAGTAAGAGCACTAGAAAAAATAGAAGAAATAGACCCAAAATATAGCCAAACAATAGAAGAATTAAGAAACATCTATTATGGAATACAAGAAATATCAAGAGACATAAATTCATATTGTGAAGACATAGAATTTGACGAAGAAGAAAGAGAAAAAGTAGAAACAAGAATAGATACAATATATAACTTAAAAAGAAAATATGGAAATAACATACAAGAAATACTAGAATATGCAGAAGAAGTGGAAAAAGAAATTAAAAAGATAGAAAATGTAGAAGAATATAATGCAAAATTAAGAAAAGAGCAACTAGAATTAGAAAAATCACTAAATAAAATTGGAACACAAATAAGTGAAATAAGAACAAAATATGCAAAAGAACTAAGTGAAAAGATAAACAAAGAATTATTAGAATTAGAAATGAAAAACGCAAAAATAAATGTAAAAGTAGAATTCAAAGAAAATGAATTTTTCGAAAACGGAAAAGACGAAGTAAGAATATTCATAAAAACAAACATAGGAGAAAATGAATGTGAACTTAGCAAAATTGCATCAGGAGGAGAAATGTCTAGAATTATGCTTGCAATCAAAAAAGTACTAGCAGAAGCAGACAATATGCCAGTATTAATATTTGATGAAATAGATACAGGAATAAGTGGAAAAGCAGCAAAATCAGTAGCAGAAAAAATGAAAGCAATTTCAAAAAATCATCAAATATTATGTATATCACATTTAGCTACAATAGCAGCAATAGCAGACTACAACTACTTTATAAGTAAAAAAGTTGAAAATGAAAGAACATCTACAAAAGTAAAATTATTAAATGAACAAGAAGTATTACAAGAAATTGCAAGAATATCATCTGGAGAAGTAAATGAAATAACACTAAAATATGCAAGTGAACTTAGAAACAAAAAAGTATCATAAGTAGGTGATTAATATAAAACAAAGACTTAATATTTTTATTGATGAAAGTGGTGATTTTGGATTTGTGAATGGAAGTTCAGAATTATATGATGTTTCATTTACGATACATGAAAGTGATAATTCAATCGTCGATGAATTAGAATATTTGAATAAAAGATTAAAAAAAGCTAACTATGATGGTATGATACATCTTGCTGATTTGGTAGCTAAAAGAGGAGAATATTCAAACTTAAATTTTGAGCAAAGAAAAGACATATTTTGGGCAATATTTTATTTTTCTAAAAGAGTTAAAGTGAAGGTACATACCATAGTAATTGATAAAAGATATAAAAATAGTAGGGTTCAATTAAATAGAGAATTAGCAAT
>ERZ1643249.4704-NODE-4704-length-11243-cov-3.767340_pt1 | contig 11243 bp, 9 predicted proteins | sample MGYA00579263_ERZ1643249 | MGnify/ENA primary metagenome ERZ1643249 (study PRJEB29033, sample SAMEA4952264) | chicken gut metagenome | biome: Broiler Chicken; feature: Gastrointestinal Tract; material: Caecum | place: Ireland | collected 2018 | study: Broiler...
TTTTAGAATACCACAAAGCGCGCCCGCTGTCAAGATATTCCTTTCTAATGCGAATTTAACGGAAAAAACGGCGTTTTTATTAACACAAACTTAAAATATTGTGTTATAATGTATGTATGTTCAAGATCCTTATCGTCGAAGATAACGAAAACCTTCAAAAGCTGTATTCCGCTATTCTGAAAAGCAACGGCTATACCGCTCTTTGCGCGAGCAACGGAGAGGAGGCTCTCGCCGTGCTCGAAAAGGAGCATGTCGATCTGATGATACTCGACGTTATGATGCCCGTTATGGACGGATACGAGCTGACCGACGTACTGCGTCAGGGCGGGAGCGAGTTGCCCATACTCATGATAACCGCAAAGACCGCGCGCGAAGACAAGCGGGCGGGTTTTCTCGTCGGCATAGACGACTACATGACAAAGCCCGTGGACGAGGAGGAAATGCTGCTGCGCATAAAAGCACTTCTGCGCAGGAGCAAGATAGTTTCGGAGCGCAAACTCGAAATAGGCTCTACGGTACTTCACTACGACAGCCTGACGGTGGACACGCCGCAAGGCTCTTTCACGCTTCCCAAAAAGGAGTTTTACCTGCTCTATAAACTGCTCTCCTACCCCGGACAGATATTTACCAAGTATCAGCTTCTCGACGAGATATGGGGATTCGAGAACGAATCGGACAACACGCTGAACGTACACATAAACAGACTGCGCAACCGTTTCGACGACAACGACGATTTCGAGATCGTGACGGTGCGCGGCATAGGATTCAAAGCGGTGAAAAAACGTCATGAAGACTGATAAGAAAAAAAGATCCAAGGGGCTGCCTTTCGGCCTGCGCGGCAAGTTCTATTCGCTCACTTTCCGCATAGTGTCGTACATGTTCGTCCTTATGCTCATAACGCTCACCATCGCGCTGACGCTTATGGGCATATTCATGGGACTCAGCTCGGACGAAAACAGAATAATAAGCCCCGTGCTGCTCGTGATCATCTTAGTCATCGTTTCGGCGCTTGTGGGTTGTCTGCTCTCCGCCGCACTGTACGGGCTTTCTTTCAGAGAGCTTAACGACTTCCAGAACGCCATGAAACGAGTGGCAAACGGCGATTTCAGCGTCACCCTGCCCGACTCCGACCACGGTTACATGCACGACCGAGACTCTTAAAGAGTCCTTTCTCTCCGACTTTTCCCACGAGTTCAAAACGCCGATAGCCTCCATTTACGGCTTCGCCAAACTGCTCAAAAAGGGCGGGCTGACGGAAGAGGAACGGCGCGAATATATCGAAATAATAATCTCCGAGTCAAACAGACTCACACAGCTCGCGCAGAACACCCTCGCCATGACGCGTCTCAGCAGCGATCAGACGGTGTATGAAAAGCGATTTTACAGTCTGGACGAACAGCTCAGAAAGTGCGCGCTGATATTTCAGGGCGAGCTGGACAGAAAGAGCATAGACCTCTCTTTTTCGGGCGAAAACGTCATGTATTACGGCAATGAGGATCTCATGCAACAGCTATGGATAAATCTCATCAGCAACGCGGTGAAATTCACCGGAAAAAACGGCAGCATAGAAATATCCGTAAGCGGCTCGGAGGACGGCCGCGCGACGGTAAGCGTCAGGGACAGCGGCGTGGGCATTACGGAAGAGGAGCAGAAACACATATTCGATAAGTTCTGGCAGGCAGACTCTTCCCGCTCCGTCGCGGGGAACGGACTCGGACTCAGCATAGTAAAACGCATAACGCAGATCGCGGGCGGCGAAATCACGGTAAAGAGCCGCCCCGGCGAAGGATCGGTATTTACCGTCGTGCTCCCCTCTGCGGAGAACGAAAAATAAACGGCAAAAAAGCGTCGTATGCGCACATGCGCATACGACGCTTGACGTTATCGCACCACGATCATCGCGTTTCGATCACGATGTTACCGCACGGAAGGTGCTCGGGCGCGCCGACGGCGTTTTTCAGGGCGTTCGGCGAAAAATCGCGGTTAAGCGCGGCGGGCGCAAAAGTCGTCGGCACCGTTTATTTCGGAAAAAATACGGAGAAAATAAGCGCAGGCATAAATTATTACGGGCAAAAAAAGCGGAGCGGGAAAATATTTTCCCGCTCCGCGGTCGTTTTTCTGTTTTTCGTGACGCGGCTTACGCGCTTTTTAAGATATTGTGAAAGCGTAACGCGGCTATCTTCAAAGGTTTTACCGCAAGCCCGCTCGGTCAACTCCATCAGCGGCGCTTGTCGAGAGAAACGTACTCCTTGTGCGTTCCGACGTACTTATACGCGGGGCGCATGATCTTGCTCGAATTGATAAGCTCTTCCAGTCTGTGCGCGCTCCAACCCACTATACGGGCGACTGCGAACATGGGGGTGAAAAGCTCCATGGGAAGTCCGAGCATCTGATAGCAGAATCCGCTGTAAAAGTCCACGTTCGCGCAAACGCCCTTGTCCGTCTTGCGGCGTTCGCGGAGAAGTTCCGCTCCCACTTCCTCTATCGAACTGTAAAGCGCGAATTCGTCTTCCCTGCCTTTCGCCTTGCTGAGCTTGCCGACGCTGTTGCGGAATATCTCCGCGCGGGGGTCGGATATCTGGTAGACGGCGTGTCCCAGACCGTATATAAGGCCGCTGCCGTCGAAAGCCTCTTTGTCGAGTATCTTGGTAAGATAGGAGCGCAGTTCGCCTTTGTCCTCCCAGTTGCGGACATGCTGTTTTATATCCTCGAACATACGGCAGACCTTTATGTTCGCGCCGCCGTGCTTGGGACCTTTGAGAGAGCCCATGGCCGCCGCCATAGCCGAATAGGTATCCGTTCCCGTACTGGTTACGAGGCGGGTGGCGAAAGTCGAGTTGTTACCGCCGCCGTGCTCGGCGTGGAGTATGAGCGCAAGATCGAGAACGCGCGCTTCGAGATTGGTATAGCGGCTGTCTATCCTGAGCATATGCAGGATGTTCTCCGCCGTCGAAAGCGTGGGATCGGGATCGTGTATAAAGAAGCTGTTGCTGTCCGACTTATAATAGGCGTATGCCTGATAGCTGTATACCGCAAGCATGGGATACGTCGCTATAAGGTACAGGCACTGATTGAGGACGTTGGTGAGCGAAAGATCGTCCGCCGCGGAGTCATAGGAATACAGCGTCAGCACCGAACGCGCCATGCTGTTCATGAGGTCTACGCTGGGCGACTTCATTATAATGTCGCGGAAGAAAGCGGACGGCAGTTTGCGGTATGAGCCGAGCATATACTTGAAGCTCGCAAGGTCCGTTTCGTCGGGGAGTTTTCCGAACAGAAGAAGATAAATGACCTCTTCAAAGCCGAAACGCTCCTTCCCTATGATGTCCGAAACGAGGTCTTTGACGTTGTAGCCGCGGTAGTAAAGCTCGCCGGCGCAAGGAACGAACTTGCCGTCCTGCTCCGTATTGACCATGACGTCCGAAATTTCCGTCAGTCCCGTGAGAACGCCGCGCCCGTCGGGAGCGCGCAGTCCGCGATATACCTTATAGTCCGAAAAAAGCCGGGAATCTATGGTGGAGTTTTGCTTGCATATGGACGTAAGCCTTTTCAGTTCGGGCGTGTCGCCGCTGTTTATCGCCATAGACGTACCTCCTTTTCTGTTTATCCTTATATACAAAAAATGCGAACGCAGGAGTTTTTACGCCCGCCGCATCATCCGTTTCCCCCGCCGCTCGGCGCGTTTTTTCGCCGCTTGCGGGCTCATCTGACGCTAATTATAGCATAAAGCGGAAAATATTGCAAACGATTTTTGTACTTTGAGTATATTTTACGCCAAACGGTCAATAATCCGCTCGAAAAGTAAACGGAGGGATTATTCCATGGATAACAACAACAACGAAAAAAAGACCGTAAACAAGAGGGCGTATATTGCCGCGATAATATGTATCGCCGCCGCAATAATCGCCATAGTGACGATCTCGCTCGCGGTCGGACTGACGCGTGACAGCTCGACGCCCGAACCGTCCGGAGGCGATCCTACCATTACCATACCCGCTCCCGACGACAACGAAGAGCCCGATGACAACGACGACAAGGACGATTCGGACGAGCCCGACGAGCCTACCGTGAGTACGCCGACTTACACCCTTCCCCTTTCGGAATGCGTCGTAGGCAACGCGTGCAGTCTGGACGAGCTCGTGTGGTCGGATACTCTTCACTGGTACTCGACGCATAACGGCACGGACTTTGTAGCCGAAGAGGGCACTCCCGTTCTCGCAGTTTCGGACGGCACGGTGACGTACGTCGGTTACAGCACGCAGGACGGCTACACCGTTACCGCGGTATATAAGTCGCTTTCCGCCGACACCGTCGCGGAAACGGGCAACACCATCGCCGCGGGCGACGTTCTCGGTTACGTTTCGGACAGCATGACCAGCGAACAGAATTCCGGACCGCACCTTCACCTCGAAATGATAAACGCGGACGGCGTTCTCGTGGATCCCATGACGCTCCTCGGAAACGCAACGGAAAAGTAAAAGTCAATTTCATCATCATACCTCACCGCGCGAAAGCGCGCGGGATCGGTGCGATCCCGCGCGCTTTCGCTTACGTTAAAAACGGATACGGGCGGCAAAAGCCGCCCGTATCCTCGGTGATGGGAATGCGGCGGTAATGCCGCATAGGTCATTTATGTCGTCCTTGTACGAATCATTCCATCGAAGGATACGCGATCACGAGATCGGTCACCGTAACGACGGTATCGTCCATGGGAGCGAATCCCACGCGCCCGCCGAGTCCGGAATCATTTAAGACGTTGACGGTTTTGAACACACTGCCCTCTGCGGAGAATTTGTCCGCATTGACTACGCTGTCCGCGGAGAATTGCACTGCCTCGCCGTTCACTTCGAGTACCATCGTGAGCGTACCGCTATCCACTCTGTTGAACGTGACGCTTATCGTCGTTTCCTCTCCGGGGACAAACGTGCTCGCGCCCGAGAACTCACCTATGGATCTCTTTGCGGTAGGATTTATCGTATGATAAATCGTTACGGCTCCGTCCTCGGCAAAGTTGAGGTAAATTCCTCCTTGATCATTCGATCTCGGCGCGGTCGATCCGCTCGAACCCAGCGTCATGAGATCGAATTCGCCCGTCGCGGTCAACGTAAACGTGTATTTGTATTCTTTATTATACATCGTTTGCGCCATTTCCGTTATTATATTTGTTTTTGCGTTATCACCGAGATGAGTATAGCTGCCGGCGGCTTTTTCCACCGTATTGAACAGCGTAAATCTGCTTGCGGTGTCCTCTGTGAACACGAGATAACCGTCGTCGTTATAGATAGCTTCGTCGCGCACAGACGATGATTTTCCGAACGTCTCCCACTGATACGCATCGAAGAAATCCTTGCCGTCAACGGTATTAACGACTTTTACCCCCGTATATGCCTTTCCGAAATAGAGCTCCTTCGTCGTCACAATGCCGGTAGCGGCTTCCTCTGTAAGCGGAATAAAGTGCATTTCGGACAGCGTAAACGTCGCCATGTTTTTGAAACAGATATACAACTGGACAAGCTGATCGGCGGCGGTGGTTTCCATGAGATACCTGAATCTGTACTTCGCACCGGGAGCAAGCGTGCAAGGAACGGCGTTCCCGCCTTCTTTTTTGCCCGAATCCTCGCCGTGAAGAGGATCCTGGGATGCGTTATCGCGGGAGTATCCGCACTGCCTTCCGTGGTCTTGATCTCGGTCGCGGTCTTGTCGGCGATCCTTGCGCCGAGGCGGTCTATCACGGCTTCGGAAGACACGCTGACGTCAAAGGTAAGGATGAATTTTCCCACATACGCTTCGCCGTCCACACCGGGCGAGAAGCGCATGAACGTATTTCTGACGGCTTCTTCGTCAAGATTTGTAAACGAAACGGATCCGCCACCGAATTCGCCGACTTCGGTGTAATCGCTTCTGCTGATCTGAGCGGCAAACGTCATTTTCTCCGCAATCAGCGTATCGTACCACGTTTGCTTGTCGTTGGAAGTATGGACGCTTCCCATGCTCGTCGCAACGAAATCGACTGCATTCGTCTTGTCCACGACGGCGGTCTTACCCGTATCATACGTCATTCTGTAACCGTCGCACGTCGTGCAGTTGCCCTTATCGTTGAAAGTATGATTGCCCGTCGCGGGAATCGTGACCTCTTCGGCAAACCGTTCAGCCGAAACTTCTGTCCCGTCTATGTAATACTTCTCGCATGCGGAACAGTACTCGTATGCTTTGTTTCCGTTTTCAACGCACGTAGGCGCGGTTGCTTCATGTTCGACGTAAGCGGCGTGATTGTTCGGATCTATCGGAATAATGACTTCGCTCGCTTCTACAGGCTGCCCGTCTATGAAATACTGTTCGCAGTAGATGCACTGATCGCAGTCCTTAACTCCCTCTTCCGTACAGGTTGCGGCGCGCCCCGCGACGGGATATATCGCATGTTCGTGAGTTCCGCTTCCCTCTCCGCATGCAGAAAGCGCGGCGACGGAAAAAGCGAGAACGAACACTGCCGCGAACAGCGCGAATATTATTTTCTTCACATGTTTCGTCATGTCTTATCCTCCTTTATCAAAGGCATCGGCGGCGGTGCGGTAATTCCGCACCGCGCCGATCGCTGCCTTACCTGTTTTCACCCTCCGGCTTTTTGCGAAGTCCGAGTACGAAATCTATCGTCCAGAACGCAAGCAGACCGACCGCGCTCCATACGAACAGCACGACTGCCACTCTCGGGAGTACGGACATCGCGATCTCCCATGCGGGCGTGATCGTCACGAACGACGTGTCGCCGTCGATCTCGTTCATAGCGTTGGAGTTTACCACGGTGTACATTATGTTCTTCACCGATTCGCGCATTGCCCACGCAAGTTTACCGTAGTTGCCGTTCTCCTGCGAATACGAAGCGAAACGCAGATCGTTGCCGTTATAATCGTTAGGCTTCGTGGAGTTATTGTTTGCGGGATCGCCGTCAGGCAGATCGCAGCCGTTGAGCACGCCCTGTATTGTGCTCATATACGGTCTTCCGGAGTTATAGTCGGATATCGCATAGCCGCGCATACCGTACTCAGCTTTAAGCACAGTGTTATAGAATCCGTGACCGCCGTTCCACTTCGCGCCGATGCGGTTCATGCCCGTCATCATGCCGACAAGCGTATTGGGCGTGTATTCGCGGTCTATCTCCACCATGACTTCGACTGCACGGCAGTATATCTCGCGGACGGACTGTTCGTTAGCCCACACGTTGAGTCCTGCGCGGTGCGTTTCCTGATCGTTGAGCGTCGCGTGCTTGGCGATGACGAATACGCCCAGCTTATGCATACCCGCCGCTTCGTAACCTGCCGTCATGCCGGTCATCCAGCCGTCCTCGCTGTAATACTCGAACGCACGGCCGCCGTAAGCTCCGCGGTGAATGTTGATGCCGAGACCGTAAATTCCGTTATAGCCCGCCCATGCGGCTTCCTCGCCCGTCTGCTCGCCGTAACGCATCATCAGGTCGGTGTTGTAAGTAGCCGCGATCATACCGTTGCTGAGGAACACGGCGGGTTTCTGACTCTGATTGTCCGGATCGAGCTTACGGGCAAAGCCGTCGAATCCGCTCTGTTCGGGAAGCTCGCCGTAAGTTCTCGGATGGTTGGGCGCGACGCCGCCGTTCTGCTGCGACGTGCTGGGCGCGTATATCGAGTCGGCGCCGTGCGTCAGACGCAGCGCGTCCTGCAATACCGCACAGGTGTCCTCCCACGTTATCTGATCGAGAAGAGTGTCCCACATCGGATCGTAGTAGCTCTTTCCGCGCAGATATATCAGCTTCATCTCGTCGAACGTGTCCGCCGTCTCATAGAATCCCGTCTCTCCGTAAGTCGGATACGGTATGTCGTCCTCTTCCACGGCGGGGTTTTTCTGTGCTTCGACAAGCGCGTCGGTAGCCGTCAGATCCACTCTTATGCCGTAAGTGCCCGACCAGTTGCTGCGGGTCAGATAAGGCTGTTCGGTTTCCGAAGAAGAGAATATTCCCGCTTTCCGGTAGTCGACGTCGTCGAAACGGTTGGTTATGCCGTCTACGCCCCAGTTGAGTTCGTAACCCTCGTAATAGGGCTCGTAATCCTCACTGTCCGCGAGCGCGTTCGCCTCTTCTATGATCGCGTTTGTGGAATACGTCTTAGCGTCATAGGCTATGTGCCGTCCCCAAACGAGAGAGGCGTTGCCGGCATCGTCCATTCTGTTTTCGGTGGACGAGGGCGAATATCCCTTGTACGCAAGGAAGTTGTTTACCGCGTCGTGCGCGTCCTTTGCCACGGTAAACAGGTACTCGTCGTCCGCGCTTTCCGATCCTATGACGAATGTCTTTTCCACGTTCGCGTCATATGCCGCAAGATATTTGCCCTTGAAGGTCATGGTAAGCGTCTGCGAATTCGGATGCTCGGCATCCGCTTCGGCCGCGGGATAAAGCATGTTTGTCTTGCCGAATGCCGCAAGCTCCGCCGCCGCCTTTTCCACGCCGTTCTCCGTATCCTTATCCGTATAAGGCTTCTGAATATATACTTCCGCGACTTCCTTGCCGGCAACGTCGCCCGTGTTCGTCACGGTCACGTTCACGGTATATACGTCCGTATCCCCGTCGTAAGCGACGGAGAAATCGGAATAGGAGAACGTCGTGTAACTAAGTCTGTGTCCGAACGGGAAAGTCACGACCTCGCCGTAATCGAACGTACCGGCATTCCCGCTCTGCGTTACGTAATCTTCATAACGCGTTTCGGTGTATTTATAACCGTTATATATGCCTTCCTGATACGCGACATAATACTCGTTGTTCATGAAACCTTCCGTCTTGAAGTAATCTCCGAGTATACCGGCATTTCCGTATTGTATGCTGCCGAAGTTGTAATACACCGGGTTATACGCGCTCTCTTCCCAGAACGTGTTCACCGTTCTGCCGGAAGGATTGTATTCGCCCGTGAGCAGCTTGCCTATCGCGGTCGCGCCGTTCTCGCCTATATTGCCTATCCACATACAAGCGTCTATCCCCGGAATGTCTTCGAGGAACTGGCACTGCATGGGGTTCGCCGTATTCATCAGCACGATAACTTTTTTTATCGTACCGCTGCTTTTAAGCTGAACGAGATTGTTCAGAACGTCCAGTTCGTTCGCGGCAAGCGAAAGCACGTCGCCGAACTCATCGCTCGCGTAATTGGAACTGCTCGCTCTGCCGAGCACGGCGTCGAGAGGCTCGACGCCTCCCTTCATTGTGACGTCCATATACAGATCGAGCGCCTCGCCCGAGTTTCTGCCTATGACCATGACCGCGGCGTCGGCATCCCGGCTTTTATTTGCGTGAAGAGAATCCCACGCAACGTCCTTGACCGGATATTGCGAAGTCTGATTGGAAGCGCCCATAAACGATTCGCCGTCGCGGTTGTTGTTTCCGCTCTTTCCCGAAACGGAATCCTTGCCGTTATCGCGATACCAGCTATTCATCGTTTCGTCCACGGCGAGTCCCGCACCGGTCAGACCGTCGTACAGCAACACTCTGCGCGAAGGGATCACGCCGGATTCCACGCCGCCCGAGCCCTGTCCCATGTGAACGGAATAATACGAAGCCGCGCCGTAAAGCCGCACGCTGTCTCCGGAAGAGAGCGGAAGCGCGGGTTCGGTGACCTGATTCTGCCCGTCGTTATACGTCACTTCCTTGTTCTGCAGGAGTACCGCGCCCTCTTTCATCGCCTCTTCGATGATGTCGAGGGACGCATTATGTACTTCCGCCATGGTCTTGAATTTCGTGTTGTAATACATGTTGCCTTCCGCTACGCCGCTGCCTATCTGCGTCTCTATGCCGAGAAGCGAGTTGATCTGCGACGCGTTGCCGAGTAGTATGGGCGACGCTATGAGCAGAACGACCATGATAAAGAACGTCACATGGAAGAGTATTTTGAATATGAGATTGCAATTTTTTATCGCTTTCATCTTTTTCTCCTTATGTTTACGCCGCGCTGTCCGCCGTCTTGTCCGCAGCTGCCGCAGTCCTGGGTTTTCTGTTCTGCGGCAGATACATCGCCACCGAAGAGATGACGAAAGACAGTATTATGGACAGCATACTGAACCATACGCCGCCGGGCAGCGAGAAGAACGCGCCCATGCTGAATCCGCTGAAAAACTCCGTCGAGAAGTAATCGAGAAATCCGCCCGCGGAAACAAAGAACAGCAGACACAGCAGATCGCACGCCATAAGAACTATGGGAGCAAGCCTGCTCGTCTTGCGGAAGAGCGAGAGCGCGGGGAAAGCTATCAGCCCTATCACGCAGCATACGATAACGCCCGCGTTAAAAAGCTGATTAAGACCGATTGCAAGCAGCGTCGCATACGAGATCATCTGAGCAAGCGTCAGCGCCCACGCCGCAAGTCCCACAAAGCAGCCTATCCATTTGGTTTTTATGCATTCGAGAATATCGCTTCCGAGAGATGCGAAAAATCCATTATTTGTATTTTCGTTCATATATCACTCCTTTACGCACCCACGGCGTCCATACCGGCTATTATAGCCCTGTCTGCGGTAACGGATATAGCGTCGAAATTAAACGGATTATTCTTCCCTATGCTGTTTCCGCTGGAAAACGACAACGTATTTATGCCGCGCACAAGTTCGATATCGATCTTTATATCGTACGGAGTAAAATATCCGCGTCCCTTGGGAACATTGATATTATCGGCCGCAGTTACAGTCTGACCGTTAAGTTCGAAAGCATAGCAGCTGCCGAAAGTCTGCGCAGACGTACGCATGCAGACGCTTATCGTAAGTTCGACCGTCGCGTTTTCGGACGACGCAATCATGAAATCCACTCGCATGTCGTTTTTCTGGAAATTCCGCAGACAATTGCCGCCGCTGAGAAGTTCCGGATCGTAACCCGTTCCGGGATTTCCGACATTCGCTAAGAAAGGACTTTCGGTATTCGGTTGCGCTGCTTTCTCCTCCTGCGTCAGAAGTTTTCCGTCATAGTACAGATCGGCGTCCTCCGCCTCGATCTTGACGGTATCGGTGAGTTTATCCGCATCGAGCGCGCCGTACACGCTGACATCGATCGTCTCGCGCACATCCGGATATACCTTGCTGACGACGTCTATCGTCTTTACGTCCTGCGTCATGGTGATCTGATCGGGTTCGTAAATTATATCGCCCTGACCGTTTACCATGAAACCGTACTCGGGAGCGGGAAGATCGTCCACCCTGACCACCTTGTCGAGCACATTGTCCTTTGCGACGAGAGTTATCGACGCAT
>ERZ1643249.4705-NODE-4705-length-11241-cov-5.118005_pt1 | contig 11241 bp, 9 predicted proteins | sample MGYA00579263_ERZ1643249 | MGnify/ENA primary metagenome ERZ1643249 (study PRJEB29033, sample SAMEA4952264) | chicken gut metagenome | biome: Broiler Chicken; feature: Gastrointestinal Tract; material: Caecum | place: Ireland | collected 2018 | study: Broiler...
TTCTTATCCCCTCCGGTGCTTCGCACCACCTCCCCTTACCATAAGGGGAGGCATGGGAATGGGGTGTGACACCCTCCTATCATCGGGAGAGGCATGAGAATGAGGTGTGCCGCCACCTTACCATAAGGGAAGGCATAGAGGAGAGCGCCGCTCCCGGCATAAGGAAGGCGGGAAAAATGTGCCGCCTTGATCAAAAGGAGAGACAGGAGGGGAAAGGCGCCGCTCTTTGCCGTGCGGAAAGGCGTAAAGGCTCGGCAGACCGCGGAAATTTTGTCCGAAAGGAGCGCATAAACGCTTGCTTTTCCCGCGCGATCGGCTATAATATTGTATGAATTTTTGGCAAGAGGAACTCTCCCGATGAAAGACAGGCAAACAAAGGCACACGACTCCGGCTATCTCGGCACCGACGCCCCCTGGAGGGCGGTACTCCGGCTGGCGATCCCCTCCATGCTGGCGCAGTTCGTCAACGTTCTGTACAGCATCGTCGACCGCATCTATATCGGCCACATGGAAGGGGTGGGCAAAGAGGCGCTGGCGGGCGTGGGCATCTGCGGGCCCCTGGTCACGCTGCTCTCCTCCTTCGGCACCTGGGTAGGGCTGGGCGGCTCGCCCGCGATGTCCATCAAAATGGGGGAAAAGGACACCGACGGCGCGCAGAAAATCCTCTCCAACGGCGCCCTGTTGCTCGCGGTGATGTCCGTGCTGCTCACGGGCGCCGCCTTCGCCTTCCGCACCCCCTTGCTGCGGCTGTTCGGCGCGGGCGGAAACAGCGCCCAATATACCTACGAATATTTCTCCTGGTATGCGGCGGGAACGGTGTTCGCGGTGATGACGACGGGTCTGAACGCCTATATCGTCGGCCAGGGGCACGGCAAGGCGGGCATGGCGACGGTGTGCATCGGCGCGGTGGCGAACATCGCGCTCGATCCCCTCTTCATCTATGCGTTCGACATGGGCGTCGCGGGCGCGGCGATCGCGACCGTCATCTCCCAGGCGCTGTCCGCCGCCTTCACGGTGCTTTTCCTGGTCGGAAAGCGGGCGGAAGTCAAGCTCCGCATCGGCGGATACAATCGGAAGACGATGGGAAAAATCCTTGCGCTCGGGCTTTCCCCCTTCCTCATCATCGCCACCGATTCGGTCATGATTCTGGCGCTCAACGCCGTCCTGCGCGCCTACGGCGGGGAACGGGCGGACGAACTCATCTCCGCGGCGACCATCATGCTCTCGTTCATGCAGATCATAACGCTGCCGATGGGCGGCATTTCGGGGGGCACGCAGCCGGCGCTCTCCTATAACTACGGCGCCAACAACCCCGCGCGGGTGAAAAAGTGCGAATGGTGGATTCTCGGGCTGTGCGTCCTGTTCGCCGCGGCGATGTTTCTCGTGGCGCGCTTCGGCGCGGGCGGGATCGTGTCCCTGTTCACGTCGGATGCGGCGCTCAAAGAGGAAAGCATGCGCTTTATCCGCATCTATACGCTGATGATCATCCCGCTCGCCTTCCAGTACGCGCTGGTGGACGGACTGACGGCGCTGGGCATCGCGCCCGTCGCCATCACCCTTTCCCTCTTCCGCAAAATCGCCCTCATGCTCACCCTCACCCTGCTTCTGCCCCGGTTTTTCGGCGCGGAGGCGGCGCTCTGGGCGGAACCGATCGCCGATCTCGTCGGCGGCGCCCTTTCGACGATCGTCTTTTTCTCCCTCATCGGCAAGATCCTGAAAAAGCGGGACCGCGAAGTCCGCAGCCACCTTTCTTCGCAGCCGCTCACCGAACAGACCCGCCAAAATATAGAATGATTGCGCCCGCGGCGCCGGTTTTGTTCCTGCTTGTCCTTTGCGAAATATCCGGACTTTCTTATCCCCTCCGTCACTTCGTGACACCTCCCCTTACCATAAGGGAAGACATGAGAGAGGCGCACACTGACGCCCCACAGCATGGCTCCCTTGTGCAAAGGGAGCTGTCAGCGTAGCTGACTGAGGGATTGTCGGCTTTGCTTCCGGGCAAAACCGCCGCCCAAAAATCCCGGAAATTTGTCTTTTTCGGACACGAAGAACAAGAAAGGAGCGTTTCGCGCTCTTTTTTTGTTGCGTTCGTCGCAACCCTGCCCCCTGCATTTTGACAAATTTTAAATTTTTCCGAAAAATTTTCCAAAACCCCCTTGAAAAATCCCGCGGGATATATTATAATTATAACGGAACGCCGCTCCAAAACAAGGCGCGCTCCGAAAAAAACCAATAGGGGGACTACCACTATGAGCATCTCGGGCGAAAACATCCGCAACATTGCGGTCATCGGACACAGCGGGGAGGGCAAGACCACCCTTTGCGAAGCCATGCTGTTCAACGGCGGCGCCACCGACCGTCAGGGGAAAGTCGCGGACGGGACGACGGTCACCGACTTCGACGACATGGAAAAGGCGAAGAAGATGTCCATCTACACCGCCTGCGCCTGCCTGATGTGGAAGGACGTCAAGATCAACCTTCTCGACCTGCCCGGCTTCTACGATTTCGAAGGGGAACGGCACGAAGGTCTGCGCGCGGCGGGCGGAGCGCTGCTCGTCATCGGCGCCAACGGCGTGCTGCCCATCGGCGCGGAGAGCGTCGTGGACTACTGCCTGCGGCTCGGCAAGCCCCTCATCATCTTCATCAACGGCATGGACAAGGAAAACGCCGACTATCCCGGCACGGTGCGGGCGCTGCGCGAAAAGTACGCGGGCAAGCTCGCCCCCATTCAGATCCCCATCATGGAAGGGGGCAAGATGCAGGGCTGCGTCAACGTCCTGCAGGAAAAGGCATACCGCTTCACGCCGGGCGGCGCGGAGGAAATCCCCATACCCGACAACCTCAAAGGTCAGGTCGAAGAGATGCAGGCGAGCCTGATGGAGACCGCCGCCGAAAACGACGAAGTGCTGCTCGACAAATATTTCGAAGACGGCTCCCTTTCGCGGGAGGACACCATCCACGGCATCCGCCTGGGCATCGCCTCCGTGAACACCATCCCCGTCATGGCGGGATCGGCGCTGCAAAACCGCGGCGTCATCAACCTCCTGAACGAGATCGTCACATACATGCCCCAGGCAAACGAGCGCGTCAACACGCTCGCCACCGACCTTGCGGCGGACAAAGTCGTCAACATTCTGCCCGAAGAGGACGAACCTCTCGCCGCGCAGGTATTCAAGACGGTCATCGACCCCTATTCGGGCAAGCTCAGCTATCTGAAAGTGTTCCGCGGCAAGCTGAAAAGCGGCTCCACCGTCTGGAACGCCAACGCCGAAAAGGAAGAGCGCATCGGCCAGATCTATCTGTTGAAGGGCAAAAAGACGGAGCCGGTCTCCGAACTTGCGGCGGGCGACATCGGCGCGGTCAACAAACTCAGCGTGACCTCCACCTGCGACACCCTCTGCGACCCCGCGGCGAAAGTCCGTTTCGATCCCATCCGCTTCCCCAAGCCCACCCTGTTCATGGCGGTGTCCGCCGAGAAGAAGGGGGAGGAAGACAAGGTGTTTGCGGGGCTGAACAAGCTCGCGGAAGAGGACTACACCTTCTCCGTGGAGAAGAACGCCGAGACGGGCGAGATCCTCATCGGCGGGCAGGGGGACACCCAGCTCGAAATTCTCGCCAGGAAGGTCAAGGCGCGCTACGGCGTGGACGTCAAGCTCTCCGAGCCCAAGATCGCCTACCGCGAAACCATCCGCTCCACCGCCGAAGCGGAAGGCAAATACAAGAAACAGACGGGCGGGCACGGGCAGTACGGCCACTGCAAGATCCGCTTCGAACCCTGCGAAGAACCCTTCGTCTTCGAAGAAGAGGTCGTCGGCGGCGCGGTGCCCAAGCAGTACTTCCCCGCCGTGGAAAAGGGGCTGCGCGAAAGCCTCTCCTCCGGCCCCATCGCCGGCTATCCCGTCACGGGCGTGAAGGCGGTGCTGTACGACGGCAGCTATCACGAAGTGGACAGCTCGGAAATGGCGTTCAAAGCGGCGGCGGCGCTCGCCTTCAAAGAGGGGCTGAAAAACGCCTCCCCCGTCCTGCTCGAACCCGTCTACCGCCTGAAAATCGCCGTTCCCGGCGACTATCTCGGCGACGTCATGGGCGACATCAACAAGCGCCGCGGCAGGATCATGGGCACCTCCACGGAGGGCGAACTCACCGTCGTCACGGCGGAAGTCCCGCAGGCGGAGATCAAGACGTACACCACCGAACTCCGCTCCCTCACGCGCGGCAGCGGCAGATTCGTCGCCGAATTCCTCGATTACGAAGAAGTGCCGCCCATGTACAAGGACAAGATCGTCCAGGCGGCGCTGGCGGCGAAGAAAGACTGACTTTTCACCGAAAGCAACCCGCGGTTGTTAAAGCCTTTGCGTGCCGCGGCAAGCGGGCGGGATTTTCCGGGTTCCCCCTCCGGAAAATCCCGTTTTTTCGACATCCCCCGACATTTTTTATGCAAAATGCCGCATAAATTCTTGCCTGTTTTTTGCGATTGTGATATACTTGGTATATATGAAGCGGGAAACCTATCGAAAATTATACGCCCGTCAGGCGGCGTTCTATAAGGCGCACCCCCGAGCCATGAAGGCGCTGATCTTCGCCAATTTCGCCCTCACCGCCGCCGTGTTCGCCGCCTATGCGCTGCTGTGCGCCTTCGGCTTTATCGGCGGCTCGCTCGCGGACGTCCTCCGCATCGTCGGCGTCCCCCTTTTATGCCTTCTGACGGTGTCGGCGCTGCGCAATCTCATCAACCGCAAGCGCCCCTACGAATGCGCGGACATCCGGCCGCTGCTGCACAAAAACAAGTCGGGACGATCTTTCCCCAGCCGTCACGTCGCTTCGGCGTTCGTCATCGGCACGGTGCTGCTGCGGTATGCGGTCTGGGGCGGGATCCCCGTCCTCGCCGCAGGGCTTATACTCGGCTACATCCGCTTTGCCGCGGGGCTGCACTACCCCTCCGATCTCGCCGCCGGCGCTCTGATCGGCGCCCTGTTCGGCTTGCTCGCCTTTCTCTGACCTTTTTCCGCTCCCCGCCTGCGGGGAGCTTTTTTATTTTGCCCGAACGCCTTTCGCGGCCGCGCCCCGTTTCCGCCAAAGCACTCGTTTTGCCCCCCGCCGCGCGGACTTTGCCCGCCCTTTTGCGCCCGATTTTCGGAAAAAATTTGCGCTCGTCAAAACCCTGCCCCGCCCTTACAATCCCTCAGTCATGCTTGCGCATGACAGCTCCCTTTGCACAAGGGAGCCATGGTGTGGGGCGGCTGTCACGCCCTCCTCTCATGCCTCCCCTTATGGTAAGGGGAGGCGGTGCATAGCACCGGAGGGGATAAGAAAGTTCGCTTTCGATAACAATAAATCAGAAATCGGACAGACAATCCCTCAGTCATGCTCCGCATGACAGCTCCCTTTGCACAAGGGAGCCTTGGTATAGGGCGACATTTCGCCCCCTTCCTTGCACAAGGGAGCCATCGTATAAAAAACGATGCAAAGGCAAAAATCAAGGCCTCTTTTGCGGGGTCGGACGGCGAAAACGGTTGACTTTTTCGGCGCGCGCCTATATAATAGACGGGAAAGAGGGCAAAAAGCCCCGCCGCCGGGCGTTCCGGCGGGACAAAGGGCAAAAGCCGGAAGACAAACGCCCGAAAGACGAAAACAGGCAAAAAGAGAATAAAGACAAGAAAAAAGGTGAAGTCTATGAAAGAATATACCAGCGAAAATCTCCGCGACATGTATCTGAACTTCTTCAAAGAACGGGGGCACAAGGTGATCCCTTCGGCGTCCCTCATCCCCGAAAACGACCCGACGGTTTTGTTCACGACGGCGGGGATGCACCCGCTCGTGCCCTATCTCTTAGGCGAAAAGCACCCCGCGGGCAAGCGGCTGACCGACGTGCAGAAATGCGTCCGCACGGGCGACATCGACGACGTGGGCGACGAACGGCACTGCACTTTCTTCGAGATGCTCGGCAACTGGTCGCTGGGGGACTATTTCAAAAAGGAGATGATTCCCTGGAGCTACGAATTTCTGACGGGGAAGGACTACCTCGACATCCCCGCGGACAAGATCGCCGTGACGGTGTTCGGCGGGGACGACAGCCTGCCCCGCGACGACGAAGCGGCCGAGCTCTGGGAGCAGGCGGGCATCAAAAAGGAAAACATCTATTTCATGCCCCGCGAAAACAACTGGTGGGGTCCCGCGGGCACGACGGGCCCGTGCGGCACGGACACCGAGATGTTCGTCATCCGCAAGCCCAAATGCGGGCCGAACTGCAACCCCGATTGCAGCTGCGGGGCGTTCCTGGAAATCTGGAACGACGTCTTCATGCGCTTCAACAAGCAGGCGGACGGGACGTACACCGAACTCAGCCAGAAAAACGTGGACACGGGCATGGGCCTGGAGCGGGCGCTCTGCGTTCTGAACAATAAAGCCAGCGTGTACGAGACGGACATCTTCGAAAACGCGATTGCGAAAATCGAGGAGCTGACGGGCAGAAAATACGGCGCGGACGAAGAAACGACGCGGGCGTTCCGGGTGCTTCTGGATCACGTGCGCACGGCGGCGTTCATGATCGGCGACGAGAAGGGCATCGTCCCCTCCAACACCGACCAGGGGTATATCCTGCGCCGGATCATCCGCCGCGCGGTGCGGTACGGGCGGAAGATCGACCTGCCCGAAGGCAGCCTTGCCGCGATCGCGGAGACCTTCGTCGAAAAGTACAAGGCCGTGTACCCCGAACTCGACGCCAACCGCGCCCGCATCGCCGAAGAGCTGGGCAAGGAAGAGGCGAAATTCTCCAAGACCTTGCAGCAGGGCCTGAAAGAGTTCGAAAAATGCCTGTCGGGCATCGAGCGCAAAAACGCCTTCATGTCCCAGAAAGACCCCGCCTACGTGCCCGAAAAGGTGATCGGCGGCAAACAGGCGTTCCACCTGTACGACACTTACGGCTTCCCCGTGGAGATCACGCAGGAAATGGCGAAGGAACGGGGCTACGGCGTGGACATCGCCGGCTACAACGCGGCGTTCGAAGAACACCAGAGCAAGAGCAAGGCGGGCAGCGAGCAGAAATTCGCCTGCGGTCTCGCCGATCATAAGGAAGAGACCACCCGGCTGCACACGGCGACCCACCTCCTGCACGCGGCGCTCAAAAAGGTGCTGGGCGAAGAGGTCAACCAGCGCGGCTCCAACATCACGGAGGAGCGGCTGCGCTTCGACTTCAATTTCGACCGCCCCATGACCAAGGAGGAGATCGGGGAAGTGGAGGATCTCGTCAACGAGAAGATCCGGGAAAACATCCCCGTGGTGATGAAGGAAATGACGCTGGAAGAGGCGAAGGCGGAACATTTCACCGGCTTGTTCGAAAGCAAGTACGGCGATCGGGTCAAGACGTATTCGGTGGGCGATTTTTCGCGGGAGATCTGCGGCGGCCCGCATGCGGCGACGACGGGCGAACTCGGGAAATTCCGAATCGTGAAAGAGCAGAGCTGCGCCGCCGGCGTGCGCCGCATCAAGGCGGTTCTGGAGCACTGACGGACTGTCTTATATAACGACCTCTTATAACAAACGAATTTCTCGGCGGCGCGCCGTGCTGTTGCACGGCGCGCCGTTTTTCAAACGCGATTTTATCCCCCTCCCCTATACGGGTGTGGGCAGCGCCCGCGAAAAAACCATTGCCGTAAGGCGTAACCCATCCCCCAAGCAAAACGCAGTTTTGCGCAATTCGGGTCAAGGGACGATGTCCCTTGCGGGTGCAGGGCAGAGCCCGCAATCTTTTACCGCGTCAGCGGTCAGCGCCGACAGGCGCAATTTATTCCCCCATAAGCAAGTCGCAGACTTGCGCCCCATTGCCGTCAGGCAATCAAACGCCGCCAGGCGTAATCCATCCCTCCAAGCAAAACGCAGTTTTGCGCAATTCGGGTCAAGGGACGATGTCCCTTGCGGGTGCAGGGCAGAGCCCGCAATCTTTTACCGCGTCAGCGGTCAGCGCCGACAGGCGCAATTTATTCCCCCATAAGCAAGTCGCAGACTTGCGCCCCATTGCCGTCAGGCAATCAAACGCCGCCAGGCGTAATCCATCCCTCCAAGCAAAACACAGTTTTGCGCCTTACCGCGCAGCGGTCAACGCGGCTATGCCACGCAACTTTTCCACCCCGAACACGCCCCCGCCGCAAGGCGATCGGCGCCGACAGCCCCCCGCGCCCTCCCGTCAAAAATCCCGCACGCCCCTCTGTAATCCGCCCATGGTTTTTCGCTCGTCAAATCCCTGCCCCGCCCGTTTCTTCCTGTAAAAAAGATTTTACAACTTTTTTGTTTCAAAGACTTGACAGCCCCTTTTTCGCTGTGATACAATATATATGATATTTAGACGATTATCTAAATAAACAAAAATAAGGAGGAAAAAGCATGCGGGACGTATGGGAAGCGATGCGGGACAAGACGCGTCGGGAAATTCTCGCGATGCTGCAAACGGGGGACATGAGCGCGGGCGAGATCGCGGACAGATTCCGCCTGACCAAAGCCACCGTATCCCACCACCTTTCGGTGCTCAAAGCGGCGGGGCTGATCACGGCGGCAAAATACGCGCAAACGGTGGTCTATTCGCTGGACAAAGCGGCGCTCCGCGCCTTTCTGCGTTCGGTAAACGAATTGTTTGCCGGGCAGGATTTTATGGGGAGTGCGGAGCCGCAGGCGGAGAACTCCCCTTTTGCGCTCTCCGGGGAGGAGAGCGCGTCGGGCGGCTCGACCAAAACGGCATAATCCGTCCCGAGCCTCTCCCGCGCGATAAAGGGACAAAGACAACGATCGTCCGCCGGAAGAAAAACGCTTCCGGCGGCAGCCGGACAAATCTGCGGCGCGCTTTTGCCGAAAACCTTCGCAGGGCAGCCGCCGGGTTATCCGAGCGTCAAAAAATCATATAAGGAGAACTTATGGAACTGCAACAGACAGCGCCGTTCGAAGAATTCGGAAACGGCACGGCACAACCCCTTCCGTCCGAGCCGGAGAACGTGCTCGTGGCGACAAACCTCAAAAAGACGTTCCGTCTGTCGGCAAAACAGCGGAAAATCGAAAAGACGGCAACGCGCGAAAAGATCGCGGTAAACGGGCTTTCGTTTACGGCGCGCAAAGGGGAGATCTACGGACTTCTCGGCCCCAACGGCGCGGGCAAAACGACGACGCTCCGCATGCTCGCCACCCTCATCCGCCCGGACGAAGGCGACGCCGAAATCGACGGTTATTCCATCGTGCGCGAGCCGGACAAAGTGCGCTCGAAGATCGGATTTCTGACCAGCGAACTCAAACCGGACGAATTTTTCACCCCCAACTACACCTTCGATTTTTTCAGCGAACTGCAAAATATCCCCACCCAGGTAAGGGACGAGCGCAAAAAAATGCTCTTTTCCCGCTTCGGCATCGACAAGTTTGCGGAAACGAAAATCTCCGATCTTTCGACGGGCATGAAGCAGAAGGTCTCCATCGCGATCTCCCTCGTCCACGACCCCGAATTCATCATCTTCGACGAGCCGACCAACGGCCTGGACGTTTTGACGGCGAAATCGGTGACCGACTTTCTGGTGGAACTGAAAGAGCAGGGCAAAACCATTCTCCTGTCCACGCACATCTTTTCGCTCGTCGAGAAGATCTGCGACCGGGTGGGCATCATCATCGACGGGAAAATGGCGGCGGAGGACACGGTGTCGGCGCTGACGAGGGAAAAGAACCTGGAAGACGCCTTTTTCGACATCTATGCGGCGCGCGCCGAAGGGAGGGCGTAAAACATGAAAAACATCTGGACGGTCATGAAAAAGGAGTTTGCCCGCTTTTTCCGGGACAGACGGCTGGTGGTTTCCCTCTTTCTTCCCGGCATCCTCATCTATCTCATCTATTCCCTGCTGGGGTCGGGGTTGATCTCCAATCTCGGCGGCGTGGACGAAAATTACGTGTATCAGGTCTATACGGTCAACATGCCCGACGAATTTGCCGCGCAGTTCGAAGGCGTCAGCTTCATGGAACTGCACGCAATTTCCGCGGAAGAGGCGGACGGCCACAAACAGGCGGTGTCCGACCAGCAGGAAGATCTTCTCGTCATCTTCCCCGCGGACTTCGAAGAGAAGTACGCCGCGGCGGTGGCGGGCGATCCGACGGCGGCGCCCACGGTAGAATTCTTCTATAACACGGTGCGGTCGGAGGGATCGCAGGCGTATTCGCTGTTCGCTTCGGCGATCTCCGATTTGCAGCAGCAGGTCACCCCCTATTTCCTGCCCCTCGTCACCGATCTCGCCACGGACGCGGACGTGACGGGCAAGATCTTCTCGATGATCGCGCCCATGCTGGTGCTCATGTTCCTGTTCACGGGCTGCATGTCGGTGGCGCCCGAATCCATCGCGGGCGAAAAGGAGCGCGGCACGCTGGCGACTATGCTGGTGACCCCCGTCAGGCGCAGTCACATCGCTGCGGGCAAGATCATCTCCCTTTCCGTCATCTCCCTTCTGAGCGGCATCTGCAGCTTTTTGGGCATCATCCTGTCCCTGCCCAAACTCATGGGCGCGGCGGGGAATCTGAGCGCGGCGGTGTACACGGCGGGCGACTATCTGATGCTTCTCGGCGTCGTGCTGTCCTCCGTGCTCGTGATGGTGGCGCTGGTCTCCATCGTCTCGGCGTTCGCCAAGAGCGTCAAAGAGGCGACGGGCATGGTGGGTCCCCTCACCGTTCTCGTCATGCTTCTGGGCCTCAGCACGATGTTTTCCACGGGCGCGACGGGCTCTTACCTTTGGTATCTCATCCCGCTGTACAACAGCGCGCGGGCGATGAACGGCATCTTCTCCTTCCTCGCCTCCCCCGTCGCCGTGCTGATCACGATCGCGGTCAACCTCGTCGTGGCGGCGCTGCTCGCCGTGCTGCTCGCAAAGATGTTCGACAGCGAAAAGATCATGTTCAACAAATAATCGGACGGCTTAAAGCCGTAGACCGGATCGTCTTTCCCGAAATCATCGGACGGATTCAAACGCTCGGACCGATTTTCCGGCGCCTTCCCGCTATCGCGGGAAGGCGCCGTTTTTCCTTTCATCTCAACCATGCCCCCTCCGAATTTCCTTCCGCCTCTCCCCTTCCCAAAGGAGACGTCGTCCTCCTCTTCTCCTATGGTAAGGCGCCCCAACCTCATGCCTCCCCTTTTTGACAAAAGTGAGACGCACGAAACCTCTTACCCACACCTTTATGGCAAGGGGAGGCGTCACCCCAACCTCATGCCTCCCCTTTTGGAAAGGG
>ERZ1643249.4707-NODE-4707-length-11238-cov-6.999732_pt1 | contig 11238 bp, 8 predicted proteins | sample MGYA00579263_ERZ1643249 | MGnify/ENA primary metagenome ERZ1643249 (study PRJEB29033, sample SAMEA4952264) | chicken gut metagenome | biome: Broiler Chicken; feature: Gastrointestinal Tract; material: Caecum | place: Ireland | collected 2018 | study: Broiler...
AGAATTAATTAAAGATTTAGATCCTGTATCAATTATTGAATTTAAAAATTATTTGTTAGAAAATTTAACTAAACTTTGTTCTGAAAAAACTCTAATTCAAAAATAATTTCTTCACATAGAAAAGATAGATTGTATTGTAATAAATGTGGGTGTAAATTTCATAAAAATGGTAAAACAAAAAACGGTGTTCAAAAATATGTTTGTTCCGGTTGTAAATCTACTATTTCTGAAACAACAAATACTGTAATTTATCATAGTAAACTTTCGTTTGAAGTGTGGCGTAATATTATTGATAACTTGTTAGATGGCTTTAGTTTAAGAAGAATAGCTGAAGAAAATAATATTTCATTATTAACTTCATTTAGAATTAGACATAAAGTTTTGTTTGCTCTTGAAAACTTTATAAATAACATTATATTATCTGGCGAAATCCAATCGGACGAAAAGTATTTTACCATTAATTTAAAAGGAACTAAACCAAATAATATGCCAAGATATTCTAAAAAAAGAACATCAACATCATCACCATATAGAGGCATTAGTCATCATAAAATTTGTGTGGTATCAAGCATCGATGAGAACGATAACTTGTTATTAAAAATTACTGGGCTTGGAAGATGTACGACACAAATGTTGGAAGATAGTCTAGGGTATAAATTAAATAATGCAAAATCTATAAATGCTGACAGTGCAAGTGCATATCAAGGTTTTTGTGAAAATCATAATCTGAAATTACAAACTGTACCATCAGGATTTCATAGTAATGGTAGGATCAATATAGCTGAAATTAATGGGGTTCATTCTCAATTAGAAACCTGGCTTAGTAAATTCAGAGGTGTATCTACAAGACATTTACAAGAATATTTAAATTGGTTCACTTATATATTCATTATGAAAAAGAGATTCAATTTAAGTAAGCTTAAAACTGAATCATATTGTAATATTGTTCTTGATAACAATTATGTTAAATCAAACAAAATTTTCTCTATTGATATGCCTATCGATTTAAATGTTGCTTACGCTGAGTATATTAATCAGTCATAAAGTTTAACACAACTTTAAAGAAAAAAGGAACTGTCAAGAAACCAATGGCTTAAGTTCCCGACAGCCTCTTTTATAAAGTCTCAATGGAATGGCTTTTTTCCTCTTGTTTTTCACTAAGAGATTCGATAGAGAAAAGGTCAATTGGCTCTTCTTTTTCCATTTCCTCTTTCTTTTCTTCTGCCTGTTCTATTATTTTTTCTTTTTTTCTTTCTTTTTCTCTTTTTTTCGTGGGGAGTAGTTGGGCGTCTAGATCATCGTCTACATCAATGATTCGATAGACTTCTTCAAAAGAAGTAAGGCCGTTTAATACTTTCCATAAAGCATCTTGTAACATGGTAATAACATCAGAAGTATAAACTAATTCGTGTAAATCCTCTTTATCAAGTTCTTCCTCATTTAAAGCATTTCTGATTTCATCATTAATCATTAACACTTCTTGAATAGCAATTCGGCCTCGATAACCGCCATTACATTGATCGCAACCTTTTTTATTAGCTGTATAGATTTGATTTACCTCTTGTCCGATCGCAAGACGAAAAACTTTTTTCTCATAAGCAGACGTTTCGGTTAATACCCGACAATGGGGACATAACTTTTTGGCAAGCCGTTGTGAGATAATACCTGATAAAGCACTAGATAAAAGATAACGTTCTACATTCATATCCAAAAGACGTTCAATGGTACTTAAAGAGTTGTTAGTATGGATGGTTGATAGAACAAGGTGTCCGGTAATAGAAGCTCGAACGGCAATTTTAGCTGTTTCACTATCACGAATTTCACCAATTAAAATAATATTGGGATCCTGACGTAAAATAGACCTTAGAACCGTCGCAAAGTCAAGACCAATTTCACTATTCACTTGAACTTGATTTAATCCCTCAATATTCATTTCAATGGGATCTTCTACGGTAATAATATTTGTTTCTTTTTGATTTAAAACTTGTAAAATAGAGTAAACAGTCGTACTTTTACCAGAACCGGTCGCTCCGGTAATCAAAATAATTCCATTTGGTTCTTTGATCATTTTCTTTAATTTTGTAAGATTTTTATCATTGAAACCCAAAGAATCAATTCCTTGTAAACTAAGAGAATAATCCAAAATACGAATAACACATTTTTCTCCTTCGTTGGTCGGTAGGGTAGAAACACGAGTTTCCAAAGGCACTCCTTTGATCGTATCTTTAATCGAACCATCTTGTGGAAGTCTACTCTCTGTGATATTCATATTCGCTAGTAGCTTAATTCTGGTAATTAAATTTCTTTCATACATTTTGGGAATGATAGTGTAATCGACCAAATCACCATCAATACGAATACGAACTAAAAGGTGTTCTTCCCGAGGGTCAAAGTGAATATCACTGGCACCTTTTTGTGCTGCACTTACTAAAATATCATCAACAACATCAATGACGGGAATTTTCGTCATGTCATAGGTTACCATTTTCATCAACCCCTTTATTTTTGATATGGTAATTTACTATAATATATTATATAATAAGAATAGAAAGATAGCAAGAGGGTGTAAAGGTGAAAAGAAAGAAAAAGAGGAATCAAAAAGGTTTCATGTTAGTGGAAACCCTAATTACAACAGTCTTTGTTGTAAGCATCGTTGTTTTATTGTATACCAACATATTACCACTCATTGGAGAATATGATCGTTATAAAAATTATGATAGTGTAGAAGCTACTTATATGGCCCATTGGGCAAGACGCTTTGTGTTAGATGGATTGAGTGAAGCGGCTTATACAAATGCTTCTAGTATTGGTTATCTTGACATTACGAATTCTAGTTATATGGAAAGCTCCCGATATCGTGATCTGTTTGAAAATTTTAAAGAAGTCAATGGTATTACAAGAGTTTATTTAACACCTTATCAAACCGATAAGATCAAAGGAATTAAAGATACTTTTCCAAGAAATTTTGAAGAATATTTATCCTATTTACCTAGCTATGAAAAAAATACAAGTAAAACAGCGGCTACGGGATATTACCGTGTTATTATAGAGTATTGCGGTATTGATAATGTAGCAAACTGTGGAAACAATCATAAATATGGAACAATCGAGGTGCGGAAATGAAAAGAATGAATCAAAAAGGGATTACATCGATCGAATTATTAGTTTCCTTCATCCTAATTAGTACGATTGTAGTTTCTATGTTTAATATGATCATGAACTATAAAAATGAGGAACAAATTGAATCGATTGAAAATCAGGTTATTCAATATGAAAACAATTTACAAAAATTATTGCAGGATGATTTTATTAAGAAAAACTTAGTGTCTGTTCAATTAACCGATGATAAAAATGCGATTTTTCAATTTCTAGATGGATCCACAACCCAACTTCAAATTACACCAACGGTTGTTTCGGAAGAGGAAGACGTGTTAGAAAGAGGAAAAATCCAATATGGAGAAAGTTCTAGTATGCTAGAATATGCCATTCCAAATATTGCAGATCTGACACTAACAGAAGATTCCAAAGTCTTAATCGATGGAGAATTCGTTCAAATAACCCTTTATTTAGAACACCCTAATTTTGAACAACCTTATCGTGTTCGTATTACTTCTCCTATAAACTATAACAATGGATAAAGACTAACAAAAAGCAAAATGGCAATTCCTAGCTGTAAAATACGACCGAGAAAGAAGAACCGATAAGAAAGATCGGTTTTTTTGATGGCGTTTTTGACTTGTAAATGAACCGAAAATCCTCCAAAAACAAGGAATGTTAGAACGCAAAGTCCTTGTAAAAAAGGAAGAAAAGAAAGTTCTTGTGTCATGGCGATGCCGCTTGTCATATCGAAAATACCAGTTACTAAAATTTGAAGAAAAGGAGGCAAGGGGAAAAAAACAAGAAAGATTTTACTGACAAATAAGAAAAAAGTAATGGATCCTAACATAAAAAGTAATACTTCCATTGCTTGATTAATGGCCTCAGATAAACAAGGAAGAACAGAAGATGTTTCTTTTACAAAAGAAGTGTTTTCTTCCTCTACTTCTTTGGGACGGAAGAAAAAACCTAAAAGAAAATTACTGATTAACTGACAGAAAAAAATAAGAATAGCCAGCGAATGATTTTGTAAAATAAGACTACAACTACCTAGGACAAATAAAGGATTGGCATAATGTGTAAAAAGAAGAAGATAATTACCAGTTGCTTTGGAAATTTGCTTTTTTTGATAAAGCAAAGCTGTATATTTCGCTCCACTTGGGAATCCGGAAATAATACTCATCAAAAAAACAAAGGAACTAGAAGTAGAAAGATGAAAAACACCTCGTAGCAAAGGAGCAAATAATCGACTGATACTGGAGGCAAAATTGAGATTTAATAAAAGAAAAGAAAGAACAAAGAAAGGGAAAATAGAAGGAAATAAGCGTTCTTTGAAAAGAGTAAGAGCTTGTATTCCTGTTTCTATAATAAGAGATGGAAATAAGAAAATTCCAAGATATAAAAGAAAAAAGATAAAAAACAACAACCAATGTTTATATTTTTTTTTCATAAAGGCCTCTTCTTCTGTTATAATATAGTAGGTAAGGATGGATGATATGTTTAATAAAGTGTACGAAAAAATAAAAAATTTTATTCGCGATTATTGGAAAAGTATTGTTCTTTTGTTTGTCAGTTATTTTGTTTTAACTTTTCCTGTCCCTTATTGTATTTATACAGGGGGTGGAACGATTAATATTAATGATCGAGTAGAAGTAGCTGGAACGGAAGAAAACAGTTCCAAGGGAAGCTTGAATTTTGCTTATGTAAGTGAATTAGAAGGAAATGTAGCGACTTATTTACTTTCTTATCTTTTACCAGGCTGGGATTTAGAAAAAGAGGAAGACTATAAGTTATCAGAAAATGAAACGCAAGAAGATATTATGCTACGAAATCATATTTATTTAGAAAATGCGAATCAAACTGCTATTTTAATTGCTTTTAAGAAAGCGGGCAAAGACATTACGATAAAGAATCGTCATTTTTACATTTTATATATTGATGAAAATAGTAATACTACATTAAAAGTGGGTGATGAAATCTTAAGTGTTGATGGCCAAACGTTCTCTTCGGTAACAGAGTATAGTAATTATATTACTTCCAAAACAGTAGGAGATACCATTACGTTTTTGATAAAGCGAGGGGATGAGAAAGTAGAAGCCGAAGCAGAAGTAAAAGACTATGACGGACGAAATCTTACCGGTATTTCTCTTTCTACTCTTTATGAATTTGAAACTGATCCTGAAGTAACCCTTCATTTTAAAAGCAGTGAAAGTGGTCCTTCTGGAGGCTTGATGTTAACTCTTGCTATTTATGATAAACTTACTGAAGGAGATTTGACCAATGGTAAAAAGATTGTGGGTACGGGAACCATTGAAGAAGATGGTAGTGTTGGAGAAATTGGAGGAGTGAAATACAAATTAAGTGGAGCGGTAAAAAATCATGCTGACTTATTCTTAGTTCCGGCTGGCGATAACTATGAAGAAGCATTAAAAGAAAAAGAAAAGAATCATTATGATATTGAGATAAAGGCCGTAAGTACTTTTGATGAAGCCTTAGAAATATTAGAAGAACAATAAAAAATTAATCACACCAAGACAAGACACTTTAAAAGAAAAATATTTTTAAAATATCATCATACAATGTAATGATTGTGGGTGATATTTTTGTTTACAAAAAAGATTGATAAAAGGATTCGGTTATTGTTTCTTATTTTTCTTCTTCTTTTTATTATTATAGTCTTGCGAGTTTTTTATGTCCAAGTATTTGATTATAAAAAATTATCTCAGTTAGCTTCTGATTTATGGAGTCGTGATTTACCCATAGAAGCCTCTCGGGGCCTTATTTTAGATCGAAATGGGGTTGTGTTAGCAGACAATCTTACGACGACTTCCCTTGTTTTAATTCCGAATCAAATTAAGGATAAGGAAAACACCACCAAACAGTTAGCAGAAATTTTAGGAATAACCTATGAGGAAATGAAAGAACACGTTTATAAAGAGACTTCCATTGAGAGAGTTCATCCGGAAGGGCGAAGGCTTTCTTATGAGATTGCCGATAAAATAGAAGCTTTGCATTTAGAGGGGGTGTATTTAGTAAAAGAGTCGAAGCGCTATTATCCTTATGGGGAATTGCTTGCTCATGTTTTAGGTTATGTAGGAATCGATAATCAAGGTTTATCTGGTTTAGAATTACAGTATGATGAATATTTAACAGGCGAAGCAGGGGCGATCAAATATTTCTCTGATGCCAAAGGAAACAAGTTAGAATTAAATGATGTCTATATTAAGCCCCAAGATGGCATGAATATTCAGTTAACCATTGATATTAACATCCAGCAATCTTTAGAACGGGAATTAAATAATGTCGTCGAAATGTTTGATCCTGATATGGCTTTGGCTTTGGTTATGGATCCTAAAACAGGAGAAATTTTAGGGATGAGTTCAAGACCGACCTTTGATCCCAATCATTATCAAGATTATAGTACGGAAGTTTTAAGTCGGAATCTTCCTATTTGGGCTACTTATGAACCAGGATCAACTCAAAAAATTATTACTACCGCTGCCGCCGTAGAAGAAGGGGTCGTAGACTTATTTAAAGATGAGTTTACTGATACCGGATCAGTTCAAGTAGACACCGCTCGTATCAAATGTTGGAAAGCCGGAGGCCATGGTCATCAAACATTTTTGCAAGTCTTACAAAATTCTTGTAACCCTGGTTTTGTAAAAATGGGGCAACTATTAGGAAAGGAAAGACTCTTTTCGTATTTAGGTAAATTCGGATTTGGGAAAAAAACAGGAATTGACTTAAATGGAGAAGGGGAAGGGATCATTTTTCCCCTTTCCAAAGTAGGTAATATTGAACTTGCAACTACGGCTTTTGGTCAAGGGATCAGTGTAACTCCTATCCAACAAATAACCGCTATTTCCGCTGTTTTAAATGGAGGTAGTCTTTTAAAACCTTTTGTCTTAAAAAACATTTTAGAGCCGGAAACAGGCAATGTTATGTATCAAAATGAAACAACGATAGTCAGACAGACAATCAGTGAAAAAACAAGTGAGATCATGCGTTACGCTTTGGAAAGTGTCGTAGCACTTGGAGGAGGGAAAGCGGCTTATATCGATGGATATCGGATTGGAGGGAAAACAGGAACGGCTCAAAAAGTAAAAGATGGCGTTTATTTAGTCAATAACTATATTATGTCCTTTGTTGGAATCGTTCCTAGCAATGATCCACAAGCTGTTTTGTATATTGCCATCGATAATCCCAAAAACACCGCTCTTCTTTCGAGTTATACCACTACACCAATAGCTAGAAGAATTTTACTTGATATTATTGAAGCCTTAAATATTCCCAAACAAGAAGGAGGAATTGAAAAAGATTGGGAATGGAGCGATAAAGTCTACTATGAAATACCAAATGTTGTAGGTAAAACCAAAGAAGAAGCGAAAGAATTATTAGAGCATTTTACAATTGAATATTCAGGAGAAGGGGAGCATGTCATATCTCAATCTCCAGAAGCAGGAGAAAGAATAGAAGACGGAAGCACTATAAAACTAATGCTGGGAAATTAAGCAAAAAACATAGCTGGTATAACTTATTTTTAAAATTATTAGGGAGAATGATTGAACAATTTAATAGCTTGAAAGCGAAGGAAACAATGAGAAAAAATCTAGAATATAGATATTTTTCTAATCTTTATGCACAATATTTTTGGTTTTTGTGCTTAAAAATTAGTTTTCTTTAATAAATATTTTAACTAGGATACGGGATTGTTATGATGTTTATATATTATTTAATTTAAGAGGATATTATTGTAAAAAGATTAACAATAGCAGTAAGAAGAGAAATACATTAATAGACATAAGATTGGTAATACTGATTTTAATAATTTGGAAACTAGGAGTATGAATGCTTATGGGGTTATGCTTGGGTTGATTGTAGTATTAGAAACAAGAGATTTCTTTGTCTGTTGTAAAAAAATAAAAATGCTTATAAGAAAAACAGGTATTTTGGCTCAGGCGTTTTTCTTTTCTTCTTTGAATCTATGATAAATTTATTGACGGACTTTTGCTTGTGTGATAAATTGAAACTAGTAAAAAAATGGGTAAGAGGATAAAAAGACAAAAGAAGTTGCTATAAAAATAAGTATGAGAAGGAAAATAGTAATGATTGTTTTTCCTTTTTGCTTCAAAGATAATAAAGAGTGGTGTTTTAGATGTATTTAAAAGAAATTATAACCAATGGGTTTAAATCGTTTGCTGATAAAATGACGATTTCCCTAAATGATGAGATTACTTGCATTGTAGGACCAAACGGTAGTGGAAAGAGTAATGTTGTGGATGCAGTACGTTGGGTATTAGGAGAACAATCGGTTCGTACGCTTCGAGGGGATGGTTCGATGAGCGATGTTATCTTTGCTGGAAGTGCTTCTCGCAAAGCGAAAAATGCCGCTAGTGTAGAGCTGGTTTTCGATAATACGGATCATTATCTACCCCTTGATTTTTCGGAAGTATCGGTAAAACGTCGAGTATTTCGTACGGGAGAAAATGAATATTTTATTAATAATAAAAAGTGCCGTTTAAAAGATATATCCGATTTATTCTTGGATAGTGGTATTGGGAAAGAATCATTTAATATTATTTCACAAGGAGAAGTGGAGAAGGTCTTAAGTGAAAGCAAAGAGGAACGCCGAGCGATCTTTGAAGAAGCGGCTGGAATTTTAAAATATAAAAAAAGAAAGAATGAAGCGTTAAAAAAATTAGATCGCACCCATGATTCTTTGGATCGGGTAGAAGATATTATTAGTGAGTTAGAAGCCCAATTGCATCCTTTAGAAGAGCAAAGTAACAAAGCCAAAGAATACTTAGATACCAAAGAATTACTAGAAAAGTTAGAAATTGCTCTTTTTGCTTATGATATTTATCATTTTACACATGAAGAAGAGATGAAGAAAAAACGGGTTGCCGAATTAGAAGAGGAGATTACTTCTTTTCTTCATTCGAGCAGTGTTTCTAGTAGCGAAGAAGAAAAAAAGAGAACTGCTCTTTTACAACAAGAAAAAGAATTAGAATTTACGCAGAAAGAATTGTTGCAAGTAACAGAAGATGTATCGAATTTAAAAGGAGAATTAAATCTTTTAAAAGTAGAACGGGAAAAGAAAGGTACTGTGGATCAAACGGATCAGATTCGACAGTTGCATATGCAAAAAGGTACCTATCAAAAAGAACTTAGTCTATTAGAAGAAAAGCAAAAAAATGCAGATGAGGGCTTAACTTCTTTGAAAGAAGAATTGGAAACTGCAAAGCAGCAATTAAATGAAATGAAAATACAAAAGAAGCATTTTGATCAAGAATACAGTAAAAACGATCGGGAAATTTTAACTTGCAAGCATAAAATTGATTTATTAAAAGCGGAAGAAGAACGGGGGGATTATCTTCCACAAGCGGTAAGAGAAGTTTTAAAACAAGATCATTTACAAGGAATTTATGATACGATTGGTCATTTGGTTTCTACCGAAGAGGAATATGCCAAGGCGTTAGATGTAGCTCTTGCTAGTAGTAAAAACTTTTTGGTTGTTAAAAATCAAACTTGTGCGAAAGAAGCCATTCAGTTTTTAAAGAAAAACAACTTAGGGCGGGCGACTTTCTTTCCTTTGGATGTGATCACTTCTCGTTATGTAGATGCTGTTAGTCGAAATAAAGTTTCTTCATTAAAAGGATATTGTGGTGTTCTTTCGGATTTTGTTTCTTGTGATGACCGCTTCCGTTCGATTATTGAGAATCAATTAGGAACCATTTTAATCGCTGAGGATATGAATAGTGCCTTACAAATAAGTCATACGATTAATCAAAAATATAAAATTATCACGTTGAGTGGTGATGTCTTACATGTGGGTGGATCGATGACTGGGGGTTCTTTCTATAAAGGAAAAAGTAGTGTTGTTTTAAAGCAAGAACAACAATCCCTTCAAGATCGCGTTTCCGCTTTACAATCCCTTCAAAAAAAGAATTTGGTCGATTTAGAGGAGATTAATGAGAAAATTTCTCAATTAGAAGAGAAATTCTTTACTTGTATGAAACGAAAAGAACAAAAAGAAGAAGAAATTATTTCTCTTCAACAGAAAAAGAAGGAAGAGAGGTCTACGTATGATGAACTTGTTCGGAATTTAGAGATGTTAGAACAAGATGAAACTGGTTTAGAAGAGAAAGAAAAAACTTTGATTGATCGTTTTTATCAAAAGAGTGCTTATAAAGAAAAGCTAGAAGAAAAATATAAGACAACCCAAAAGAAAATCAGTGAGATCAAAAAAGAAATCGAAGATATTCAAGCCAATAATAAGTATCAAAATAGTATTCAGAAGAAAAAAGAGGAAGAGAAAAATCAACTGGAAATGGAAATAAACCGGATTGATGTAAAACTAGATATGATGTTGCGATCTCTTTCGGAAGATTATAGTATGACTTATGAGAAGGCAAGAGAGAATTATTCTTTGGAGATGGAGCCAGAAGAGGCGCGGAATAAAGTCAACAGTTATCGTTTGAAGTTAAAAGATTTAGGAATGGTCAATCTAGCTTCTATTGAAGAGTATGAACGTGTTCATACACGGTATGAATTCTTATTTCATCAAAAAGAGGATTTGTTAAAAGCCGAAAGGACCCTTTTAGATATTATGCGAGAAATGGATGAGGTAATGAAAGAAGAATTCTTAAATACTTTTGAGTTAATTCGCAAAGAATGGAAAGAAGTATTTAAAGAATTATTTCATGGGGGAGAAGCGGATCTTACTTTAACGGATCCGGATAATCTATTAGAAACTGGTGTTAACATTATGGCGAGTCCTCCTGGCAAGAAACTATCGACCATTCATTTGTTATCGGGAGGAGAAAAGACATTGACGGCGATTAGTCTTTTATTTGCTATTTTAAATATTCGCAAGATTCCATTTTGTATTTTTGATGAGGTAGAAGCAGCTTTGGATGAAGCGAATGTCGAACGGTTTGGTACTTACTTGGAACACTATAAACATAAAACACAATTCTTAATTATTACTCATAAGAAGAAAACCATGGAATATGCGGATACTCTATACGGCATTACGATGCAAGAGTCTGGAGTATCAAAGCTTGTTAGTGTGAAATTAAAAGATTACGTTAAATTTTAAGTAAAGTGCACAATTAAGTGCATTACGACCCAAAATGTGTA
>ERZ1643249.4709-NODE-4709-length-11235-cov-18.351431_pt1 | contig 11235 bp, 11 predicted proteins | sample MGYA00579263_ERZ1643249 | MGnify/ENA primary metagenome ERZ1643249 (study PRJEB29033, sample SAMEA4952264) | chicken gut metagenome | biome: Broiler Chicken; feature: Gastrointestinal Tract; material: Caecum | place: Ireland | collected 2018 | study: Broiler...
CTATACCGACATTTACCAGCTTATGAAAAGATAATCAGAAATTTAGTGAGTTTTTATATTAAAAAAACAAAGAAGGAAAAGTACTCGGAAGAGTTGCTGTCTATACAGCAGTCAGCAGAACCTGTGCTTTTCCAGAGGAAGCTTTTCAATTTGTTAAATTATTTTTGGATCCAGGATTTCAATCCGGAGACTTTCTTACCATAAAAACCAAAGATAACAAACCTTTGTCTGGAATCTATGATCAGGTATTCCATAAAAATATCCCCATCTGCAAAGATGCCTGGACAGAATGGATGCAGCATCAAAGCAGCTATAGCATACCTGAAGATGCTTTTGCCGCTTTTAAAAAAGCTGTGGATTATGTAGACCATGGAATTCTTTGCTCTGAAGTTGACCACTATACGTATAACCTTTTAAAGCCTCTTTATGAAGGAGATGGAATAAATCTTGAAGAAACAGCCGAAGTCCTCTATGAATTTTATGATAAGACTGCAAAAGAATAAAAAAAACAGCATCATAGAAACCAAAAAAAGGCGGGTTGGAAAGCTGTTTGCTTCACCAATCCTTCTAGGCTTTCTGATATTTTATTTGTATCCCTTCCTGGTAATCTTGAGAAAAAGTTTTACGCTTGGAGGAGGAGGAAAATTCTTTGTAGGGCTGGAGAATTATAAAGAGCTTTTGGAAAACTCCTTATTTCGCCTAGCTACAGGCAATACTTTGCGTTATATTGCTATAGGGGTTCCCCTCCTCTTGTTATTCTCTCTCTTTTTGGCACTACTCCTATACCGGGCCACCTATGGTTCTAAAATAATCCGTCTTTTTTTTGTATTTCCCATGGTAGTTCCGGTCTCTGCGATAGTAGTCATTGTTCAAGGTATTCTTTCCAATACCTCGCCGGACATGATACATCTGATTCTTTTGTTTCTTTGGAAAAATGTAGGTTACAACATGATTCTGCTATTTGCAGGGCTTGCTATGATTCCCCGGAATTATTATGAAAATGCCCAGATCGACGGGGCATCCGGCATGCAATGTTTTTGTCACATCACTCTTCCCATGCTGCTTCCTATGCTGTTTCTAACTTTCCTAGTATCTATGATCGATATTTTCAAATCTTTCAGGGAAGTGTTACTGCTAGGAGGTGAAACGCCAAAGGATGAAATCTACATGATACAAAATTTTGTCAACAGCAGCTTTGAAAATCTGAACTTCCAGCAGCTCTGTGTTGCAATGATGTTTATCTGTATCATCGTTTTTTCTATGATAGGAGTAGTCTATGCAATTTATCATGCAGTCCAGAAAAAATATAATTAAAAGAATCTTAAATAAATTCTTTTTACTTGCATTGTCCCTTGTATTTTTATTTCCGGTACTTAGTATTGTTATAAATTCCTTTATGTCCCCCACTGAGGTAATGTCCGTTTACGGAGCAGAGAATGCTGCTGGATTTCAGTTATTTCCCTCCCATTTTTCTTTAATGTCCTATTATCAAGTGTTTCTGGGAACACCCCAGTATTTAATAAAGTTTTGGAAAAGCCTTGGGATGGTTTTTCTAATTTTGGCAGGTCAGATGGTCACATCCTGTATGGGAGCGGCAGCTTTTTCCCATTACAAATTTAAGGGAAGCAGTCTTTGGTTCGGATTATTGATTTTTTTTACATTTCTTCCTGTACAAGCAACTTTAGTACCTGACTACTGGTTATTAAGCCAAATACATCTGGCAGATAGTTACTGTGCTTTAATCCTCCCTAATATTTTTAGTCCATTGGGGACTGTACTTATCACAATGATTTACCGCAACGTACCGAAAGAACTTTTAGAGGCAGCCAGCCTGGACGGGGCAAATGCAAAGCAGATCCTTATCTCTGTCCTGGTTCCTTGCGGAAAACCGGGAATAGCCAGCTTTTTCGTGATCAGCTTTGCAGACTGCTGGAACATGGTAGAACAACCTATGGTATTTTTAAGTGATCCACGAGATTTTCCATTATCTGTCTTTCTGGCAGTCATGAACGATGAGAATCTATCTCTGCAGTTTGCTTGTGCTATTTTGTGTCTGCTTCCAATCACGCTGCTTTTCTTATTTTTCCATGAAGAATTATCAGAAGGGATTACATCTGCCATTACCAAATAAAGGAGAAGCTATATGAAAAAACTGATTGTAAAAATTTCCTCGGCTATGGTGATCTTATTGGCATTTTGTACTTTTACCGCTGCAACCATAGAAGATAAAATGAAAATTCAGGTAGATTACGTTCCTATCCAAACAGTTTCCGATTTTGAAATAAATATTCCATATTCCTGTGTCCAAAAATTTCAAAACGGGAAACAAGGAATTTTTTATACAGAAGACTCTGACGGACTGTGGGAGAAAGAATCGTCCGTTTTTTCAATGGAGATTTTTCCCGAAGAAGTAAAGGGAAATTTTGTGATAGTGGAAACTTCCCAAAAAATGATCGTAGGATATTCTTCACAAGAATTGGAAGAAGGACTGAAAGTAAAGAAGGTGGAACCGTAAAATGAAAAGAACACGGCAGCGGAAACAAAAGATTTTTTCAGGCAGCATACTTCTTTTAATATCTCTGGTGCTTTTTGGCACGGCAACTATTTTTTTTCAAGAATCTTTAGAAGAGATTCCAAATTCCATACTGTTTATTCCGTCTTCGGAAATATCCCTGTCTGCTGAAACGCTAAAGCCTACAGGAAAGGGAATCCTTAGCGCAGGTATATGCTGCGATGTAGAAACTCCCTTTGGAAAAGCGGAAGTGATAGATCAGGCATACCAAGAACTTGATGCATTGCAGATAAAAGATGGGAAAAAAATGGATTTTACAGCTCCCCAGGTATTACTTTCACAAAGCCTGGCAAAAGAGCTAGGGAAGCAGCCTGGCGATTCACTGGAGGTAGGAGAACAGACTTATTCTATTACTGGTGTTTTTCAGGAACAATCATCTGTGCTACATTTCATCCCGCCGGCAGAACAAAAGCTGATTTTCAGCCAGTCTCCAGTACAAGAAGAACTTTTGGTAAGTAAAATCTTATTTTGGAATGAAAATAATTCTTTCTTATATGCCAGAGATTCTTCTTATGAATTGGACGGCCATTATGGGCAAACATTCCATGGAAAATTCCATAACATTGCTTTGATGAAAAGAACAATAAAGGGAATTTCTTTTTTCTTTCTTTTCCTTTTAGTTCTTCCTTTCTTATGGAGCGGCATTGTATTTTCCTGGAAGCTGCTTGTAAAAGCTTATACAGACAGCCAAAAACCATTCTTTTATCGAGTGTTTTTTATAGCCAGCGGTATCTTATTAGTAATAGTCATCTGCTCGGCTTGGTGCTGGCTGTTTGGGAAAATGATTCCTCCCCGCCAATACCTGCCCCCAGAACAGATTTTTGACGGATATTATTATATAAATGAAATCAAAAATTTTTACGGAAATATCCAAGGTGAATGTGGGACTCTTTTTTCCTTCCGGATTCTTACAGAACTCCCAATCATGCAGTCTTTGGTATATATTCTTTGTGTGGGCATTTTTTTGGGAAGTTTACATTGGATGAAAAAATGCATCCTGCACACATAGCAAATAAAAATCTTCTTTGTTCACTTCCATTCAGAAACTTCGTTTTACTTTTTAAACTTCTCTTTCAGTTTCTGTATTTTCAGAAGATTCTGGGCGGTATCTCCCTGGTCTTTTTCGGAGAGGGCAAGGATCAGGGCGTCGATCATGGCTGCAGGAGCAGTCATGGAATGAAATTCTTCTTTTTCGCCTCTGTATACATACAGATTAATGTCTGCCCTCTGATCCTGGGGGGCATACAGGCGGCCGGTAAAGGCCATAGTAGTATACCCGGCTGTTTTGGCATACTCCAGTATCATTTTTCCTTCCACAGAAACTTTAGAATAGCTGAAAATGATCACCAGATCCCCTTCCCCTGCATGTACGATTCCCTCGATGACTTCTGAGCCTCCCGAAGGCACCATAAATACTTGATATCCCAGTCTCCGCAGGCGGAAAAAGAGAAGCTGGGCAGAAGAAGCTGAAGCGTTTTTTCCATGGATATAAATACTCCCAGCGCTCTGGATCTGGGAAACTGCCCTGGCAAATTCCTGCTGATCAAAATTTTCCAGAGTATTGTTCAAACATTCCTGCTGCATGGCAAACCACTTACCTATATCAAATCCCTGGGTTTTCTGAAGAGTTCCGGCAATTTTCCCTGCAGCTCCTTTTCCGGTCTTCTGTCCGATGATCTCATTTTTCATTTCCTTAAAATCCCGGTAGCCCAGATGTCTGGCCGCTCGGGAAATCGTGGCTTCCGATACCTCCAGCCTTTTTGCCACTTCTCCGATACTCATAAACAGAAACTCGTCTGTATGGGACTCCATAAACTCCAGGATCTTCTCGTCCGACTTTGTATATTTTCCTTCTTTCCCTGGTACCGTAATGGTCATATACCATTCTCCTCTTCTTCCGCAATGCAGCGGAATTCTTCTGCGATCCCCGGCGCTGAAGCAAAAACTCTTTCCTTGTCTGCCAGGACAATTCCTCCGGCTTCCTCTACAAGAAGCTTTCCGGCGGCATAATCCCAGATTTTCAGGTGTCCTTCATAGAATCCCTCCAGTCTGCCGCAGGCCACATAGGCCAGCTCCAGAGCTGCAGCTCCTATCCTTCTCACATCCTGGCATTTATCATAGACCCGGCGCATACGGGCAAAGGCTCTGTCTGCGTCCTCTCTATAGCCGGGAGCAGTACCTATACTGATCAGGCTCTGAGAAAGCTTCTCTGCTTTGCTGACAAAAATCCTCTCTTTATTCAGATAAGCTCCTTTGCCTTTCCTGGCGCCGAACATCTCATGAGAAAAAGGATCATACACGATCCCGAATTGGATTTCTCCGCCTTCACTATAAGCCAGAGAAATCACACTGTGGTGAAAATCATGGATAAGATTTGTAGTTCCGTCTACCGGATCTAATATCCATACCTTTCCCTGAGGATCTATTTCCTGGTTCTCCTTTTCTTCTCCCAGGAACTGCATATCCGGGTCTATCTGGGACAATTTCTGAAATATGGTCTTCTGCACCCGGATATCCACTGCCGTCACATAATCCGTCTGCCCTTTCTCTGAAATTTTATGGATCCCTTCCCGGTTGATCAGCTGCTCCCCAGCTTCCAGAACAATTTCTATCGCCTGACTGTATAAAGCCATCTCTAACGTCTCCTTTTTCTTTCTGACTGTATTTTTTAATATTATACTCCTTGTTCTCCTAATAGTACAGATACATAATCTCCGCCTATGGCATGGATTTCTTTCAGGGCCTTTTTTAACAGTCCCGCCGCTTTCACCTGGAAACCGGCAAATTCAGAAACTTCTATGGTATATCTTCCGGCCTTCATTTCTTCATACAGATCTTCTACTCTGCAGGTTTCTTTTGAGAAATTTGTCCGGATACAGCCATACTGGACAGCCTGATGAGTGTCGCTTCCTGCCACCACCGGAATGTTTAAAATCCTTCCTAATTCTCCTGTTTTTCTCTCCGTAGACGTCCTGTCTGCGGCAATGTCCTTGCCGTTGAGATCCAGAAAATCCAGACGTTTCAGCTGTTCTTTTGGAAGCTGGGGAATATGGCCCCCTTCCCGGAAAGGATGGCCCCCTCCTACGATCAGGTGATACTGGTCAAAAAGATCCATAAGTTTCTCAAAAGGAAGAAAGGTTTCTTTTTCTTTACAGGGTTCCAGCCTCTTATTCAGCTCCAGGATTTCCTCCGGGATCCCCATGCAGAGAATATGGCCTCCTTCGGCGATATCCGTCTCCATTCCGGCAAATATCCTCAGCCCCTGCTCTGTCACCAGAGTATCACCTTCCCTGTCATACTTATCCAGCAGATATCCATAGACCTGATCAAACTGCAGAGTGTTGAAATGTTCTGTCAGGCACAGGGCGTCCAGTCCTGCTCCTTTTGCCTCTCCGAACAGCCAGTCTGTATAAGCCGTAGAGAAAGGAAGCCGTTTGGCCAGTTTTCCATGGGTATGAAAGTCCATATGCATCCTAATATTTACCTCCTAAAGTATCGTCATTGCCATAACCGTAAGGGAAACCCACAGAAAGGAAACCGCCAGAAACAGCAGGTCATTGTAAGTCACCTTTAAGGCAGAAAGCTTCATTTTTTTTACTTCTTTATTCACCGCTCCATAACGGTATCCTTTGATCTCCAGAGCTTCTACAGTGGTTCTCGACCGTTTTGCTGTGTTCAGCATGAGAGGATAAAAGGAATGGATGATCATCTTGATCTGATAGACCAGATACCGGATCTTGCCTGTTAAAGTTTCTGTATTTGGCGCGTTCCCTCTCAGTCTGTAAGATAAAAGAACATTTTGAAATTCCTCCATAAGCATAGGAAGCATACGGTATGCATAAGAAATAGAGAAGGAAAGCCTTTCCGGACATCCATACCACATTAATCCGTTAGACAGCCGGTCCGGGTCCAGACCGGAAAACACAGTAATAGACGCCAGAGACACTGTAGCCACCTTTAAAGTAAGGATCAAAAGAGGCAGGATAGTCTCTGCATTTCCTCCGAAAAACAAAGAAATCACAAACAGATAACCAGTCTGAGAGAAAACTCCAAGGAGAAAAAGAAAGAGCACCAGGCCCGCGACTCTGGCCATGATCGTGGTCACAGCAACCAGCAGGAAGCATCCCAGGAGAAATACCAGGTCATCTACAAACCAGGGAGCCAGAGCAAAGAAAACATACCAGGCCAGAAGGATCCTGGGATCCAGCCGGGCGATGACTGTGTCATCATTTCCATAGGCATTTTTCAGTACCTGGTTTCTGAGAAAGTCCATGGATATCTTATCAACAACACTGTCTGTAAGTTTTTTCATAACTTTTTCCATTTTCTCATCCTCCAAATCCTTTCACAAATTCATCTACTGTATAACAAAAAGCCCTTTTATCTAAAGCCTGTCCCATGGTAAAAATCTCAGGAGGCCGGATCCCCGCGGTTTTCACCGCTTCCTGGTCTCCGAAGATCTGGTCTCTGGTCCCGTCTGCAATGATCCTTCCCTGAGAAAGGACTATAATCCTCTGGGCCCACTCACAGACCAGCTGCATATCATGGGTGGCGATCATTACCGTTTCTGTAATATCCTTCATATCATTAAGAGTCCTCATGATTTCTTTTCTGGTGGCAATGTCCAGATTTGCGGTAGGCTCGTCAAGAAGAAGGATTTCCGGATTCAGAGCGATTCCGATGGCCAGACTGGCTCTTCTCATCTGGCCTCCTGAAAGAAGCCTTCCGTCCCGGTCTTTCAGTTCCGTAAGGCGGAAACGTTCCAGAAGCTGCCTGGTTCTTTCCTCCCAGTTATCTATCCCCCTGTCCTTCATGGCAAAAGAAATATCGTTCTCTATTGAATCCTTGATAAACATATCCTCCGGATTCTGGTAGACCAAAGATACATATTTCGAAAGATTCTCCGGTTTTGCGTTTCTGGTGCTGATGTCCTTGATCAGCACCTCTCCTGAAGAGGGCTTCAGAAGTCCTGTCATCATTTTCATAAGAGTTGATTTCCCAGCTCCATTGGATCCGATCAGGGCAATTTTTTCTCCTCTGGTGATCCCCAGGTTCAGATCTTCAAATATTTTTCTGGGCTCTCCCTTTACGGAACGGTAGGAAACCGCCGCGTGTTTATATTCTACAGAAGTCTCTGTTTTTCTCTGTCTGATCCGGTATTCCATATAATCATTACGAAAGGCCAGATTCTGAAAAACTTTTTTCCCTTCCTCTACAGTAGAGGGATACTCTCTTCCCCCGGGAATCTTCCCTTTTTTCTTCAATTCATAGGCAGCCAGGGTGACCTGGGGAGGAAAAATATTGCTTGCCTGAAGCTCCTCTACACGGCTTAAAGCTTCTCTGGCCGGAAGTTTCCATTCTACATGCCCGTCTTTTAAAAGCAGGACATTTTTGCAGTAATCTCCGATGTATTCTGTATGATGTTCAATGACTATAATGGTCTTTCCCTGGTTTTCATTTAGGTCTTTTAAAATTTCATAGATCAGATCTGCATGGCGGGGATCCAGCTGTGCAATGGGCTCATCAAGGATCAGCACCTCCGGGCCTAAAGAAACCGCTCCGGCCAAAGCCAGAAGATGAGTCTGTCCCCCGGAAAGCTGGAACACATAGTCGTTTTCTCTTCCTGTAAGCCCGCACAGTTCCAGGGCTTTCATTCCCCGTTCTTTATAGTCCTTCATCCCGTAATTCATACAGGCATAGGATGCGTCGTCCAAAACCGTAGGACGGACGATCTGGTTCTCAAAGTCCTGGTACACGTAACCTACTTTCTGGGCCAGAGTCCCAATGTCTGACTCCATGGTGGAGATTCCTCCCGCCAGAACTTCTCCCTGAAATTCTCCTGTGATAAAATGGGGGATCAGTCCGTTCATCACTTTACAAAGGGTAGACTTTCCGCATCCATTGTTTCCTACAATAGCCAGAAAGTCTCCCTGTTCGATCTCCAGATTTATATCTTTTAAAGTGGGGGCCGAAGCCCCCGGATAAGAATATGTAAGATTTTTGATTTCTATACTGTTCATACTTTCACTCTCTATGCTTTTTCTGTAGGGCTCTCTGCGTTTTTCTTTATTACCAGTATGGCGATGATCGCGATCAAAGCTGCCACAACCATGCCTGCAGCCATGGCAGTACCGCTTTCTGCCCATCCTGCCTCCCAGTCAATGAGGGAAAGACCGCTGGTGGCCAGAAGTTCGGAAGCTGCAGCTACGGCAAATGCGATCAGTGAACAGACGATCACTTTCAGTCCGATAGGATCCAGAGCAGTCTTTTCTGTTCTGGGCTCCATTCCCAGCAGAGGTTCAATCTTTCCATAGAGCTTGGGCACCAGGAAAAGTGTGGGAAGCAGGCAGAAAAGGATGCCGGAAAATAATACGTCGTTGAGACAGGAAAAACCTTCTGTTGCAAATACGCTCTGGGGAAGTCCGGGAACTGCTTCAAAATCTTCCACAGCAAACTGAACTTTCATAATATCTACGATCATTCCCAGGATCTGCTGGATGGCAACGCCGGATATAGCTGCCGCACCTACCATCTTCCGATTTTGGGGATTTCTTACCAGGCGTCCTGCAATATATACGCCGATAGTCACGGTGATGAATTTTTCCAGCTCGCCCAGGCCGCCGAACTGTCCCAGCATGATCTCACTGAAAACCAGTTCCCCTGTGGCTGCCCCAAGAGCGGCAGACATAGGATCAAAAAGCATTGCCAGCACTAAGGGGATAAAAAGAAAATATTCTACGGAAAATTCTACGATCCCCACCTGGAAAGATGGGATCAGCTCTGTAAACAAAGTAGCTAATCCATAGAGAGACATGGTCAGTACAAAGACCATTAATTTCTGAGACTGTGTCAAGCTTTGCGTTTTCATTGTCATTTACTCCTCCTGAAAATCATATTCCTTTCTTTTACAAGCATATGATATCAATAGGAGTTTAAATCTGATAGCATGTTTCTGTAAAATGTAATTTAATTTTCATTGCTTTTTATTTATGAAATTTTATTTCCATACCCCCTGTCTTTTTCAAAAAAATATATCCTGCTGAAAATCCTTTTTCCATGATTTTCAGCAGGATATGCTTTTGAATCTCTTTTTATTCGTCTTCCGGCAGTGTAAGGATAAATCTGCTGCCTTCTCCAAGGGTACTTTCCACTTTCATATCAGCTCCCAGGAACATGGTTCCGTGCTTTACAATAGATAAGCCCAGCCCTGTTCCTCCGATAGCCTTTGAGTGGCTTTTATCAACACGGTAGAATCTCTCGAATATTCTCTTCTGATCTTCTTCGGAAATTCCGATTCCGGTGTCTTCCACTATGATCCGAGGTCTTTCTTCGTCCTGTCCAATGGTGACAGTGAGACTGCCTCCCTTTTTATTATACTTAATGCCGTTATCGCAAAGATTATAGAGGATCTCATCCAGGATAGATTTCACTGTATTTGTCTTAATATGGGGACCATAAAGGTACAGGTGAACTCCCTCATCTTTAGCATGATCTTCCATTCTCTTCAGGATTTCTCTTGCCATCTCATATAGATCTACCGTCTCTTTCTCATAGGGAAGTTTTCCCTCGTCCAGCTGGGAAATCTTGATCACATCATTGACAAGAGTGATCAGCCGCTGGGCCTCTTTAAAGATACGTCCGGCAAATTTCTTGGTATCCTCCGGTTTTACAAATCCATCGCTGATGATCTCCGCGAATCCGGAAATAGAGGTGAGAGGAGTTTTCAGCTCATGGGAAACATTCGCAGTAAATTCTCTTCGCATCTGCTCCCCTTTCATCTTCTCTGTCACATCCAGGATCAGGATCACCGCGCCGGTAACCTTTCCATCCTGGAATACAGGATTTGCAGCCACCTGGCAGGTAATTCCCTGGAATTCTTGATTGGAGATCACATGCTGGCCTCCCAGGACTCTTTCCACTGTTTTCTGGAAACTTTCGCTTCTGTTAAGAGCCAAAACACTCTGTCTGGCATCCTGGGCCGTTGCGCCCAATAACTTCAATGCGCTGGAATTATAAGACAGCACCTCTGTATGAGAATCAATGACCAGAAATCCCTCTTCCATATTGTCTGTAATAATAGAAAACTCTTCCTGCTGACGCTTCGCCTCTGCGATCTCTGCCTGAAGAGATTTCTGCTGACGGTTGATCTTGGTAAGAAGAGGCGCTACCTCTTCATAGGTCTGATTTTCCTCCGGGTGATCCAGATCCAGATGGTTCAGAGGATTTACAATATTTTTAGCCAGTCTTGAAGCCAGCACACCGGCTAAAACAGCTGTAATGATCAGGATGATCAGCAATGGCTGGATCATCCCTCCTAAAAGTCCGGGAATATTGTACTGAGTGCTGGAAACGCGGAGTACTCTGCCGTCGCTTAAACGAAGAGCATAGTATAAGGTTCTCTGTGAAAGGGTATCTGATTCCCGGATCGCCCTTCCGCTGCCGTCTTCCATAGCCTCCTGGATCTCTTCTCTGTCCAGATGATTCTCCATATTTTCTGTATCTGATTCATTATCAAAAAGAACCGTGCCGTCTGTGTCAATGTATGTGATCCTCTCCGCTTCTGCCGGAAGAGAATCAAAAGCAGCCATTCCTTCATTCTCAACAGCAATAGAAAGGAACTCCGCTTCTGTGCGGAGTTCCTCCTCCAGCTGATTTCCAAAATG
>ERZ1643249.4710-NODE-4710-length-11234-cov-5.719474_pt1 | contig 11234 bp, 12 predicted proteins | sample MGYA00579263_ERZ1643249 | MGnify/ENA primary metagenome ERZ1643249 (study PRJEB29033, sample SAMEA4952264) | chicken gut metagenome | biome: Broiler Chicken; feature: Gastrointestinal Tract; material: Caecum | place: Ireland | collected 2018 | study: Broiler...
GATATTCTATATGTTAAGTTCAAACATAAAGTTCGAACAGATTTCCCAATGGAGCAAGTGAGCAGAATCGAACTGCCGTCTCAGCCTTGGCAAGGCCGCATACTAACCGCTGTACTACACCTGCGTAAATAAATTGTATCAAATTTCTACTTTTTTTGCAACAATAATTGATTAAAAAGTTAAATATTGCTATAATATTGTTTGTAAGAAGGGAAAATATGAAGAAAAAAATAAAAAAAACATTAAAAACAATTCGTAAAAGTATTGTTGAATATATAATTACTAATCGTTTATTTATATCTTATGTAATACTTGCAATAATTGGTACAATGTTTGTAAGATATTTTACCATAGGTAATTTTTTTAGCTTTAAACCATTTATAACTGATTTAGGAATAATTTTAATTATTGGCGGTTTAGGTTATTTTGTTAAGCCCAAAAATCAATTTAAATATTATTTCATATGGTTAATAATATTTACAATAATTAATGTTATAAATTCTATTTATTATAAATTCTATGTTAATTTTGCATCCATTGGCTATTTAGATACTGTATCCCAAGCGGAAACTGTAACTGGTTCAATATTTGAAAAATTAAGTCTTTTTGATATTATGTATATTTTAGTACCAATAATATTTTATGTAATTCATAAAAAATTATTATCATCATCTTATTATTATTTTATTGATAAAATAGAAAAAGGCAAAAAAATGGTAGTAACAACTCTTTTGGTGGGTGTTTTATGTCTTGGATATAGCTTTGGTACAGCATCAGGAACAGATTATTCACGCCTTGCTAAACAATGGAATAGAGAATATGTGGTTGAAAGATTTGGTATTTTAATGTATCAAGTAAATGATGCTATTCAAGTTGTTAGAACTAAACTTAGTAGTTTATTTGGGGTTGAAGAAGCAGAGGCGATTTTTGATGCTTATATTGATCAAAAAGAAGAACATGTGGATAATGAATATACAGGTATTTTAAAGGGAAAAAATATTGTATTTGTTCATATGGAAGGAATGCAAACTTTCTTAATGGATTTAGAATTTAATGGAGCAGAAGTTACTCCAAATTTAAATAGACTTGCTAGTGAAGGAATGTTTTTCTCAAACTTCTATCCTCAAGTAAGTACTGGTACTTCATCAGATACCGAATTTACTTTACTAACAGGCTTAATGCCTGCAGCAAGTGGAGCGGTATTTACAAGTTATTATGATAGAGAATATTTTACGATACCTAAATATTTACAAGAATTAGGATATTATACATTTAGTATGCATGGAAATCTTGCTAGTATGTGGAGTAGAGATAGAGCTCATCCATCTCTTGGTTATGAAGGAATGTATTTTGAAGAATCATTTACTTATACCGATGCTGATGTTATTAATCTAGGTATAAATGATAGATTGTTCTTTAAACAAGCTATACCAATTATGGAAAATATAGAAAATACTTATGAAAATTATATGGGATATGTAATCACTTTATCAAATCATTCACCATTTTATGAAGCAGCTCCATATAGTAATTTAGATTTATCAAGTCATTATACAGAAATTAACTCTGATACTTTAGAAGAAGTAGAAATGAGCGTTGATTATTTATCAGATACAGCAGTTGGTGAGTATATAAAAAGTGCTAATTATGCTGATATGGCTCTTGGAGATTTCTTAAATTACATCAATGAATCTGATGCTTTCGATGATACAGTATTTGTCTTCTTTGGAGATCATGATGCTAAACTTAATCGGGGAGAAATAAATTATTTATATAATTTAAATCCTGAAACTGGCGAAGAATACGAAGAAGGCGACCCCGAATATGTAGAATATGATTATTATGATCATGAACTTAATAAAAAGACACCCCTTATAATTTGGACTAAAAATGCAGAATTAAGAGATGTATTTAGTGGAGAAATTACTTATTATACAGGTATGTATAATGTAGCTCCAACCATACTAAATATGTATGGACTATATAATAAATATACTGTTGGAGAAGATATCTTTAATGCTAAAGATGATAATTTAATAGTGTTTCCAAATGGAAATATATTAACAGAAAAAGTATATTACAATAATTCAACTGGAGAATATAAAGTATTAGAAGATGGTGCTATAATTGATGAAGATTATATAGAAAATGTTAGTGCTATTGGGGAAGAAAGACTTGATATATCTAATTTAATTATAGTTTATGATTTGCTTGATTCCGTATCCATGACAGGAGAATGATATGAAGAAAAAATATAAAAGAATATTAATAATAATTCTAATAGTTGTACTGCTTGCTATTATATCTTTTGTAATCTATAAAATTTTATTAAATAATAAAACAGAAGAAGAAGTAGTAAATGTAGTTGATAGTATTTCTGAGTACGGATATAATTTAGATGACCGAGATACTGAACTTATGAAAAGTGTTTATGAAGAATTAAAAAACATTTTAAATAGTGATGAAATAGATTATGAACTATATGCGAGTGCTTTAGCTAGATTATTTGTTATTGATTTATTTACAATGGATAATAAAATTAACAAATATGATGTTGGAGGCTCAGAATATGTTTATCCAGATGCCTTGGAAAACTTTAAATTAAATGTTGAAGACACATTATATAAACATATGGAAAATAATTCTAGTGGTAAAAGAAAACAAGATTTGCCAGAAGTATCTAGTATTGAGGTATTAAGTAATGAAACAGATGAGTATACTATTGGGGAAAATTCATTTGATTCCTATATAGTTAATTTGTCATGGCAATATGTAAGTGATTTAGGTTATGATAATAATGCATTAATTACATTAATTAATTTAGATAATAAATTATATGTTGTAGAATACGAAGTTGGAGAATAAAAAGGATGAAGAAAGTATTAAGAAAATTAAAAAGATCTAAAGGTATATATCGATATTTATATTATATAATAGGAATTCTTTATATAATTTCTTTGTTTTTCTTTGTAAAAAGTTTACTTAATTTAAAAGGAATAGAAACTACTATTAGAATAATATTTATAATTTTCTTTATTTTGTATCTTATTTTATATATATTTATTAATTTATTAAATCTACTTAGAAGAAAATATAAGGGAGTAGTTATTACATCGATAATATCATTTATATTTATTGTTATATTTAGTGTAGGTTCTTATTATATAAATATGATTTATAATAATTTAAGTAATATGACTGATGATGAAAATTTAGTATATACAAGTTTATTAATATCTTTAAAAGATACAAAGTTTAATAATGATTCTGTTTTAGGTATGATAAATGATGAAGCTGAAATAGAAGGTAATATATTGGCTCAAAAGCTATATAGTGAAGAAAAACTCGTAAATAGTATAGAAGAGTATAGTGATTATTATGGTATGCTTAAAGATTTATATAATGGGGATATTGATGCGATATTTGTCCCAAGTAATTATGTAACACTATTTAATGAAGAAGAAGATTACCAAAACATTGCAAGTGATACTAAAGTTTTATATAAATATAGCGAAGAGAGAGAAAATCAAGATTTAGTTTTATCAAGTAATAAAACTTTTGAAGAACCATTAACATTCTTACTTTTAGGAGTTGATTCTGAAGATAATGGCTTAAATGCTAATGCCGCATTTAACGGGGATACTTTAATGATTATTACTTTTAATCCTGATACGCTGCAAACAACAATGGTTAGTATTCCAAGGGATACTTTTGTACCAATTGCTTGTCGTAATGATCAGTATGCCAAAATTAATTCAGCTGCCGCCTATGGGACAAGTTGTGTTATAGATACTGTTAGTAACTTTTTAGATATTGACATTGATTATTATGTTAAAATTAATTTTAAAGGGGTAGTAGATTTAGTTGATGCCATCGGCGGAATAGAAGTTGATGTTGAAGCTCCAACATATAATGCTGATAGGTATGATGGCATGATGTGCGAACAAAATTCTGATAGACTATTCGGAGACCATCTTGTATGTGTTGAACCAGGATGGCAAACACTAAACGGAGAACAAGCTCTAGCCTATGCCAGAAATAGACATTTATATATTGGTAGTGACTTAGATAGAATAAGACATCAACAACAAGTAGTTGAAGCTATTGCCAATAAAGCTTTAGGTTTTAGTAGTGTTGCTAATTTACAAGACATTTTAAATGCTGTAAGTAATAATATTGCGACAAATATGGATATAAATACTATTTTATCTGGTTATAGTGTTATTAAAAATATGGTTAGTAATGTTTTAAATGGCGAAGATTTACTTAGTATTAATAAAGCCTATTTAGAAACTTATAGCTTGCCGGTATATGTTGCAAGTATGGGAACTACTACATCTGCTCAAGGATACTTTGAAGATTCTCTAGAAGATATAAGACATGCTCTAAAAGTAACTTTGGGAGAAGAAGATGAAGAAGAAATTAAAACATTTAGTTTTTCGGTAAATGAACCATATGAAACATATAGTCCTGGAAAAGGATTAAGAAATGAAAGGTCTAGTGAAGTTTTACCAAGTTTTATTGGTAGAACCGTGCTTGATGCAGAAGAATATTGCAATGAACAAGGAATAATGTGTAGTATAGAATATGTTGATCCTGATAGCAATCACTATAATAGCAATGTTAATGTAGGACTAATTGGAGATCAAAGTGTTCCTATTTCAACATTCCTTGGTAATATTACAGATATAACCTTTTATGTTGTAAATAGTAGAGAACCAATAAGTGAAGATCCGGATACATCAGATGAAGAAGAAAATAATGATACTCCAGAAGAAAATACCGAAGAAACAACAGATGAAGACATTATTGAAGATATGTTATTTTAAAAGCCATCACTATATGGCTTTTTTTGGCTAATGAGATAGTCTTGACAAAGTACTTTAAAATAGTATATAATTTTCTTGTTAGAAGGTGATATTTTGTATAATGATAGGTTCTATTTAACACCACAAGAAATATTAGAAAAAGAATTTAAGGTGGATGCCAGGGGATATCGACCTCAAGAGGTTGATAAGTTTTTGGATATGGTTATTAGAGACTATACAGAATATGCAAATATTATTAAAAAATTAGAAAAAGACATTAAGAATCTAATGGAAGATAATTCTAAATTAAAACAAGAAATTAGAAGATTACAAAGTGAAGTAGATTCTACTAATAATGCCCCATCAAGGAGTATTAGTAATGTCGACCTTCTAAAAAGAATTAGTAATTTAGAAAAAATTGTTTATGGTAATAATGAATAATTCTTGGGCAAATGCTGCATATATTGTAATGTAGAGGAAAGTCCATGCTCACACAGTCTGTGATTGATTGTAGTGTTCGTGCCTAGGGAAAAAATAACCTAGGGTAGCTTATGCTAACGGCGTTGAGGAAACCTGTCAAATGGTTTTAGTAAACATAAAGTGCCATAGAGACGAGTCAACTTGGAAACGAGTTGAGTGGAACGCGGTAAACCCCACGAGTGAGAAACCCAAATTATGGTAGGGGAGTTCTATTTCGGGAATCAAACTGAAATAGGGCCTGCTTGCAGGAGATAAATATTTGCCACTTTCAATTGAGAGTACAGAACATGGCTTATAAAGAATTATTTTTTTATTTTCATAAAAAAGGAGTGAGATTTTGAACGAAATTGGTGAGATGCTCAAAGAGGCTCGAGAATCATCAGGTGTTAGTTTGAATGAAGCAAGTAAAGATTTAGATATTAAAGTTGAAATGTTAGAAAATATTGAAGATGGCCGAACTGGAGCATTTAAAGATATTTTTGAATTAAAAGAATATATTACAAGTTATGCCAAATATTTAGGTTTAGATGAAAAAGCTATAATAGATGAATTCAATGAATATATGTTTGAATATACTTCCAAAATTCCTATTAAAGATATTGAAAAAACCATTGAACTAAAGTTAAAAGAAGAAAAAAAGGAAAATCATGATGTAGTAGCATCCCCTTATACTAGGGAAAGTAAAAAATATAATAGTTGGGTGTATATTGTAATTTATGTTTTTATATTTTTAATGATTTGTATTGCAGTATTTTGGTCAGTCAAACAAGTAACGATTAATAAAAATATAACTGATACAATAAGTTATGGAGGAAAGTAGTATGAATTTACCAAATAAAATAACAATAGCCAGAATTATAATGGCTGTAATAATTTTAGTGATTATGTTAGTACCATGGTATTCATTAGGCATCGAATGGCCAGTATACCAAATAGGAAACATTTCCCAAGTTGATTTAAAATATATAGTTGTGGGAATTTTATTTTTAATTGCCTCAGTATCAGACTTTTTAGATGGCCATATTGCTCGTAAGAATAATTTAGTTACCGATTTTGGTAAAGTAGCAGATGCTATTGCTGATAAAGTATTAGTAAATGGTTTACTCATAGTTCTTGCATATAACCGTGTTATTTCAGTAGTTATACCAGTAGTTATTATAACTAGAGATATAGTAGTAGATTCATGTAAAATGATTAGTGGCAACAAAGGTAAAGTCGTTGCGGCTTCTATCCTTGGAAAACTTAAAACGATATGTATGATGGTTGGTTTAACCCTAACTTTATTTTACAATCTACCATTTGAACTTATTGGACTGCCTATTGCTGATTTATTTTTAATCGCTGCAACAATTCTTTCTGTTGTATCTGGCTGTCAATATTATTATAATTCAAGAGAATTTTTATTTCCTAAAGATTCTAAAAGGGCAAAATAAGTTGCCTTTTTTTTGTACTATATCCTAGACACATTTCTAAAATACTCATAATATACACTAGAAAGGAATGTTGATAATGAATTATTTTAATGAAAAAAGTTATGAAGATGTAAATGCTAAGGCTTATGATAAAAAAGCTATGGGAGAAAATACTACTTGTTCTAGTGGTATGAATATGAACATGAATATGGGGATGGATATGGGAATGAATTATGGTTGTGGCTGCACACCAATTTATGAATGTCCTAGGGAAAGAGTATGTCACAGATATATTTGTTACAATGTACCCCACATTATTCCATGTAACACCAGAATTATAAATCATCATGTTTATAGACATACTTATGAACCAGCCTATACTTGTTGCGAAGAAAATGTTTGTGAAAATGTCTTTGACAGATGTTGCTAAAAAGGTATGAATTTACCTTTTTATTTTGTTATATTTGCATTTTTCTAAAAAATATGTTAATATATTCTCGTTAAGGGGGAAAATATGCAAAAAATAAGTGATTTAAATGTTGTTAAAAATCTTTTAATTGATATGTATGATAATGGTATTGAAGAAAATGGTGTAGTTAGAAAAATGGATATATTAGATTATTATGCCATTTGTGATATTGATATTCGTAAATTAAATATTGTTTTAAGAGAAGCGGGTATTCCTAAAAATAACCATGAAAATAGTGTCATTAATCAGCTTGCAATAAAATATGGTGGTATAGTTTTATCTGAAGAAGATTTCTTTAAAAGAATTCAAAATGAAAAATTAAGTATTTCAGGTATTGAAATACCTGATGAAATTAAAATGGAAGTTATGAATTATTTTAAAGAAAACAATATACCATTAGTATATAAAAATTATCATTATTACATAAGAAGATTAGTAGCAAACATCTTGCAAGAAGAATCAAGAAGTCGTTAAGGCTTCTTTTTTCTATATTTCATAAATTTTCCATAGAAATATAATGAATTTTATTATATAATTATTATGGGTGGATAAAATGATTTTAGGAGATAATTACATAACTTATTTAAAAAATTTAAAGAAAGATGAATTAATTAATATAATAAATGATTATAACTCTTTAAGAGAAATATATGGTGGCATCAAAATAGAAACTAAAAATGCCAAAAAAGATAAGTTAATTGAAGATATAACAGAAATTCAAAATACTTATTTTAAATATGTTATAATGTCTCTAGATTTAGAAGATTATAATATTTTAAAACATTTAATGACTAAAAAAATAAATAATGATTATTTATTAGAAAATAGAGTCTTTTTAAATTATCTAATTAGTAAATGTATTTTAATTCAAGAACAAGATCTAATTATACCTAAAGATACTAAGGTTTTAATTAGTAATTTATTAAAGGATAAAGAAGTTATAACTTATATTAAAAAATGGGATAGAATTTATAAATTAGTTGATGGTGTAATTATTGCTTACGGAATAGTTGATCGAAAATATTTTGATATCATAATTAGTGGTATTCTTGATAAAGAATTAATTATTCCTAAAATGAACTATTATTATAAAAAAGAATATAAAATAGATAATAAAAAGATTATTAGTACTAAATTATCTAATAAAAAAAGAATTGACAGTTACTTAAAAAATAAGAAATATAAATATTTTACTAATAAAGATTATTGCTTATTAGGAAGTTCAATATATCATCACAATATTAAAAGCTATAAAAAGTTTATTAAAATGTTAAAAAGTAATTATGTATTTAGAAATAAAGATATAGAATTTGTTGATAAGTTTATAGTTATTCCATATTTATATAATTCTCTAAATGAAGAAGAAGTTGCTAAAGAAAATCTAGAAGAAACAGTAACTAAATACTTTGAATTTAAGGGAGATAAATTAAAAACAAAAATGCTTAGTGAAATAATGAAAATAAGAGATGAATTTCCTTTATGGGAATATCGGGGATTTAGTAAAATGGAGGAGAAAAATGAAGAATAATAGGGGTGCTATATCAGTTGGTTTAATAGCCCTTTTGGCGGTTTTTACAGTTGGTTATTTTGTCTTAGCCAATATGTTTTCTTATGATTTTGATGTGAATTATGAAGAAGATTTATATGATTTAAAAATTGCTGCAATTGAAAAAAATGCTGTAATATATGCGGAAGGACACGAAGAATTATTTGCTGAATCTAGTGATGTCTATATGACTGTTGAAGAACTTGCCTTAGCAAATGTAATTATTTCTAATTCGGAAGGTGTAGTTGAAGACCCTAGAAATAGTGAAGATACCCTAAATGATTTAAGAGTTAAAATTACTAATAAAGATGATGTAATAACTGCAGAGGTTTTAGCATAAAATGGCAATTACGAAAACCAATTTTATCAATTATAGTCGTTGTCCGAGATATGCGGCCTTAGAAGAAATAAAATGCGAAAAACTAGATGCCGATATAACATATAAAGAATATAAACACGAAGAAGAAAGCGAACAATTAAAAGAAATATTAGGTAGTATTTTTGAAGATGATACTTATGAAGTTGATTTAACTAATAAGGTCAATAAACAAATGGAAGCCATGATGCCTTATTATAAAATGGTCGAAATTGAAGCAGGCCGCATTACTAAAAAATATTTCGGGGGTAAAAGCGTTTATGCGGAAGATACCTTTAGCCAAGAATCTTTTGAATTTAATAAAAACGGTATTAAATATATTTGTTATGTCGATATTTATAATGAGGTAGATAATGATATAAATATTATTGAAGTAAAAGCAACAACATCTAATAAATATGTTAATTTAAAAGCTAGTCATAAAAAAGGAGAAAAATATTCCATATTTCATTTTGACAAAGATAAAAATTGCTATTATTTAAAAGATGAAATAGATGGTTATCCGCTTGAGAGTGAAATGCCTTTGGATGCTTACCTAAAACAAAAAGAAAAATTATTTGATAGATATAGTTCTGTTGGATCTTACATTTTTGACTTAGCCATTCAAAGATTTATTTTGGAAGGTGAATACAAAGAATCACACAATGAAGATAAACTAAAAGATGTTCATTATTATCTAGCAGTACTTAATCACAACTATGTTTTCGATGGCACTTATGAAGGCAAAAAAGCTATTTATAATCCTGATAATGAAGGAAATGAAATAGTAGTATTTTTTGACATGACCAAAGTTACTGAAGAATACCAAAATATTATCAAGCAAACTGAGGCAAGCTTAGAAGAATATCTCTTTAATTTAAATGCATCTCCATGTCCTATGGGTAAGTGGTGTGAAAGAAAAAAAGTCAAAGAATGTATTTACCTAGGTCCTGTCTGCGGTAAAATGATTCCCGCTAAAAATTCTAGTTTAAATTATTTAAATAATGGTTTTGGTTTTAAAACTTTAGATGGCGAAAGATTAAAAGGCCTAGAACTAATCAATGCCGGATACATTAATATGTTAGATATACCAGAAGAGTGGATTACGAGTAAAAAACATGAAATTCAAAGAGACTCACTAAGATTTAATAAGCCTTACATTGATACCGAAAAAATAAGAGCAGGTCTAAATGCCCTAGAATATCCGATATATCACTTGGATTTTGAAACAATGCCTTGTCCAATGCCAAGGTTTCGCGGGGAAAAACCTTATATTCAATCGCCATTTGAATTTAGTTTGCATATTGAACATGCCCCAGGAGTATGTGATAAAGAAAAAGATAATTATATCTTTTTAGCTAAAACTTTTGATAATGATGAAAGAGAAGAATTAGTTAAAGCTTTATGTAAATATATTGATCCTGATAAAGGTACGCTTTTTGCGCAAAATGTTGCTTTTGAAAAAGGTCGTATTAAAGAACTGGCAGCTATATTTCCGGAATATCGCGAAAAACTTATGAAAATGTATAATCGGGGTTTTGACCTGCTTTGGTTAGTTAATACTAAAACTGAACTTTATGAAGAATTAGGTTTTGATAAAGAAAGAGCAAGTCTCCCAAATTATTACAACAAAGATTTAAGTGGTTCTTATTCTATCAAAAAAACCTTACCAGTTTTTAGTGATTTATCTTACAAAGATTTGACGGTTAAAAATGGAACTGAAGCGATTGTTGCTTATGCTAGTTATAATAAAATGACAAAAGAAGAATATGATTTATATTATGAAGCCCTAAGAATTTATTGTCAGCAAGATACCTGGGCAATGGTTGTAATTTTACAAGCTTTAAGAGAATTATGTCAAATTGGTGTCAAATCTTAAACTTTTTGTTGATTTTACTTTTCAAAGTGGGTATTATATATATTAAAGAGAGAGGAGTGAGAAAGGTGTTATATCCATCAATTGATAAATTACTTAATATCGTTGATTCTAAGTACAAATTAGTACATGTTGCATCAATTAGAAGTAAACAAATGTTAGAAACAAAACACTTTCAAATGAAAGAAACCGAGTACAAAAACAAAAGGGAATTAGGTCGTGCCCTAGAAGAAGTTGAAGCAGGCTTAATAAAAATTGTGGAAGAACATTAATTTAGCCCTTGATTAT
>ERZ1643249.4711-NODE-4711-length-11233-cov-58.057434_pt1 | contig 11233 bp, 10 predicted proteins | sample MGYA00579263_ERZ1643249 | MGnify/ENA primary metagenome ERZ1643249 (study PRJEB29033, sample SAMEA4952264) | chicken gut metagenome | biome: Broiler Chicken; feature: Gastrointestinal Tract; material: Caecum | place: Ireland | collected 2018 | study: Broiler...
ATTGAGGTTGAGGAGTTTGAAAAAGCAGCAAACGAACAAATGAAAACACTGTGATGTGGGAGGGCAGGAAGATGGCAAGACGGGTTGTGATATTAGAAGAAAAGATAGAGAAAGTTCAGATCAATGTGGCCGAAACAAAAGTGAAATACGACAAGGCAGTTGATGAATTGGAAAAGCTTCTGATGAAACGGAAAGAGCGGGATAACAAGCAGCTTCTGAAAGCATTCTCAGAAAGCGAGAAAACCCTTGCAGAAGTCATTGAATTCCTGCAAGGGAATAAGTCGTCAGAAGATTGAGCGTTACATAACAATTGGACAGGGGAAGAAAAAGCATGATGACACTAACGCAGTATAAAAAAGTAATTAAATCTTTAACCAGAGATGAATTAGAAGCGCATTTATTTGAAATGTTCAAATCTTCTAAAGTTTTCAAGGATATCGAAAGCAGTTGTTGGAGCGTGGAATCCAATGATGAATTGATAGCCAGTCTGCAGAAACGATTAGAAAAGGTTTTCTGGAAGGAACAGTTTTCTTTGAGTGAATGCAAAGGTGTGCTGAATGACTACCTAAGCAGAACCGTAGATGAAGGAACGAAGGCTCTGATGCACCTTGCTTTCGCTGCCGAAGCCGCAGAACTTAGTGCAGTATACGGTGACTATGGGGGAAGATTTTACAACAGCCTTGAATCCTCAGCTGAAAAATTTTTGAATTATGCGAAACTGCATCCGGATTTCTTCAGCCTCCACGAAACAGAATTCGAAAACCTCATATCTACTGCCGATCCTCTGGGGTATGGCGTATCAGATGATCTGGGATATATGATGGAAAACGTTCGCATAGAACTCGGGTATTATGATGATCCAGATGAGAACAAATGATGACTGCAATTAGCGTTGAGGGTTAAAAAACTCAGGAAGTTAAGGTTCTTTGAAGATATAGTAAAATATATCAAGGTTAGGAATGACTAATTAAAGATGTGAGGTGAATCTATGAACTCGACCATACAACAACCACAGCTTCACGATATATATTTTCCCGAGCATAAAAAAGGACATATGAATTATGTTGTTCAACAAAGTACGGATGAAGGTATCGGTGAAATGACATGTTATGATGTGGCCCATGGAATCCAGATTACATATAATGATCTCAAGATGGATTCTTGCTACCGTCCGCTGGTTCCGCAGAAAGATTTTCTGCAGATCGATCATTGCATGGAAGGCTGTTATGAATTTGAGCAGGCGGGAGGAAACGTTAGTTTTCTGGGAGAAGGGGATTTATCTGTCAGCAGTCTTTGCAAAGGAAAGCAGTTATTTGTTGGATCACGGATTCCGCTGAAAAAGTATCGTGGAATAACGGTATTATTGGAAATAGAGGAGGCTCAGAAAACTCTTGATACAGGTTTTCAACAGGGACACATTAACCTGCAGCAAATTCGTGACGTTTTATGTGGTGATGGACGTTCTCTTTTGATTAAGTCAAAGCATGAAATTGATCACATTTTCAGTGAGCTTTATCGCGTGGATGAGAGAATCCGGATTCCGTATTTCTGGATTAAAGTGATCGAGCTGCTACTATTTTTAAGTCTATTGGATGCCAGCTATGTGAAGAAACCCCGACAGTTTTCTGAGGATGTTTCCAAAGGGACACAACAGGCATACCAATATATCATTGAAAATCCTTTTTCCAAAATAACGATCTCCCAGCTGGCTGAGATGTTCCATGTGGCAGAGTCCAGCATGAAGCGGTGTTTTACTTCGATTGCCGGCAATTCCATAGGGACCTTTATGAAAATAAAGCGTATGGAGGCCGCTGCCCAGCTGCTTGTGTCTGAACCGCAGCTGAGTATCTGTGAAGTAGCCGAGGCTGCCGGATATGAAAATCAAAGCAAATTTTCTGCCGCCTTTAAGTCAATTATGGGTGTTACCCCCTTTGCATATCGCTGTAAATCGTGGTGAGCTGATCGGATTAAAAATTCACCTGCTTGGTTATAGAAGCCGCCCTTTTCGGCCTGCTATAATTAACAATGGCCGGTGGCAATAAGAATTAATGAAAGAGCCGCAGTGTTGCGGCTCTTTTTCAAAGTCATAGGTTAGGCAATACTAACTACATATAGAAAGCGAGTGACATGGATGTGCTGAACAAAGGAAGTCTTGGACGGAGAATTTTGAAGCGTCTCATCAGTTTTGTCATTGTGATTTGGGGCGTTGTAACTTTGAGTTTCTGCTTACAGGTGTTTACTGGCACAGATCCGGCGGAAATGATTGTGAGGAAAAACAGCATTTTTGCAACAGAAGAACAGATACAGGCAGTGAGAGAACAGCTTGGCCTGGATGCGCCGTTCCACGAAAGATATTTTGATTACATAACCGGTGTGGCAACTGGTGATCTGGGTACTGCCATTACAAACAGGCAGCCGGTGATTGAAAACATAAAAGCTGCTTTGCCAGTGACCTGCACTGTCATAGTCATGGCAATGGCATGGGTGGTTTTATTTGCAGTCATCCTTTCGGCGATTTCTGTGATCCGGAAGAATGGTATCTTTGACAATGTAACGCGGATTATCTGTATCATTGGAATCTGTGTACCGAGTTTTTGGCTGGCGCTTATTCTTTTGACGGCTTTTGCAGTGAATATTCCGATCTTTAATGTCATTGCCGACGGCAGTATAAAATCGCTGATACTGCCCTCAATCGCTATGGCTGTGCCGATCATCTGTATTTCAACAAGGGTGCTGAGAGCTTCCGTTCTGAATGAACTGAAAAGTGATTATGTACTTTTTGCCAGAGCAAGAGGATTTTCTAATTCACAAATTGTTTTCGGAGAAGTTTTGCGTAATGCTCTGCCAGCGGCAATCACTTTATTTGCCCAATACTGTGCCGCCTTATTTGGAACATCGGCTCTGGTGGAAAGTGTGTTCTCCATTGATGGGCTTGGAATTTATCTGATGGAATCCTGCGAAAGCATGGATGTGTATGGAATATCCGGGGCTATTTTGGTGTGTGCGGTTCTTTTCGTTCTGTTTAATACAGTAGCAGACATCCTTTCCAGTGTGATATGCCCGGCATATAGGAGGAAGCGTGTATGAAAAGAAAACCGCAAATTATAATAGGCATTGCCTTAATTACTCTTTTTGTTATATTGGCTGTTGCTGCTCCCATATTGGCACCCAATGATCCTAATGCAACGAATCTTGCCTTGAAAAATGCGCCGCCGTCCGCTGAGTATCCTTTAGGTTGTGACCAGATGGGACGCTGCGAATTGTCACGCCTGATTTATGGAGCAAGATACTCTCTTGGCCTGTCCATCCCTGTACTGATTGCTATTGCTGCGATTACCCTTTTTGTTGGCTGTTACTCCAGCTATAAAGGCGGGATATTGGATGAAATCATACGGCTGGTATGTGATATTTTAATGGCTTTTCCGTTGATCGTTATTGCGATGGCGTTGGTTTCTGCTGTGGATAACTCGGTTGCCAGCATCATGATTGCGATTGGCATTTCCATGGCTTCATGGTTTTTGCGGATGGTACGCTCTTACGCAAAAACAGAGTGTGGAAAAGAATACATTGAAGCATCCAAAATTTCCGGCGCCTCTAACTTTCGTATTGTGACCCGGCATTTGATTCCCAATGTGCTGCCGCAGTTTATTGTTTATTTCACAACCGGAATTGCAACTGCGATTATGTCTGTCTCCAGCTTTGCATTTTTAGGGGTGGGCTTGATTGCAGGGACACCGGAATGGGGTGCTATGCTGGACGAAGCCAGAAGCAGCATTTATATCAATCCCAGCCTGATTCTCTACCCTGGTATCTGCTTAATTGTCTGCTGTGCCGGTTTTAATCTTCTGGGTGAGGGCCTGCGGGACAGGATCGGAAAGGAGGATGAAATCAGTGCTACTTGAAGTGAAAGACCTTACGATTTCGCTCCCTTCTGGTGAGCCTGTAGCAGAAAACATATCCTTTCAAATTGAAAAAGGAGAAATGCTTTCGATTGTCGGAAGTTCAGGCGCGGGGAAAACAACCATCTGCAAAGCGATTATGGGTTTGCTTGGTTCCGCTTACCAGGCTGCGGGCCAGATTATTTTTCAAGGGACGGATCTTTTGGCCTTGCACAAAAAGGACCGAAAACAGATCTACGGGAAAGAAATATGTTTCATCATGCAAAATCCGATGACGGCTTTTAATCCCTCGATACGTGTAGGAAAGCAGTTGGAGAAAACATATCGGCTGCACCACGATCATTCATCCAGAACAGAAATGCACATTTTATTTAACAAAACTTTGCGGCGGCTGGGGTTAGAGGATACAGATAGGATTTTGAAAAGTTATCCTTTCGCCCTTTCCGGCGGCATGCTGCAGCGGTTGATGATAACTGCTGTCCTTATCAACGAACCTCAGATTTTAATTGCGGATGAAGCAACCACAGCCATTGATGCCTGTAATCGTATGGCACTGATGAAGGAACTGAAAAAACTTTGTGCAGAGGGTATGTCGGTACTGTTTGTTACCCACGATCTTCGGGCAGCCTCCTTTTCCGATCACTTGCTGATCATGAATCACGGAAAAGTAATTGAAGCTGGAAAAACGCAGGAAATTATCAAGGCTCCCAAAGAAGAATATACCGCCTATCTCTTGGGCGCATGCCGCTTAGAAATCCCGCAAGGGGATACCTGTATGCCGCAGCAGGCGCGGCGGAAAGAGGAAAGGAGAGGTGACGATTGATTGAAACAAGAGATCTAAGCTGTACTTTTTCGGAAGGCTCATTTTCACAAAACAGATTTACAGCGGTATCACCGATCAGCGCCATTTTCAAAAATGGGGGACGCTATTCGATTGTCGGTGAATCCGGCTCGGGGAAAACAACGCTTGCACGAATGATTGCTGGACTGCAAAAACCGGATGGAGGAAATGTATATTTTGATAATACTCCGCTATATGGCAGGCACTATAAAGTCCGGAAGGAGCATTTTAAGAGAGTACAGATTATCCAACAAAATTCCGCTTCGGCATTGGACCCAAAGATGTCTGTGGGAAAATCCATTGAGGAACCGCTGATCTGCTTTTTTGGTATGGACAAAGCCCAGCGGAAAAAGCGATGCGAAGAATTGCTGACGCTTTGTAACCTTCCGGTGTCCTACTATGCGCGGCTTCCTTCGGAATTGTCCGGTGGCGAGCAAAAACGTATAGCGATAGCACGGGCATTGGCTGCCAAACCGGAGTGCCTGATTTTCGATGAAGCTACAAACGGTTTTGACCTGCCGCTTCGGAAAAAAATTGTGGAAGAAATCATTGATCTCCAAAAAGATGTCGGCTTCACTTTGATTTTTATTACCCATGACATGGAACTTGCTGTGGTAGTGGCGGATGAAATTCTTGTGATGAAAAGTTCGAGGCTGGTTGAGCAGGTCACTTTTTCCGGGGACCCTTCGGTATTTCAGCAGCCGTATAGCAAAGTGCTGTTAGAAGCAAGTGGAATTATTTAACCGAAGCCGTGAAGCGGCTATTCGGTTATGAGCAAGTAGCGAAGCGGATTGCGAATATCCGCTTAGTATTGGAATCCAATGGATTTGGATAAATAAAATCAAGAAAGGAAAATCACACAATGAAATTCAAACGATTAGCGGCGGCTCTGCTGTCCGCTGCGATGGCTGTTTCCCTTGCTGCATGCTCCGGCAATGAGGAGCCGGCCCAGTCCAGTTCAGGGACAACAGAGACAACAGAAACAGAGGCTGTACATGTTAATTTGGCTGAAAGCTGGGGATTTGAATATTTCTATACAATCATCACTCCCGAAGTATCTTCCAGCCAGTATGATATTACCTATTACCTCACCAGCTTCTATGATACGCTGGTGACATACAATGAAAATAATGAACTGGTCGGCTCTCTGGCCGAAGATTGGTCTATGAGTGAGGACGGGCTGGTGTATACCTTCCAGATCAGAGAAGGCGTTAAGTTTTCGGATGGCTCAGACCTGACCGCCGAAGATGTGGCAAAATCATTGATGGCTGTGCCTGTGAATCTCGGCCGGTATAACGGAGGGTATGGACGCCTTTCTACCATCATTGAAAGTGCCCAAGCCACTGGAGATTATACGGTAGAACTTCGGCTGACACAGCCCTACTATAATACTTTGCGGGAACTTTGCCTTGCCAATCCTTTTGGTATTGTCTCCAGCGAGCAGTTAAATGATGATTTAACCGCTAAAGATACTTTCCGGACAGCCACCTATGGAACCGGCCCATATATGTACGAAGGGGATAATGACGGCCAGACATGGAATTTTGTTCGCAATCCCAACTACTGGGGTGAAGCACCGGAAGTGGATAGTTTTTCCATTAAGAGCATCCCGGATAATGACGCTAAAATTCTTGCGCTGAAAAATGGAGAGGTTGATTTCATATTCGGTATCAAAAATGTCTCTGCGGAAAGTTATGACGAAATCAGCCAGACCGAAGGCTTTGGCGCCAAAATCGATGATAAGGCTTTGCAGACTTACTATGTGGGATATAACCTGAACGATACTGTTTTTGGCGATTCTGTTATCCGAAAGGCTATTGCCTCTGCGATTGATAAAGATGCCGTTGCAGACAGTATTTATGGTGGCCTGCATGACCGGGCAGACAGCTTTTTCTCCACAGACCTGCCGTATTGCGACTTGGAGCTTTCTACAATAACATTTGATATTGATGCAGCAAATCAAATGCTGGATGAGGCTGGATATGTTGATACAGATGGTGATGGAATCCGGGAAAAGGATGGGGCAAATATTTCGGCGGCCTTCCTGTATCAGACCGGTTCCGCTTCAGATGATAATTTAGTTGTCTACATCTGCGATCAGGCACAGAAGATTGGTATTGAATTAACACCTCAGTCTGCCGCAATGATGGATTGGTATGCTATGGTTCAAAGCGGGGATTATGGTTTGACGGTATTCAAAACGCAGGGCGGTTTCTATGACCCGGCGAATGTTGTTACGAATATTAACCCTCAGACTTCTATGGACCCTATTGTGATGCTTTTAGGCTCCACCCAGCCGGAACTTGCGGATCTGGTTGCTGAACTGGATTCTTCTACCGATGGAACGAGGATTCAGGAAATTTATCAAACGATTTTAACGACAATCGCTGATGAGGAACTGACGACACCTCTGGTGTATATGCACCAACTGGCAATTTACAGCGATAAAATTGCGGACTATACATTCCCTATGGACGCTAACTTTACATCCGTTCAAAATATAAAAATAAATGGATAATCTTTGAGAAAAAGCGGTTATGTCGGCCGCTTTTTCTTTCACATATTTTCCTGAGCTGATTGGAGTGATGATTTACCCAATAGGTCATAGACGGGAAAGGGATGTAGGATTACACTTTAAATACAAGGTTAGCGAGAACTAATCAAAATAGTAAGGAGGGTATATATTAATGAAACAAAAGTCTGGCGGGATTCGTCGGTTGATGGAGTTCACGGGAAAACATCGTGGACTGCTGACGGTTGCCCGTATTTTATCTGGTATTAGTTCCGTTTTTATTTTAGGCCCATTTTTATGTGTATATTTTGCCGCCCGGGATTTAGTTGGTGTGTTTGCCGGAACCGCATTAAGCACAGCTGGCCTTGTGCGGTGGGGAATATTGGCCTTGGTTCTGGAACTGATTGGTCTGGCGCTTTATTTTGCTGCGCTGCTCTGCTCTCATGTGGTGGCATTTCATACGGAAAAGAACCTAAAGATGGCAGCATTGAAACATTTGGCGAAAATGCCCATGGGTTACTTCGATGCCAACCCCAGTGGCAAGCTGCGGAAAATTATTGATGATAACAGCTTTCAAACAGAAACCTTTATTGCCCATCAGCTGCCGGATTTGGTAGGGGCGCAGGTGACGATGATCGTAAGTTTGATTCTGATGCTGATTTTTGATTGGCGTGTGGGTGTACCGTTACTTCTTCTTTTCGGGATCGGTTTCTTTTTGCAGGGTTCACTGATGGGAAAGGACAGCATGAAATTTATGCAGACGTATCAGGATTCTCTGGAAACGATGAACCACGAAGCTGTGGAATATATACGGGGGATTTCTGTTGTCAAAGTATTTGGACAGACTGTGCAGTCCATTACAAAATTCAATAATGCGATCAAATCCTATCGTAAATTTGCTCTTGCTTATACAATGTCCTGTAAAAAAGGGATGGTAGCATTTAATTCTGTCATCAACTCCAGCTTTCTGGTACTTGTACCCGCAGCACTCATTATTGGTTTTGTGTCCAACGATCTGATTGACTTTATGCAGAGCTTTCTTTTTTATGTGATTTTCTCACCTGCCTGTGCAGTGATGCTTAACAAAATCATGTATATGACCAGTTACAAGATGCAGGCAGAAGAATCCATGCGGCGTATTGACATGATTCTGACAGCCGAACCCCAGAAAGAAACGGCTTGCCCAAAGTATCCGACGGGCTATGATGTTTCTCTTGAGGACGTAACCTTTACCTATGCAGGTGCGGAACAGCCGGCAGTTTCCCATCTCAGTTTTCAGGCCAAAACCGGTACAACAACCGCTCTTGTCGGACATTCCGGCTCTGGTAAAAGTACCACTGCCAGTCTGATCCCGCGTTTCTATGATGTTCAGGAGGGTGCGGTGAAAATTGGAGGTGTGGATATTCGTGATATTCCACATACAGATCTGATGAAGATGGTGGCTTTCGTGTTCCAGGACCCTAAATTATTTAAAGACAGCCTTCTTGAGAACATCCGGGCCGGACGCCCATCCGCCACACGGGAGGAAGTTCTGCAGGCGGCACATCTTGCACAATGTGATGACATACTGGAGAAGTTTCCAGATGGAATTGACACTGTGGTAGGAAGTAAGGGTGTATATCTTTCTGGCGGTGAAACTCAGCGAATTGCCATTGCGCGGGCTATATTAAAAAATGCTCCCATTGTGGTCATGGATGAGGCGACTGCCTATGCTGATCCAGAGAATGAACAACAGATCCAGAAAGCCTTCGAGGGACTGGTCAAAGGTAAAACGGTTATTATGATTGCCCATCGCCTATCCACGATTCAGGATGCCGATTTGATCCTTGTAATGAAGCAGGGAGCGTTGGTTGAAAGTGGAACCCATGATACGTTGGTGCATCAAGGAGGCGAATATGCCAAGATGTGGAGTAACTACACAAAGACGACCAAGTGGCACATTGGAAACCCCGCAAAGGGATACCTGCATGACGCAGCGAGTGCGTCAAATTGAGGAAAAGAGGTGAGCGTATGCTGAAACGGATGTTTGCTCTGAGTGATCAGGGTTCAAAAGATTTGAATAAAGGAATTGCGGCCACAACCCTCAGCAATCTGTGTTTGATTGCGCCAGTCAGTCTGCTGGTTATGGTGATTTGGGAATTGTTAAATGTGATTTCGGGCCAGGAAACCCGCATGCAGGAGCATACCGTTCTGTTTATTGTGGGAACAGTGCTGATGTTTGTCATTGTATTTCTGACCCAATGGCTTCAGTACAACAAAACCTATACAGTTGCTTATGAAGAAAGCGCCAATCGCCGGATTGTTTTGGCAGAAAAATTAAGAAAATTACCCTTATCTTTCTTTGGCCAAAGAGATCTTTCGGATCTGACAACAACGATTATGGGGGATTGCACAGCACTGGAACGGGTATTTTCCAATGCCATTCCCCAGCTTTTTGGAACAATTTTTATGTTTATTATTACAGCGATAGGACTTTTGGTCATGGACTGGAGAATGGGACTTTGCATCGTGCTTCCGGTTCCTGTAGCAGCGATTGTAGTTTTCGCGGCGAAGAAAGCTCAGTCTAATGCGGAGAACGCAAATATGGATGCCAAAAGGGCAGCATATGACGGAGTGCAGGAATATCTGGATACGATACAGGAATTAAAGTCATGCTCCCGCGAAGATGAGTATTTAGAAGGTCTGGGAAAGAAATTGGACAACGTGGTTCAGTGTTCTTTCCGAAATGAAATCGCTCCGGGCGCTGCAACAACGACGGCTCAGTTTATTTTGCGCTTTGGTCTTGTTGCGGTCATGCTGGTAGGCGGGTTGCTGGTCACATCTGGTTCCCTGACAATCCCGATGTTTATCTTGTTTTTGCTTTTCGCAGGACGTATTTATGATCCTTTTACCAGCTGCTTCATGTTAATGGCCGAGGTGTTCTCTGCGTTGGTCAGTGTTAAGAGAATGAAACAGATTGATGCTACTCCGGAGCAGACCGGTACGAATATCTGTAACAACAAGGGGTATGACATTGAGTTCAGGGATGTGGTGTTCTCTTATAACGAGGAACCGGTCTTAAAAGGCGTATCATTTGTTGCAAAGCAAGGAGAGGTTACGGCGCTTGTGGGACCGTCCGGCAGCGGAAAATCTACAGCTTCCAAACTGGCAGCCCGTTTTTGGGATGCGGATTCTGGCACGATTACCCTGGGAGGTGTGGATGTCAAAACGGTGGAACCGGAAACTTTATTTAAAAATTATGCGATTGTATTTCAGGATGTCATGCTGTTTGACGAAACGGTTATGGAAAATATTCGTCTGGGACGAGGTGATGCTACCGATGAGGAAGTCATGGCAGCAGCCAGAGCCGCCCAGTGTGAGGAGTTTATTCAGAGGCTGCCACAGGGGTATCAGACAAATATAGGGGAAAATGGAAGTGCTTTGTCCGGCGGTGAGCGCCAACGTATTTCCATTGCCCGTGCCTTGCTGAAAAATGCTCCCATCGTTTTGTTAGATGAGGCAACAGCGTCGATGGATGCCGAGAGCGAGACATTAGTACAGGATGCTTTATCCGTTCTCCTTAAAGATAAGACCGTCATGGTGATTGCTCATCGTATGAGAACAGTGGCCAATGCGGATAAAATTGTCGTTTTGGATGATGGGCAGGTCAGCGAAATGGGAACACCCGCTGAACTTATGAAAAAGGATGGCTTATACGCTCATTTAGTAAAACTTCAACAGGGTAGATAAATACCCTGTTTAGAATGAAAGCGAGTGAAATGTTTTTGCTGCTTGTTGGATTAGTATAGGGGATTCGATGAAAAGAAATAAATATACAACTGCTTCGGGAGAAGCTTATCTGGAAGCCGTGCTAATCTTGTGGCGAATGAAAGGTATGGTGCGCTCCGTGGATGTAGCCCGGCACATGGGTGTATCAAAGCCCAGTGTCTGCCATGCAGTGGCAGTTCTGCAGGAAGGCGGTTTTCTCATTATGGATGAAGA
>ERZ1643249.4713-NODE-4713-length-11232-cov-6.354299_pt1 | contig 11232 bp, 11 predicted proteins | sample MGYA00579263_ERZ1643249 | MGnify/ENA primary metagenome ERZ1643249 (study PRJEB29033, sample SAMEA4952264) | chicken gut metagenome | biome: Broiler Chicken; feature: Gastrointestinal Tract; material: Caecum | place: Ireland | collected 2018 | study: Broiler...
CAGGTAATAAATCTATTAAGAATTTTGATGTTGTTAATAAGTTTGGAATGAATGTAGGTAGTGGTATTGTTTTATGTTTATGTAAAGAGATACTAGCAATAGATGATAATAATTATTATGTTCCAATAGAATATGTATAAATCCAGGTCATTGATAGAGGTAGAATATGAAGAAGATAAGAATTATATTTTTAATAATTTTATGTTTATTAATAGTAGGTTGTAGTAGTCCTTTTGTAGAAAATGATGCTGAAACTAGTATTTCTACTTTTAGTGGTGATACTTTAAGAGTTAATTATATTGATGTAGGACAGGGGGATGCTATATTTATACAACTTCCTAATAAAGAGACTATGTTAATTGATGCAGGTGAATCATTTGAAGTAGATAATGTTATTAATTATCTTAATAATTTAGGTATTACAAAGATAGATTATGTAGTTGGGACTCATCCTCATACTGATCATATTGGGGGATTAGAAAGTATTGTTAATACTTTTGATATAGGTTCTATTTATATGCCTAAAGCTGTTTCTAATACTAAAACTTATGAAGATTTACTTACTGCTATTAATAATAAAGGTCTTAAAGTTAAGACTGCTAAGAGTGGAGTAGTTGTTCTTGATGATAATAATTTAAAATTAGAATTTATCGCTCCTAATAGTGATAGTTATAGTGAGTTAAATAATTATTCTACTGTTTTAAAACTTACTTATTTAGATAATACATTTCTTTTTATGGGTGATGCAGAAACTTTAAGTGAAAATGAAATAACTAGTGAAATCAAAGCTGATGTTATTAAAGTAGGTCATCACGGAAGTGATTCTTCGTCAGGAATAGAATTTGTTAAGAAGGTAAGTCCAGAGTATGCTATTATTATGGTGGGAGAGGGTAACTCTTATAATCATCCTTATCAGTCTATTATAGATAGATATCAAAGTGTTGGAGCGAAAGTCCTTAGAACTGATTTAGATGGTAATATTGTTTGTGATAGTGATGGTGTAGATGTTACTTGTAGTGGAGATAAAGATTCTAGTAATGATACTTCTAATAATTCTACTACTAGTAATATCAGTTTAGTTAGTTTAACTTCTCCAGTTAGTCGGGGAAGTGATGCAACTGTTAGTATAAAAGGACTTCCTAATACTACTTATGATATAGATGTAATCTATTCTAGTGGAGAGAGTAAAGCAACTGGCCTTGAAGATAAAACTAGTGATAGTAATGGTAATGTTAGTTGGACTTTTAAAGTTAGTAGTAATGTTAAGCCTGGTACTTATGAAGTTAAAATTACTGATGGAAGTAGTAATGCTAGTTATAGTTTAGAGGTGATACAGTAATGAATGTAATTGTAGATAGAATTGAAGGAAATTACGCAGTTGTAGAAATAGAAAAAGGTAAAATGTGTAATTTACCAATAGAGTTAGTTCCTAATGTTAAAGAAGGAGATGTAGTTACTATAACTATTAATAAAGATAAAACTGAAGAGAGGAAAATGACTATAGAAGAACTTATGAATAGTGTATTTGAATAAATTAAAAGTTACGAAAACTCGTAACTTTTTTAATACATTTTTTCTTGTGCTAGAAAAAATAGTATGATACTATTGATGTAGAGAGATTAAATAGTTGTCTTTGATACATTAAAATAAAAACAGAGGGAGGTAATGGATGATGGAAATAAAAAAATATAATGAGACAGTATTTGAAGATATTAAACATATTGATGAATATGGTAATGAATATTGGTTAGCAAGAGAATTAATGAAAGCACTTGAATATAAAAAATGGGATAAGTTTTGTAATGTAATAAAAAATGCAAAAGTAGCTTGTGAAAAAAGTAATTGTACAATTATAGACCATTTTTCCCAAGTGGGGAAAATGGTTAATATCGGATCAAAGACTTCAAGAAGTATTATAGATTATAAGTTATCTAGATATGCTTGTTATTTAATAGTACAAAATGCAGATCCTAGAAAAGAAAGCATCGCACTAGGTCAAACTTATTTTGCAGTTCAAACAAGACGTCAAGAGTTAACAGAGATAGAATATTCTATGTTAACGGAAGATGAGAAAAGATTTTATCAAAGAAATTTAACTAAAAAAGGAAATTATTCTTTAAATCAAGTGGCTAAAAAAGCAGGAGTTAAGAACTTTGATAAATTTCATAATGCTGGATATAAAGGATTATATAATGGAGAAACTGCAGATGATATTGCAAAAAGAAAAAGATTAAGATATAGAGAAGAAATATTAGACAATATGGGTAGTGAAGAATTAGCTACTAATCTTTTTCGTATTTCACAAACTGAAGCAAGATTAAAAAAAGATAATATTCAAGGAGAAAGAAAGGCAAATGAGACTCATTATAATATTGGAAAAAATATTAGAGAAGTTATTGCTAAAAATGGTGGTACAATGCCAGAATGTTTACCAACACCTAAAAAGTCTTTAAAAGAATTAGAAAAAGAGATGAAGTATCAAGATAAATTAATAAATTTATATTAATATTTAAGATACTTTTTTCATTATGATACGTAATAAAAAAATATATTATTAGAGGAACTTTAACTAGTTGTTCCTCTTTTTATGTTATTAAAATATTTACGAAGACTTGTAACTTTTTTGTTGTTATAAGTCTTGCCTTATTGGTAGTGGCTATAAAGATATAAAATAAGACACTCAGCATAGGAGTGTCAATCATAAAACAATTATGAGGTGACATTTGCGTGCAAAAATAAATGTTCCTCTTTTTTAATTTTATGTAATTTTTATTACAACTATACTATATTATAATTGTTACATTTATGCAAATTTATTTTTTGCTTAAAATTTTAATAAATATAATGTTATGATAGACTTCTATTTGTAATATCTATTCTTTCTCTTTGATTTAGACCATAACAATTAACTGGTGTTAAGTTATTATCTTTATCTTTTACAAAAACATCAGTAAATCTATAAAAGTTATCGCTTGTATTATCGTAGAATACAAAATTAATGTCGCCTTTACTGGTAACTAAACATGCTGTAAGTTCGGCTTGTTTAGTCTTAAAAACTTGATTATCTTGATTCATTTGAATATAGCTAGTAAAATCACCTAGAGAAAAGTTTTCGCTAAAATTTCCTCTTGGATGAGAATGACCGTGACAAACAACAAAACCATTATATCGGTTATTATTAAGTTTATTTATTAAATCTTTTTCCATTTTTTCGTTATAATTGGCTTCTGTCGATTGCCTGTTTTCTCTTGAGCTTGATGTAATAAAACCATCAAATTCGATTACATTGTTTTTAATTTCTTTTCCATATAAGAAAAAGGTACTTCCTTTTTTTCTATATTAGTGACATCTTGTATTCCTAACAAAGATCCATATACTTCTTCACTTAATATTATTTTTGAGTTTGGCATATTATTTATAATATCAGAATTAATTGGTGTCATTTCTCCATATGCACTGTATGTATTGAAGTTTTGTTGATGGTAAGCTCCGTAAGGATTTTTATGAATCATAATGTCTTTTACTTTTTGTAAATATTGTTCTCTAGTCATAATTATTTTTCCTTTCAATGTTTTATTAGTAGTTATATTTTCAATAATTTTATTTAATAATTATTTTAGCATAATTCTTTCATTTTTGGTATTATACATTTTATAATAATATACTAATATCTTTACGAAAATTCGTAACTTTTTTTATACATTTTTTCTTGTGCTAGAAAAAATAGTATGATACTATATTTATAGGGAAAACTTAACTATTGGGTACTTGCCTACTCTAAATAAGGAGGGGCTTGATATTATGAGAAAAATAGACTTTTTAGTTACTGCTTTAATCATAATCATCTTCTTATTAATTGCCTTGCTTTTTGTAAAGTAACACCACATAAGAAAAGTACTCAATCGCAAGATTAAGTACTGAACCAAAAATAGATTGGGGCAAGTACTCAACTCGGGTAAGTTAAGTATTTCCCTTTTCATATTGTATGAATTTTTCTTACAAATATACTATATCATAATTATTACATTTATGCAAATTTATTTTTTTACAACTAGTGATACATCTTTAAAATAATAATTTAATATCTGTTTGTAGTTATAACCTAATTCTGCTAAATTATCTGCTCCTATAATACTTAAACCTAAGCCACTACCTATTCCTCTTGTTATAAATGTTAAATAATCTTTCTTAATAATTATAGTTATATCAGTTGAAGGTAAATCTAAATAGACAGCTAGACTTCTAGCATCTATTTTCTTTTTACCTAAGTCTAATTCCTTAATTCTATTAGAGCTAGTAAGACTAGATATTTTTATATGATAATTATCATCAGTCAGATTTAATCTTCGTTTAAATTCTTTTATACTATAATTTTTCTGTTGTAAGTAATTTGGATATGCTAAGTCCCATAGACTTTCTTTTTTTACTGTATAAGGAATATTTTCATCTTCTTCTGTATAACCATTACTAACTAAGTGAGTTAAACATTTAATCGCTTTATTATTGTAAACTAAATATTCTCCTTCTGTTTCGTTTATTACATCATTAAAAATAGTAAAATTACTTTTAAATGTTTCAGGATAGGTTAATTTAAAATAATTATAATTATGATAAGATAAAGATATCTTTTCTAAATCTAATTTGTTATCAACTAAATTTCTAATGATTTCTCCTCTATATAAAATACATATGGCTTTTAGTGTTTCTTTTCTTAATGTTATAGAAATATTTGCAAATAAAAGAGATAATAATACTTCTTTTAAAGTTAATATATCATTATTACTTAAAATAATTTTATTATTATTACTAAAAAATTCATAATTATTTAAATCAATAGTTTTAGTAGTAATACCATTTATAACAAAAACTACTTTATTACCCTTAAAATCTATATCATAACTTTTTAGATAATTACTAGCTTTCTTCTTTAAATTATCATTATTAAATTCATTTGCAAATTCATAGTTAACATTTAAAAATAAATATAATATCTCTTCATTTTTGTTATTTTTCATAACCTTATATTTTTCTAACATATTATCACCTATTAATATAGTGATATGTTAGATTTAATTTTATTCAAAATATTTTAATTTATTTTTATTATTACAATCTTTTCCTGTTAGATAAGAATTATTTTTTATTAATTTTTTTAAATTAACTTGTTTTTGATCTTTTAAATATTTATTTACTTCTTTTATAATACTTAGAGTCTCATCTAAAGCGATACGATATAATTCTATGAAAGATTCATTATGTTTTTCACGTTTTAGACAAGGATGAATCCAAGTAGTATGATTAGCATTTAAATAGTTGTTTTCATCTTTTAAGTTTGTATGATAAGATATGGCTTGTAGTTTAAAAGTCTTATTACTAGTTAGTTTATCTATAGATTTGTAAATAAACATTTTTATTCCATATTTATCATATCTTAAATACTTTAAAGATTTGTACATATCATTTAAAGCTTTGTAATAGTATTTAGAGAAATGTTCAATATTAAATGTTTCTTTAAATGTATAATCTATTACTTCAGTTAATTCTTTAGAAAAAGGTTCCTTACTATACCAAAAATTATAAAATTTAAATTTATAAGGGCATATTCCTTCTTTTTGTTTTATTAAATAATTATCTAGAAAGTTTTCCATATATTCGTGTTTATTTCTATATTTATAAGTAGTAGGGTCATCTTCATTAAAAAGACCAGTTTTATAAAATATAAAAGGGTGCATTTTAGAATCTAAAATATAATGAGAAAGAAAGCCATATAGAAAAGCCATTACTTCACTGTTTTTATAATAATTATTATACTTTATATAGTTTATTAAATTTGTAAAGAATTCTAAAGTTTTATTAGTATGAAAATATCCTTGGAAATCTCTTATTTTTTTATCTTTTTTAGATAAGAGATTATAAAATATTAAAGGATCTGTACTTTGAGCGAATGTTCTTAGTTTTTGTTTGTCATCCATTAGTAATTTTTTAAGACCAATAGGTAGTACATCATATAAGTCATTTGCAAAGTATGAATGTGTTATTGTTGCAGGCATTTTTCTCAATCCTTTCTACTAAATTTAAGTATAACATAATTTTTCATAAACATTTCATATTTTTTACATAATTTTTATGATATAATCTATTCTAGGTGGGAATATGATAGATAAGCAGTTTAAAAATTTAGAAGAACAAATAGAAATACTTAAGTATAAAGGTATGACTATAAATGATGAAGATTATGCTAAGAGAATACTTTTAAAAGAGAATTATTTCTTTATATCAGGTTATAGGTATCCTTTAATGAGAAGTGTTACTGATAAACATTTTTTAGAGGGGGTTACATTTGAAGAGATGTATAGTCTTTTCTTATTTGATAGAGCGATTAGAAATGTTTTCTTTAAATATTTATTAGTTATAGAAAATAATTTAAAGTCTATTATTTCATATCAATTATCTAAAAAATATGGTTATAAAGAGAGAACTTATTTAAAGACTAAGAACTTTACTAATGATAAAAGTAAACAAAAACAAGTTAATGACTTAGTTAGAAAAATGAAAAGACAGATTAGAATTAATGGTAGTAAGCATACTGCTACTGCACATTATCTTTCTAATTATGGATATGTACCGTTATGGATTTTAGTTAAAGTTTTATCTTTTGGAATAGTAGGGGAATTATTTTCAATAATGAAATATGATGATCAGACTAGTATTTGTAAAGTATATGATATTCCTGTAGATGAATTTAGTACATATTTACCAATATTATCTAATTATAGAAATTTATGTGCTCACGAAGATATATTATATGAAAATAGAACACAAAAGAAAATTAATGGTACTATTTATCATCAATTATTAAATATAGAGAAGGATGAAGAGGGGGAATATGTTAAAGGTACTAATGATTTATTTGCTTTACTTATAATAATGAAGAGAATGTTAAGTTATGATGAATTTAAAGATATGTGTTTAGAACTTGATAGGAGAATAGATAATCTTAATTATAATTTGCATAGTATTAAAATAGAGAAAATATTAGATAGAATGGGATTTCCTAGTAATTATATGGAAATTGCTAATATTGAAAGGAGCGATATAGATGAATAAAGAAAGAATTAAAGAGGCTGTTTTAATAATTGTTTCATTCTTAATAGGAGGAGTATTAACTTTTGTTGTAATTGGTGGTGATAACTTCTTTGGAAGTAGTAATACAACAACATCTACTGGTACTACTTGTAGTGCTGCTAATTGTACTAAAGTAGTTGTTGATGAGTCTGGTATTGGTGAAGCGGTAGAGAAAGTTTATGATGGAGTTTTAATGATTAGAAATTATCAAAATGATGAGGTAGCATCAACTGGTACTGGTTTTGTTTATAAAATTGAAGGTGATTATGCTTATGTTATGACTAATCAACACGTTGTAGATGGTGCTGATAGAGTTACATTAATTACTTCTAATGATGATGAAATAGAAGGAGAAGTGTTAGGGGGAGACACTTATGTTGATATTGCAATTGTTAGAGTTAAAAAAGTTGATGGATTAGTTGCTCTTACACTTGGAAATAGTGAAAACTCTAGTTTAGGTGATTTAGTATTTACAATAGGTAGTCCTTTAGGTTATGAGTATAGAGGTAGTGTTGCAACTGGTCATTTAGCAGGTAAAGATAGATTAGTTAGTGTTAGTACTGATAATTCTACTAGTAGTGATTGGGTTATGAAAGTATTACAAACTGATGCTGCAATTAACCCTGGAAATAGTGGTGGTCCTTTGATGAATGCTAATGGAGAAGTAATTGGGGTTATTTCTATGAAATTAGTACAAACTGAAGTAGAAGGTATGGGATTTGCTATTCCAATTGAATATATCAATAGTAAGATTGAAACATTAGAAAAAGGAGAAGCGATAGAATGGCCACTTCTTGGAGTATCTATGATTAATGTTAGTGATGCTAAGAATTCTTATCGTTATAACTTTAATATTCCTAATGATATAGATGAAGGTGTTGTTGTTGCAGGGATACAAGAAGGAACTGGTGCGGCTGATTCTGATTTAGAAGAAGGAGATATTATTACTAAGATTAATGGTACTAGTGTTAGTGATTCTGCTTATTTAAGATATGAGTTGTATAAATGCTCAGTTGGTGATACAATAGAGATTACTTATATAAGAGATGGAAAAGAACATACAACTAAAGTAGTTCTTAGTAAGAGTGAATAATAGAAAAGGCTGTGATATTATGTTAAAACAAACATTACCTTATATGCCATTAATAGATGAAGAGAAGAAGAAGAAACTTTCTTCTTTTTGTGGTTCTGTTAATAGGAGAATGAAAGATTTTAAAGATGTTGATAAAGAAGAGATAAGTGAGTTTTTAATTAATTTTATAACTGGGTTAAGTAAAGATGATATTAATCCTTCAATATATAAAGAATTAGTTAATTATGTTAAATCTAATTTTGGTGAGATTAATATTACTTATTATCAAGATTATATTAAAGAAATAAAAGTAGGATCTATTAGTATGGGTGGAGTTTTTAGAGATAATTATGATAATTTAACTATATCTGATAGAACTTTAGAAGGGAAGACTTGTTATGGTCATATTCCTACTGTTATAAAACCTTTAGAATTAAATTTTGTTTATGATGATAAAAAGATTATTAGTAATACGAGAACTGTTACAAATGGTAGTGATTGTAATAATATTCATATAGGAGATTATTACTTTAATAGAGAAATGATACAAAAAGGTGTAGAAGGGGCATTTTTAGTTAGATTTACTGTTCCTTATGTTAATCAATTACAAGCTGATATTACTTCTTATGATAGTTTAGGGAATGTTATAAAAAAAGATATTTGTGTTAATTATTTGAGTACTGTTGATGATAAGAAATTTTATGCTGAAAAACAGATTCTTAATGGTTTAGAACGTATTGATAATCTTAGAACTTATAAAGAGGGAGAAAGTGGTCTTAGGAGATAATTTATAACTGGAGATGGGACTGCTTTAAGACCGTATACCACTTTCCCGGAAGAATCATAATGCTAATGTCTGGAATGAGAGTGAGAATCTGAATAACGATAACGATGTGCTTTCAGATTCCTACTAAGGCTAGAAATTAATCTAGTGTCACTGGTTATACTCCTTTTGTTGGTTAAGACTTACAATAAAGTTCTTGGATTACCTATATTAAAATAATTTAATTTTAAGAAGTAGTATGTTTTTATGTATTACTTCTTTTTGTAGTTAGTATGAAGAAAAGAACACCAATAAACAAATATAATTATTATAAAAGGGATTATGCTAAGCGTTTATATTTGTTAAGAGTAAAGATAAACTTATAACTTTTGATATTAAGACTTAATCTTAATTGTTTTTTCATACTTTTCTATTAAACCTTTTTCTTCCATTTTTTTTAATTCTCTCATTAAGTTTGATCTATCTACAAATAAATATTCAGAGATGGCTTTATAAGATGTTGTGACTTTAAAAATATTATTTTCATTCATTCTTTGTTTTAGAAAAAATAATATCTTTTCTTCTACTGTTCTTTTTGAAAGTAATTCTATTTTCTCATTTTGTTGTTTGTTATCTTCTATTAATAAATCAAATAAAGTTAAAACTATATTGTTGTGAAAAGGACAAGCTTTATTACAATTTTTTATAATATTATAATAATCTATAAAGATAACTTCTGTTTCACCATTACTAATAATATATATTTCATCTTCTGTGTCTTGAAAGAATAAATTAGAAAAAATATCATTTTGTTTTAAATCTCTCATAATAGTAGTGTTTCCTTCTTTGTCTGTCTTTATAATATTTGCTTTTCCATAATTGATAAAACCTATCTTTTTTGTTAGGGGAGAATAACTTAATATTAGTTCTTTGTTGTAAAATGTTTTACTTTTGACGTTGACACAGTTTGACAAGTTTTTTTTAAATTCAGAAAGCTTTGTTTCTTCTATATTTTTTAACATTTTAATACACCTCTTTGATGAATATTTTAACAAAAATTAATTATTGTTGCAAATGCAACAACGCTTTTCTTTTCTTATATAGTAGAATTTATTTTGTAAGATAGAGGTGAGATGTATGGAAAAGACTATTATGGTTGTTAAGAAAAATGGTAATTTGGAAAGGTTTGATCCTAATAGAGTTAAAAATGCAGTTCGAAGTAGTGCTGAGAGAGTGATGGTTGATTTAACTGATGAAGCGATGGAGAAAATTGTTAATAAAGTTATTGAACTTTTAAATACACAAACTAGTAATCCTACTGTTGAACAAGTACATAGTTGTTGTGAAATAGCATTGGAAAATATTAATCCATTGGTTGCTAAGAGTTATAGAGAGTATCGTGATTATAAAAAAGATATTGTTCATATGTTAGATGAAGTTTATAAAAAAGCACAAGTTATTACTTATATTGGTGATAAAGAGTGTGCTAATATGGATAGTGCTTTAGTTACAACACAGAGATGTTTAATTTATAATAGTTTGAATAAAGAGTTATATAAGAAATTCTTTTTAACTAGTGCAGAAATAGAAGCTTGTAAAGATGGGTATATTTATATTCACGATATGAGTGCAAGACGTGATACAATGAATTGTTGTTTGTTTGATATGGCTAATGTCTTAAAAGATGGTTTTGAGATGAGTAATATTTGGTATACAGAACCTAAAACTTTACAGACTGCTTTTAATGTTATGGGGGATGTTATTATTAATACAACTGCTATGCAATATGGGGGATTTACTGTTCCTGAAGTTGATAGTGTGTTAAAGAAGTATGCTAAGAAAAGTTATAATATGTATTATAAAGAGTATTTAAGTATTAAAGGAAATGAGTATACTAAAGAGGCTGAAGATTATGCTTTTAAGAAAACGGTTCGTGAGTGTGAACAAGGTTATCAAGGTATTGAGTATAAATTAAATACAGTTAGTTCTAGTAGAGGTGATTATCCGTTTGTTACATTTAGTTTTGGGGTAGATGAAGATAAATTTGCTGTAATGATTACTAAAACTATTTTAGAGGTTCATAAGAATGGTCAGGGTAAGAAAGGGTTTAAACGTCCTACATTGTTTCCTAAGCTTGTATTCTTGTATGATAAGAAAGTGCACGGTGAAGGAGGAGTACTTCGTGATAGTTTTCTTACTGCTATTAAATGTAGTGAGAAGACAATGTATCCTGATTATTTATCATTATCAGGAGAAGGTTATGTTCCAGAGA